>Ga0180732_1000788_pt1 | contig 23235 bp, 18 predicted proteins | sample KR11_01MetaG_FD_148674 | JGI IMG/M metagenome (GOLD analysis project Ga0180732, IMG submission 148674) | Groundwater microbial communities from the Olkiluoto Island deep subsurface site, Finland - KR11_0.1 MetaG | ecosystem: Environmental > Aquatic > Deep subsurface > Groundwater | place... | reverse complement strand
GTGGATCAGCGGTTTCCATTTCAAATAGCTTTATAATGTCTTTAACCTCGGAGATAACCCACTCAATTCGCAACTTCAAGTCATCAATATTATCCATTAGTTAATTCTCCACAAATATGTGGCATCTAATAGTTTTTAAAGAATGCTTCCGCCGTAAATTTCACGAACTCCTCAGTTTTTTCCGAACTTCGAGCAATTACCTGCCAAGGTTCCAATCGTGCAATCTCGGTCTGCAGGTCTTTTGCCGTTTTGGTGCTGCACCCCAGGATGTCTTGGACTGATCCGGCGGCTACGCCTTCACATTGAAAAATGTATGCAAATTCGAGCAGTTCCTGAAAATTAAAAAACTTTTGCTGGTAATCGTTGGGGGATTGGCTGGCAAAGAACACCACAATGCCTTTGGAACGTCCTTCCCGGATGATACGTTGCAAAAACATGTTTTTCTGGCTCAGATAGTTATGGGCCTCGTCGATGACAAGGATAGTTCGTATGGTGCGACGACCCTCTTTGACCGGGCTATCGGGCAAAAACGCCATTTCCTTATAAAGACGCTCAATAACCAGATAGGCTACAAGTTCCTTCAATACAGGCATGGCATGTACATCGATCAGTATCGTCCGGCTTGAAAGTCGATCGATGGGCGGGATATCACTTCCGTGCCGCCAAAAAAGGTCGAAATCCGCCAAGTCCCGCAAGACCTCGATGAGGCTGTCATCCTTCTTGTTATCCTCCTCGTACATCGCTGAAACCATTTGATATACATCGTGGAAATCCGGATAGGGTGTGGCGGTATCAGCCCGCTGTGCATATGCAGCCCGAATGGCCTCGGTCAGCGCGCCTTTCTGCACTACGCCCAGCTTGCTGTTGATCGAGGCAAAGCTCTCGGCCTTTTCACGGGCGGAAACATTTACTGTTTGCTCATCGTAGGCTGGCAAAACAAAAGGGTTGATGGGAAGGCTTTGCCCCCCTTGGAGCAGGCGAAACGGATGGACCTTGGCCACATCGAGAAAACTATCGTTGTTGACCACATCGCCCTTGTAATCAAAATAGATAAAATTCGTCTGATAATTCGACTGAATACGAATATCCGCCAGAATTTTCAAAATGAATTGCGTTTTTCCGGTGCCCGGTTTGCCCATGATAGCCAGATGCGAGTTGGCATGTTTAGTCGTATTGTTGATCTCCATAATGAGCTCATTGCGCTGCAGAATGGTTCGCCCGATAAAGATGTCCAGACCGTGTCCGGCCGTTTCCCTGCGCCCCCCGAACTCGACCTCATCCACCAAGCGCATAAGAAGGCTATCCGCGTCTCGCCCGCACTCTTGAAACATTTGGCCAATCAGCGCCGCCCCGCTATCAATGTGGTTTTTCACGATGGATCGGTTGGAAAAAAACTGGTCTTCGCTAATGCCCCTCTTTTGATAGGCATGGCAAATCAACGCCCGCATAAACACTTCATCTTCGCTGACAAAGGTTGGGCGCTTCATCTCACCGCCTGTGAAACTTGCGCTCTGGGCCACGTCGGGGCCTTCCTTTGCAAGGGACAGGGCAAAGGCAATGCGGGCTAACGTCGCCTTTTCCAGTTTGGTTTCAAAACGCAATGCGCTGAGCACTTCATCAGCATCGCTTGACGTGTAAAGTCGGTCGGCCATAGCTTATTTCTCCCAAAAATATCCTTCCCTGAAGGTTGTCAATTCCTGGCGCTGATCAAACTCAAGGCTCCCGGCACCGCTAAGCCGCGCCTTGAGTGTGCGGTAGTAATCTTTGTCGATCTCGGTATCAGTAGACAGGATGATCACCTGTTCCCCGGCATTGGGGAAATAGTTGTTCACGATGTTGTCGCGGTGCGTGCTGTCCAGCCTGGATAACGGCGTATCGATGACGATGGGCAGCTTTAGCTGGCTTGTCTGCGCCAACCCCCAGAGTAACGAAACCGCAAAAACCTCCTTTTCCCCCGCAGAAAGACCTGACTTTTTGATTTCATGGCCAGAGCGGTCGGTGATGCGCACCTCGTAGGTTTTATCATCAATGATGATGTCTTTGATCAAACCGCTGCGGCTGGAGAGCAAGCGATACATTTCAAAGGTCTTTTCCTGCAGCAGATGGACCTTGTTTTTGCGTAGCCGGACAATGAATTGATTCAAAACACCGGCAATGGCGTCGCATTCCTGGATGAATTCGACCCGCTCTTTTGAAACATGGTGCTTCTCGTACAGCTTTTCGATTTCCATCTGGATATCGTTGATCCGTTTTTCGAGGGTGAGGATCTCCTCTTCCAGCAGGCGTAACTGCTCTGTTTTCCGCCCGATCTGTGTGGAGCAGCTTTCCATCTCGGTCTGGAGTTGGTCAAAGAGTTCCCGTTCGGATCCAGTCATGATACCAACCTGGCTCAACCCCTCAAGCTGTCGGATTTGGGAAGTCAGCTCTCGTTTTTCCTCAAGCAGCGGTTTAAGCAGGAACACAGCGCTATTTTCAAGTGTTTCCATCTTGTTCAAAATCCGAGCAGCATCACGATCAGAGAGGTCTAAAATCTTGGCCACATCGCCCTTTGGATCCCCCTCTTTGAGCAGTCGGCATATACGACGCTCTAGTTCAGCCATTTTTTCAGGGGAAAGCGTTTCCCGATAGATCGGCTCCGGCTCCTCCACCACCCTCACGATGCGTTTGGCCAGGGTGGCTGCATGCTGTTTGATTGCCTCGTCAATGGCCGATTCCCGCTCCGCCTCGATTTGCCGGCGGATAGGGTCAAACAGGCGTCCTGTGATGGCAAACGGCAAGGTCTTTTCGCAGAGCGATCGGATTTCACTCTCCACCTGGGCCAACCGGTTGGTCGCCTGAATGCGCTTTTTCTCGTTTTCGCGCATGGCTTCCCGTGTTTCCGGTTCGGTATGAAAGGCTGCGGCAAAGCGCGCCTTGGCCTCCTCAAGCTGCCCTTTAAATTCTGTCAGTTCCCGATGCACACTGTCCCGCTCCTGATGCTTGCGGGTCAGCTTACCACGCTCTTTTTTCAGCTCGCTTTGCTTGAATTCCAGGTCTTCGTCGGAGATTTCCACAAACCCTTTGCGCTCTTCGTTTTTGATATAGATGATGTCGGAAGCCAGGCGGTTGATATACTGGATGCCGAGCGCCGCCTCCAGGGACGATTTGAGCCGCACTTCCGAATGGTCGTCGGCAGCGATGGCCTGGATTTTTTCGCCGTCAAAAAAGAAAAACTGGGTAATGCCCGGTGGGATCATCGAGCGGATGAAATTCTGCCAGATTTCCTGGTTCTGCACCGATACCCGTTTGCCGTCGCGCACCACCACCAGCCGTTCGGTCAGATCGTGGGGTTTCGGGTCTCCGGTTGCCCCAGCGGTCCAGGAACGTTTCACCACCAGTTCCGAGAGGTCGTCAATCTCCATGACCAGCTCAAAGGTGACGGTGGCGTTTCCCCTGGCCTTCTCGCGGCGGTTGATGTTGCGGAAAATTTCGTCCAGCTTGGCCCCATACAGGCAAAAGTTGATCGCTTCCATGATCGAGGTTTTGCCCGCCCCGTTCATGCCGCCGATCAGAAAAATGCTCCGGCCGTCATCGCCTACGGGAAAACGGATTTCGGTTGCGAACTGGAAGGACTTGTAGTTTTCGATGGTCAGTTTGCGGAATTTCATCGTTGTCCCTCACCAAGTTCCCAAAAGCCGCGCGGCGAATCGCTGCGCAGGGTTCCATCCTGGGTCATGCTGTAGCGCTCCCACTTGGCATTGTTTTGCCACGCATATTCGCTTGTGCTCTCCCGCCATTCCAAATCACCAGGCAGCAATTTAACCTCCAGTTGACGCCCCATCTCCTCGATCACATCTGCCACCTTTGCGCGTCCTCCCAAAGTCCGTAGAGCTTTGATAATATTTCTTCGAAGGACCTCTTTATCCGTCTTCGGTGAACGCGAGCGTTTTTCGCGTGGCTTCTTGGCAGCCGGTTGATCGCTGCAGCGCCCCAATCGGGCGTTCAGATCCTTGATGATTGCATCCAGTTCATCGGCCATGTGGTGCAGGGCTTGCGCTGCTTTGGTCTTGGTACCAAGTTCCGCCGCCAGCCGGGTCTTTTCGCCTCGCAAGGCATCGGGTACAGGTATGCCCATTTTTTCCAGTTTCTTAACTGCTTTGGCAATTTCCAGCAGTTGTGCTTCCTTCTCACCGGCTTTGGGGTCGTCAGGCCCACTATCGATGCGATCGACGACCTCACGGCATAATTCAATTAGAAGACTCGGATCTTTCACAAAACGGTCAATGTCAATATCGTTGCTCATAAAGCTATCCCTTTTCAGGCGAGTGGCTGCTTTTCAGAATTTCCCGCAATGCATCATAGACGCCAGTGCGCCGGTCCTTGAATTCATATTCGTAGACTGTCTGAAGCAGTTTGAGCACCTTGTCCTGACTCACGTTGTTTTGCCCGCAAAGCTCGTCAAGCATTTGTTTGTCCTCTTCGGAAAGGTTCATTTCTTCTTCCCCCGCTTGCCGTCCGTTAGTTGTTTGATGGTTTTTTCAAAATCACCTTCCAAACGGTCTTTTTGCAAAATTCGTGTTCGGTTAAACCTGTCATATTCAGCTTCGGCCAGTTCTTTTGCCATTTCGTGTGAAATTCTGCCGGCGTGGGTAAGGATCTCACGCTCATTGACCGTCAGAAAAGCATCCAGCTTTTTAATCCAATCGGCCATATGCATGGGGATGCGGCGCATGGCCTGGCCCTCGGCGAAAATCAGGTATTGTTCCACCAGATTGTTCAATGCCAGCAGTTCCTTTTCAGCAAGATAGTTCTTGGCGATGGTGACGTCCTGTTTGCGGACCTTGGCCCCGCGCCAGTTGGTCAGTCCCATGTTGGTCTTGTCGCTGTCGGCCCGTTCATGGACAATTTCCGCCGCAGTCATGCCGGTAATGGCCCAGTGCATTTTGTTTTGAACGGTCTTGAAAAAATCGATGCTCATGTCAAGTGTCGGGTCATAATCAATACTGGTGGCATAAATATCGGTAATCTTTTGATAAAAACGCCGCTCCGAGGTGCGGATGTCCTGAATCCGACGGAGCAGCTCTTCAAAGTAGTCGAACGGTTGATCCGGATTCTTGAGGCGTTCATCGTCCAGCACAAAACCTTTGACGATATATTCGCGCAAGCGCTGGGTGGCCCAGATGCGAAAACGAGTGGCCACGTGGCTTTTTACCCGGTAACCGACCGAAATAATCATGTCCAGGTTGTAATAATCCAGCAGGCGACTGACCTCTCGGTTTCCCTCTCGGCGAACTGTCAAATATTTTTTGACAGTTGCCTCCGGGGCCAATTCGCCCTCCTGATAAATAGACTGAACATGATGGTTGATGTTCTGTTTTGAGCTTTGAAACAGGTCGGCCATAAGCTGCTGGGTCAGCCATACCGACTCATCCTCCAGCCGCACCTCGATTTTGACTTGGCCGTCTTCCGCTTCATAGACAAGAAATTGTCCCTTGCTGGAATCGGGGCTATCGCTGGGCACCAGCTCTTTGCTCATGACTGCACCGCCTCCTCGATGAGTTGTTCAACGCGAGTTTTGGCTTGGTTGAGGAGCTTCTTTGCTTCCAACCCTTTTTCATAACTTTCGACGACAAGCAGTTGCAGCTTTTTCTTTAATTTTTCATCAACAACGGGGACAAGAAACTTGCGAATATCTTTTGGGTAAATGTATTGCTGTGAAGTACCACTTTGAAAACATTTTGATTGAAGAATACCATATCGACTATTCAAAAGGACCTGTAGAAATCCAGCATCTTTTTCATTATGACAGCGAAGCAAAGTAATGAAACTCGCAGGAACCGCCTTATCCGAATTCAACCAAATATTTGTTTTGCCAAGATAGGCACCCACTGAATAAAATAGGAGATCGTTTTGTTGGAGAACCGCACCGCAGTTGGACCTTTGCCAGGAATCGGTGGTGAGCAAATCATTGCCGTAACCTGCTGGGGAAATCGATAAAAGGTGTTTCTGCGTAACAATCGGTATCCCACTAATCCCATAAGTTGGATTCGAAAATTTTAGAACCGATGCAACTTTTGAAATCGCAATAAGTTCGAAACGGTTGGAAAGATTTTTCCAGAAGTACCTCAATTCAGGATTGAAAAACTCCGAGTCTGACCGCCGTGACTGCTCCAGCTCGCTGAACCTCGCCGTGTAGCCCATCGGCTTCTGGAAACTCAGCTTGTCCAGGCCAAGCTCGGATTCGAGGAGGTGCTGGGCTTTGGCATATTGTTTTTTGGAATCACATAGAGCTTTATGCGAGAGCTGGATTCTGGAAGCGATTTCAGACTCAATTTGATTTTTGAATCGTGGGATCGGAAGACTTCTAAGGTCTTCGATATTGAGTCCGGTTTGTACCGCTCCGCGCTGCCTTCTCAATAAACATAACTGCCCCTGATTGCAATTCAGATATGCTAAAAGATAATATGGATCTATTCCATATGAGCGAAATAGTGTGCTCTTACAACTAAATATTGCTGGTGATTCGCTTGGAGTACATATCGCCACATTTCCAAGAGTGCCTACTACTGATATCATTAAATCGTTAGGCTGAATTTCATAATCTTGTAGACGTTTAAAATCTTCCTCCTGGATATATCTATTATCGTCATCCAGAATAAAAAAAGGTTTGATGTCTCGTCCTCTGAGGTACCTGTAACGCGATTGAAAATCATAGTTCTTCACATGAAACGCTGAACCAAAAGGTCCCGGGATAAAACGGCCTAAACGGCCTAAGTCTTCTGTATTACATTTGCGGGTTTGTTGTTCTGCATACAAATGGGTGGGTCGAAAAAATTCAGAATCGATTCTTCGATTCATGAGAGCGTCTATAAGTGTAGATTCACTCCAAACCGCCATCACCCCATCTCCCAAAAATCAAATCCCTGCTCCTGGGCAAATCTTACAAAGGCTTCGGCCACACACAGCTGCTCATCGGGTATCTTAGTTGTATTGACCAGGTCATCTGTCGTCATGTCGTAATTGACCAAGTCCTGGTCCACAACAAGCTGCCCCTCCTGGGGATGGCCGTCGGGAAAATATAATAGGCTGCCGTCGGCGTCCACCCGGTAATCGTAATCGCCGGAATTGTTCTTGCCGCCGCGCTCGCTCACTGCCATAAAGATGGGGTAATCGAGGCGCTTGGCCGCTTCGGCGGCGATCCAGCGTTCTTTCAGGGTGCCGATCAAGTCGGGGTCGGTCAGGATCAACTCCAGTTTGCCCTTGTTGCTGAGTAGCTTAATTGTTATCTCTGCGTCGGGAATCACCTTTTCCAGGTGTTTGATCTCGGCCTTGTAGGTCCACTGCTTGATTTTCTGCTTGTCCTTGAGCTTTTTAAGGGATGCTTTTTGGTCCGCCTTGATGGGTTTCAGGTGAGCCCGCAAATCGGCCTTGGTACTTTCCCATTGCTGGGTTATGGCATCAATCTCCATTCGGTGCTGCTGTTTTAATGCTTCAACGTCACTAGTCAAATCCGTAAGCTTCTGTTTTACACTGATCAACTCAGCCCTTAGGCTGTCACATTTCTCCTCGGCCTCGCGGATAAGATCCGCTTGGTCGGCATTGCCTTCGGCCGCCATACGCGGTTCCTCTTCTCCAATTTCATATTCATCCTCCGAAAACGTTGGTTCCTTTTCGGTGATCTCCGGTTCAGGTTCAGCAAAAGACTCCGCCATGAGACCCACAATTTCTTCCGGGATCTTCTCTTCCGGTAAATCCACCAGAAGACCATGTTGAGCAATCAAGTTTTTGATCTGCTGTTCGTAATCCGGACAGGCGTTGGCCACTTCCTGCTTGACCTGTTCAATACGCGCAAGGGATTGTGCCGTGTATTTCTGCAAGAACAGCACCGAGGTCTTGGTGCCGGTGTGGGGCTTGAAGGTGTTGGGGTGCAGACCCACAACGGCTAGCAAGCGGGCCTTTTTGAGAATCCACTCACGAATGAAGGCCAAAGACGAGTTGTTGAATTTGCCCTGGGGCAGTACAATGGCGGCCCGCCCGCCAGGTTTGAGCATTTTCAGAACCCGCTCGATGAACAGTACGTCACGCTCCTCTACAGGCGTCTTTTTGTCTCCGGCCCGCTTAATCACTCTTCGTGCCAGTTCATACCGTTTTAGAAGCTTCTTGCCAGGGACTTCGCCTGCGAACGGTGGATTGGTTAAAACAATATCGAATTTAAGTTCATCTAAATATTTCCATGCATCCTTTTCGTCGTCGATAAGCTCCTGATTATCTGGCATCGTCTTAAGAAGTCGTTCTTTTCTAAGGGCCTCTATCAAGAGCTGCCCTGTTCTTGTTTCCAACCAATCGGATGGATCAAGGGAACTAATTCTTGGCCCAAAAATTTTACTATGTCCGTCGCCAGCTATTAACATAAGAGCTCGGCTCGTTTTGGCGGATTTTTCAGAAATATCTATGCCCCAGAGATATTTAGATGCGTACTTATATTTTCTCGTTTCTCGTTTGTCGTCTGTTTTGGCGGGGTAGCACCAGTCCATTGCATGGAGTAAAAAGCCTGAAGATCCACAAGCAGGATCTATAATATATTCTTTACGCTTTGGATTCAGCATCCGCACACACATGTCAATGATATGCCTTGGCGTAAAGAATTGACCATCTTTCTTTTTTAAAACTGATGGAACTAAATACTCGAATGCATCATCCATGATTCTAAGGTTGGAACCCATTAATCGAACTAGAATCATTGGACCAATACAAATTGACAATTGAGATGGTTTCAATTCGATTTTTTCACCAGGTTTAAATATGCCCGGCCACTTTTCAATTGCTTTTTGAAGCAGACTATTTATTCGATTATAAGTAAGTTCGGCATCCCCAAATTTTTGGAATAAGACCTCCTTATCTGGTCTATCCTCGGCTTCGATCTCATCGTAGATTTTTGCGAAAATCAGTTTAAAAATTTCTTCAAAAACGCCATCTCCATAGTTAGCAAGGGCCAATTCCTCAATATCATAAAGGATTTCTTTAAAATTAAAGTTTGTTTCAAGGTGGCTGAGAGTTCGTCTTTTTTCAATGACGTCCTTCGGGGTTTCCTCACGTCTTGGGATCTCGACCAGCGTGTCATCATATCCAGCAGGATATGGCCTATAGAGTAGAACTCTATCACTTCCGTTGGACCAGACCGCCACTGGCGCGCCTTTGGCGTTCATGTAGCTTTTTAGCTGCTCGATACCATCCTTGCGCTTGGGCTTCTTGCATTCGATAATGATTTTGGGCGTCTCTTTGGTAGAATCGGTATAGACGATGATGTCGGCGGCCTTGGTTCCCACCTCGGTGCCGAACTGGACGTTCATCTCCAGATCGATCTCGTCCGGCTGGTAACCATATTGGTGGATCAGCTTGTAAACCCAAAGCTGCCGGACAATCTCCTCCGGGGCCGATTTGCCGCCTTCGACATGAACCTGAATCTCCTCTTTGCCTGAAGAAAAGGGGACAAAGCTCTTCAGGTAATACTTGGTCTTGCCTGCATCGCGGCCGGTTTCAACGGTTTTAAGATAAATCGAAAGAATTTCGTGAATGGGTTTTCCCAGGGTTTCAAATTCGGTGAGTTCGTATTTGATGCCCGGTTCTTTGAAGATGCGGTCAATGAGTTCCTTGGTCATTTTCGTGGTCATCACGTCTGCTCCGGAACGGTATTTTTCTTCTGTTCATTCGATAATCGCTATAGCGTACCCTGACTGGAAAGCTCTCCGATCAGAATCCGACAGGGACCTGAGCGAATGGAAACCCATAACACACAACTCATCAGATGATATATCATACGCTAAAAGCCTGAATTGTCAAACAGTTTTGCTTCAAATAAGTAAGCAAGTCAGTATAGGAGTTGATAATAGATAGGCGCCTGGCTATCCGCTCTCCCCTGCTTAGAGCATAACCCACTCCCATGAACTCAGCTTTCGCTGCGATTTTGCATGCGTGGCTTCCAGCAGTTTGGCAAATCCGTATTCGTAGGAAGCCACCAGATCAAGAACCTCGGAATAAAAGGTTAGGCGGCGTATCCGGGGCAAGTGCCAGGTTGCTATGCCATTGAATTAGTGCAACGGTGCGTTGCACTAATTGTCAATCCTTCCATGATTCGGCAAATTTGCGCATATATTTCAGGTTTCGTGAGGAAAACCCCATTCATAGGTAAAAGGGGTCGGGTCTGCCTTTGACCCTTATTAATGCTGTCTTGTATTTTCCCTATCTGGCTTTTAATTTTATCCGTTGGATCTGGCATGTGGAAAAGGGGTCAGGTCTGCCTTTGACCCTTATTAATGCTGTCTTGTATTTTCCCTATCTGGCTTTTAATTTTATCCGTTGGATCTGGCATATTCCAAAATTTCATAATCCGGAGCGTCTGGCCGGCCAATATGGGACCAGTGGTCTGCCTCCAAGGCCGACGATCATCCCTACAGTTACACGCATGCCACGAAGGATGGCAAGGGGTTAAGTCTACGTTTGACCCTTGGGGATTCCCATTAAGAATCAGACTTAGACTCCCCTATTAATTTTTATTGAACAAAGGAAGTATTTACTCCAAACTCAACCTTAAAATCCGTTGCTTTCACAACCAGCTTCACAGTTTATTATATTTTTGACATAAATAGCCTAGATCATATCTGTTGGGCACTGGATTTGGTTGTTTGAATTTGAAGCATAGGCAAAGGTTTGATCATTTTCAGCGCATCTGACTCAGATTTCTTTGCAAAATAAAGGTCCCATCTTAGCTGAATATTCATCCAGAAGTCAGGCGATACCCTGAAGAACTTTGCAAGCCTCAAAGCTGTGCTCGGTGTAATTCCCCTTTTGCCGTTAATTATTTCGTTTACCCTTTGATATGGAACATTTATGACATTGGCTAATTCACGCTGGGTAATGCTCATTGGTTTTAGAAACTCTTCCAAAAGCATTTCGCCAGGATGAGTCGGGGTTCTGTTTGTTGGTATTCTAATCATTATGATCTCCTGATTTAATGATAATCTGTAATTTCTACGTCATGCGGCTCATTTTCTATCCACTTAAAACAGATTCTATATTGATCATTTATACGAATGCTGTGCTGCCCTTTTCTATTACCTGAAAGCGCCTCTAATCTATTTCCAGGGGGTACGCGAAGTTCATTAAGTGATAAAACAGAATCAAGCTGATCAAGTTTCCTGAATACGATTTTCCACAGATTTTTCGGACAGAGTTTAATCGCGGTTTTTGTAGATTTACCGTTGAATATATCCTCAGCAGCTCTGTTTTTAAAGGATTTTATCATAAATATTCAATAGCACGGACATCATGCTATTACAAGGCTTAATTTGATTTGTCTTTTTTTTAAAAATTCATTTTTATCCTTCGACTATTTCTGCATAGACTCCAGTAACCGTTTCCCCGCGTCGGTCATCCGGTACTTCTGTTTGCTACTGCGCGGTTTGTCCGGGATGATCATTTCTACAAACCCCGTCTTGATTAGGGGGTTAAGAACTTGGTCCCGACTTAGTCCCAACTTGGTCCCAACATCCACTGGAGTGATCTATGGGACATCATCAGCTTATAAGTTTATATTATCAAGAAGTTAACTATTGGTTTTCCTTTGTGGTTTTTTTCGCCGCCAATAGCCGTAGAGTTCAGTGTTTGTCTAATTTGTCGAGGATTTTTTTGTTTACCCCTGATATCATTTGGATTTTGTGTTGCACTACTCGGGTTATGGGTCCAGCCGATTTGTGCAACCAGGGGTTGCACTTTTGGCAGGTCGCAGTATGCAAGGTAAAATTCCCGCTCCAGAGGGTCTTTGCATTTGGTCAGAATCAGGATGTTTTTTGTCCAGCTAATTTCTCCAACCAATGGTTGGAGTTTTTCATGTTGCTGAATTTCCGAATAAAATAGCCTCATATTCCAGAGGTTAGTTGTCGAGAATCCTTGAATCCCAGGATATTCCTTGTGAATATCTTTTGAAAGCTGTTCAACCACAGATTTGCCCCAGCCAAGGTCTCGCTGTTTTTCGACAATCATCCGTCCAATATCCGAATAAAGTTGTATTAATTCCTTATTGACGGCTTTAAGCGCTTCATATTGGGAACGACGTATCCGCTCCTTGACTTCAGCAAAAAAATTAATGTAATCATTATCGGGACTTAATGACTTACCCATTTTTAACCTCAATTTTCATCAGATCTTCATATCTTTCTTTAATGACGTATCGTATTTTGTGATGCCATTGCTTTTATCTTTTTTATTTAATTTTCACCTTCCCCAAATTCTCAGCGATCAAAAGATTTAATCTCACTTCCTCTTTCAACTGCGCCTCGGAAAAGGGGTCACCCTTTGACCCTTATTAATGCTGTCTTGTATTTTCCCTATCTGGCTTTTAATTTTATCCGTGGGATCTGGCATATTCCAAAATTTCATAATCCGGAGCGTCTGGCCGGCCAATATGTCAGGTGTCATACTTTCATATCGACAAATAGATCAGGTAAAGCTCCTATGCAGAATCGGCAGGAGGAAGCGCCAGTTCAAAGTTATTTGCAGCGTTACCCAATCGTTTGTGACGCTGCGTTTCAATCTGGAAGGATAAAACATCACGACTCCAGCCGTTTTCTATTGTCTTTTGAGCATACCAAAGCCTTCGACTATTTCTGCATAGACTCCAGTAACCGCTTCCCCGCATCGGTCAGCCGGTACTTCTGGAGGCGGCTGTTGGGTTTGTCGGGGATGGTCATTTCAATATATCCCGATTGAAGGGCGGGCTGTAAGTAGCTTTTGTGGACATGTACGCGATCTTTGAGCCCGAAAGCTTTGCGGATTTCCATATTTCCTCGATGCGATCCTTGATCTGCTTGATTCGAGTGTTTAGTGTCCGAACTTCTTTGACCCCCACATGCATAATTTTTTCCTCTTGTTTGAGTTCTCTTAACACCTAATTTGCCAAAAAACGCCAACTAATTGCCAGAATCACCTATTAAATGCCAATGGTTATGTCCGATAAATGTCTGGAGCGTGTCCGTTATGTCCGATAAATGTCCGTTATGCCAATTCATATTTCTAGCCTATTTCCCCTTGCCAATGTATTTATCAAGCCATGCCTTCCCTTTTTCTGTCAGCCGGTATTTCTGTAAACGGCTTTTCGGTTTATCAGGAATTGTCATTTCTACAAGTTCTAAATCCAGAGCCGGCTTCAAATAGCGATCCCTGAAGTTTGCTTGTCCTTTCAGGTTGAGAGCGATCTGAGCTTCTGAGCGGCTCATGGGCGTATGCAGTATTTTTAAGAATTTCTGGACTTCACCCGTGACTTCCCCTGTGACTTGTTCGGTAATCTGGTCTTTTGCCAAAGGAAAACGTATTTCAAAGGTCTTGCGCGAGCGGTCATTATCGTACTCCGGCTCAGGATATCCCAATGCTTGCCATTGATTCAATACCATCCGCATCCCGGTGCCTGCTCCGGCCGCAGGTTGAACTTGTTCAGCCTCAGAAAGCGGTAGCCGTAGCTTTCAAGCTCTATCTGGCGGCTGATGTCATAATCAAGATACTCCTGGGAAAATTATGTTTGGTCACAATGTCAGGGTTTTTTGTATGGTATTCCACGCCGTCATAAATAACACTTTTTACTCTAACACACAGTAAATAGTCAAGAATATTCACATATTATATGGGGTGCAATGGATATGCTTATCAAGCTACTTTGAAAGGTCTTGTAAAACCACCCTTGCTTTTGCCAAAAAAGAAGCTTACCAAATACTTTATCAAATTGTAACATTTTAGCCTTATGAATCGGATATATTTATAAAAAGCTAAAGTTTTACAATGTGCGAAGAAACTGATTATTAAAAAGGCTCTAATTGAACAAACTTGCCGGCATATATGTGCATATTCCTTTTTGTATTAAGAAATGTCCTTACTGCAATTTTTACTCCATAACAGACCAGTCCCTTAAACAGCCGTTTATCGAGGCTTTAATTCAGGAAATGCAAATGGCTTCGAGCCCTTCTTTACTTTTTGACACCCTGTATTTCGGAGGCGGCACACCCTCGGTTTTAAGACCGGAAAATATTGGCAGGATAATTGAAAACGCATATGGATTATTTAATATATCTACTGATTCTGAAGTAACCATAGAAGTCAACCCGGGCACTGTTACGTCTGAACAGCTTCCGGAATATAAGAATATCGGCATTAACCGTATCAACATAGGGGCGCAGTCTTTTAATGATGAAATTCTTGATTTTCTTGGCAGAATTCATTCAAGTAATGATGCAGAGCTAACAATAAGAGGGGCGCGAAAAGCGGGGTTTGATAATATCGGCATTGATCTTATTTACGGCATTCCGGGTCAGACAAAAGAAATGTGGCTTTCCGACCTTCATAGGGCTGTTGAATTTAAGCCCGAGCACCTCTCCTGCTACATGCTTACATATGAGAAAGGCACTCCATTGGACATAGACCGCCGGCAAGGCAAGGTTAAACCTGTGGCCGACTCTCTGTCAGCCGATCTTTTTGAAACAACAATGGAATATTTAAGTGCTCATGGTTATGTTCAGTATGAGATATCAAACTTTGCAAAAAATGCTTCCAGAATATCCAGGCATAATATGAAGTACTGGTCATTCTCGCCATACTTGGGATTCGGGCCATCCGCACATTCATTCACAGGACACCAGCGCTACTGGAACTGCCGCAGCGTAAAGAAATATATAGAGAATATAAAAGAGGGCAGGCTGCCTGTAGAAGAAAAAGAGATTTTAAGCAAAGAGCAGCGCATGATGGAGATGGTTTATCTTGGGCTGAGGAAGACTGACGGGATAGACATTGATGTTATTGATGAAACCCTTGGTATAAACTTTCGCCAGATGTTTGCAGAGAAGATAAAGCAGCTCGAGGAAGATGGATATATTCTTCCCATTCAGCCAAAAAACCGCTGCGCACTTTCACGAAAAGGCATGCTTTTTCTGGACAGTATAGCCCCAATATTGATGATTGATGATTGATGATTGAAGATTGAAGATTGTCGATTGAAGGTATTCTATTAATTTTAATCCACAGACCCGCCTGCCACTGCGAGGCACAAGCAGGCAGATTACACGGATTTTTCTGCCTGTGCATGTCCGCACGCAGACAGGCGTGATTTATTGGGTTAAATTTCCCAAAGCTTGCTTCGGCGCAGTTTCATTTAAAATGACAGAGCGACCCGCCCGCCTCGCCTGAAGGCGAAGCCGATGGCGGGCAGGAGCGATTCCACAAATTTTCAATCTTCAATTTTCAATCTTCAATTTTCTAACTGCTTCTGAGCTTACGTATATCGCCTATCCGGATTGTAACGTTCTTTGAGTCGAAATATTCTATTAATGGGATTAAATACTTACGTGTTGTACCTGCTATTTCCTTAAACTGGGGGGTCGTTATCTCTCCGTGTTTTAAAAGAAAATCAACCAGTTTTTTTTTCAGATTATTTACAACCTCTGCATGGAAATAAAGCTCTTCTTTTGTTTTGATTATTAGTCCTTGCTCCGTAAGAAGCATGAGCACGTCTTTAGCTTTTTTTGCGTCAATATCAAGAGTTTTGCTCAGATCCTTGAAATATGGAGGGCAGAGCCCGCTTTTAAGATATGTATTCAAAATTTTTTCTTTTACTTCAGCCTGATCGCCTCCAAGGGAAACAGTATGTGAAGAAAGGCGGACAGTTTCTCCCTCAGAAACCACTTCTTTGTTTTTCATCATCATTTCGAGCATAAGATTAAAAAGTTTTAAACCAGCCGAAGGCAGCTTGGACTTTAGTTCTTCTTTGGGCATGCCGGCTTTTAGCGGATTTGTCCTGTGATGATTTTCAAGAAGAAATGAAATTTTTTTATTTAGAGTTTCAAAGCAGTTTTTATGAATGTAAATTTTGTTTTCCCTGTCAGTACATATGGCGGTCTTTATTGACATTAGCTTTTGCAGGGCAGTATCAAGCTGTTTTTCAGACAGGTTGGTCATAATTTTCAGATCAGAAAAAGACACGCCTTGATAACCGGAATTATCAACATGATAGGCAGTGATTTCTTCAGGCGGCTGGCTTACCAGGGCCTTTATTCCTTCAAAAATACTTTTTTGGAAGCGTTTATGCTTTTGGGGAAGCGGGTTTAATATTTGCCCTCCGCCGATTGTGCGTACCGGAGAATAGCTTCGGATGACGAACTTGTCATCCTTTACTATGGCAACCGGAGAATCAAGTCGAATTTGGGCAACGTTTGTCTCACCCGGGTCCAGTTCATCTTTCTCAAGCAGTACAATATAGCCGAGGATTTCGCTGGTACCTGTGTGGAATCTGATTAAAGTGCGATTTTTGATGGGTTTTTTATTGCTTTTAAGAAAGTGAATAGACACATCAAGCATATAACTCAGCTTTAGAGCTCCCGGGCTGGATACCACTTCTCCTCTTTGTACGGAAGCCTTTTCAAGTCCCTGGAAGTTAATGGCTGTGCGCATCCCGGCTTCCGCAATACTGACGCTCTGGTTATGTACCTGGATACCGCGAACCTTTGATGTAATGCCTGAAGGATAGATCATAACAGTATCGCCGGTCCTGACAGATCCTGAAATCAGGGTACCTGTAATAACCGTGCCAAACCCCTTCATGGTGAAAACTCTGTCTATGGGAAGACGGAACAAATTGTTTACAGGACGGCTGGGAGTCACGGCACTTAATTCGTCAAGGGTTTTTATAAATTCAGGAATCCCCTGGCCTGTAACAGACGATACCGGCAGGACTGGTTTGTCCTCAAGAAATGTTCCCCTGGTAAATTCGTTTACATCTTCGATTACAAGCTCCAGCCATTCTTCATCCACAAGGTCAGCCTTTGTCAAAACAACGAGACCTTGTTTTATTTCCAGAAGGGTGCAAATTTCCATATGCTCTCTTGTCTGAGGCATTACTCCTTCGTCAGCCGCAATTACCATGGCAACAATATCAATACCGGTAGCCCCTGCCACCATGGTTTTTACAAATTTTTCATGGCCGGGCACGTCAACAATACCAAGATGCTGCCCGCTGGGAAGATCAATAGAGGCAAATCCCAGCTCAATGGTTATGCCGCGAAGTTTTTCTTCCTTTAACCGGTCGGTATCTATGCCTGTAACCGCTTTGATAAGGGCAGTCTTCCCGTGATCTATATGTCCGGCTGTTCCGAGGATTATCTGTTTCATGTTGATTTTTTATTGCGGAAATACTCTGCTAAATAAGCAGCCCCGACAAGGAAAATTCCCATACCTGCTATATATACAGGATTTGCATTGGGGAAAAAAAATCGTGAGAGTAAAACGGCAAAAGCAGCCCCAAGAACTATTCTTATTATAAAAATATAAAATCTAGTCATAATTTAAGCCTTATAGTAATGATGGTTCACGGTTCACGGTTATTTTTTAGTTAGTATTATTGATATAGGGCAGGGGTGTCAAGGGGAATAACCTGTATTTCTAATGATATTCCCTTGGCTCGGTCCCTTTTTTAAAAAGAGCTGCAACTGCATTTGGTGAGTCTGCATTCTCAAGAAGTCCGCTGGTAGAGTTCATATGAACCTGTACTACATCATCAGGAATATCAAAGTGTTGAAAAGGTTTGTCGGCCAGCGCTTTTTCCATGAATTTTATCCATATGGGGAGAGCTGCCATAGCTCCTGTTTCCCATTCCCCCAGTGTAGTAAACTTATCCTGTCCAACCCATACTCCTGTTGCAATTGACGGAGAAAACCCAATAAAAAGGGCGTCTTTAAATTTATCTGTGGTTCCGGTTTTTCCACCAACAGGACGTTTGATGATATGTGCTTTTTGACCAGTGCCTTCTTTCACAACCCCAGTAAGCATGTCTGTCATTATTGCGGCACTGGTGTGTGACATCACCAGTCTTTTCTTTGGTTTTGCACGCCAGACAACATGTTCGTTGTGATCAACAACTTCTATTACTCCGTATGGCTTTATGCTTTCCCCTTTGTTTGGAAAAACCGTATACGCGGAAGTTAATTCTAAAAGAGTTACTTCAGATGTTCCCAGGGCAAGGGATAGATCTGGAGAAAGAGCAGATTTAATGCCGAGTTTGTATGCAAACTGGACTACAGAGGACGGCCCAAGCATTTCTATCAGTCTGACTGCCGGTATGTTTTTTGAGAGAGCAAGAGCTTTTCTAAGAGTTATTTCACCCTGGTAATCTTTGGAAAAATTTTCAGGCTTCCATGCTTCGCCTTCTTTTCTTCCTTTAAAGGCAACAGGCGCATCCAGTATCATCATGTTTTGCGTAAAACCCCTTTCAATTGCATGGGCATAGATAATTGGTTTAAAAGCAGAGCCAGGTTGTCTTTTTGCAATTGTGGCTCTGTTGTAAGAACTTTTATAAAAATCTTTGCCGCCGGTCATGGCAAGAATTCCTCCTGACTGAATGTCAAGGGAGACAAGGGCGCTTTGAGGGTCAGGATTAATTATTCCCTGCTGTTTCATTCTTGACTCAAGATCTGAAAGCCCTTTTGCGATTGCATCCTCAGCCGTTTTCTGCAGCTCATAGGAAAGAGTGGTATATATTGTAAGCCCTCCTTTATAAAGCCTTGATGAGCCTATAATGTTTTCAAGAAAATCTTTAACATATTCAACGAAATAGGGCGCTTTGAGCGAGTTTTTATTTCTTTTGGATAAGTTAAGCGTTTCATTTAATGCTTTATTATATTCTGTTTCATTAATAATACCTGTTTCCAGCATTTGTTTTAAGACAGTGTTGCTACGCTTTATAGCGAGTTCCTGGTTGACGAGAGGAGAAAATCTGGAAGGAGCTTTGGGCATGGCTGCAACAAGCGAACATTCAGCAAGGGTTAAGTCTTTTACTGATTTTTCGAAAAATATTCTTGCAGCAGATTCTACTCCATATGCGCCACTGCCAAAGTATACCTGATTAAGATACAGTTCGAGTATTTCATCCTTAGTGTAGCGGCGCTCCAGTTGAAAAGCCAGAAAAGCTTCCTTTAATTTTCTGACAATGGTTTTTTTGGGATTAAGGAAAAGGGTTTTTGCGAGCTGCTGTGTAATGGTGCTTGCTCCTTCAACAAATTTTCCAGCCCATATGTCCTTTATTATAGCTCTGGCAATTCCTTTCAGATCAACTCCGCTGTGGTTATAAAAGTTCCTGTCTTCTGTTGCAACTATGGCTTTCTTGAGATATTCGGGTATCACTTTAAGAGGTACCGGGTCCCTTTTTTCTACGAATAGTTCTGATAGCAGCACCCTGTCTGATGAATATATCCTGGTGATTGAGGATGGCCTGAAATCTTTGAGGGAACTTATCTGGGGCAGATCACGGGTCAGGGCTAAAAAAAAGCCAATCGTAATTCCGCAGATAATGCCTCCAATAATTATAAGTGGAATTGCAACTTTTTTGCTGATATTTTTTTTAATCATGTAAATAGCATATTACTTTTGTGCAATATATTGACCGTAAGCATTAATAATTATAAATATTATAATAGTACACCACGGATTTTCACGGAATTACACTGAATTATCGAAACTATTCGTAACTTCTCAAAAAGCTCGGGCAAATCATATTTTGCGACTATTCTCTGGATTCCCGCTTTCGCGGGAATGACGGGCACTTACACAATCGTCATACCCGCGAAGGCGGGTATCCAGGAGCTATTCCGAACTTATTGAGAACTTACAACTGTTCAGGTTATTAGGTTCAGATTGGTGGCCTAATGTTCTATTTTCATCGCTCTTTAACTTTGAACTATGAACCTGAGTAGTTATACTTACCATTGTTTAAAATTTTCAGTGAAACTCTGTGTCGTTCCGTGGTGAACTTTTACATTTATTTCAACTTATACGAGGAGAATTAATATGGCTCACGATCACAATCATGAGACACATGGTAATTTAACATTTAATGAAAAATTGGTCAAACTACTTGAGCACTGGATTAAGCATAATGATGATCATGCTGAAAACTATGGAGATTGGGCGGTAAAGACAAAAGAAAAAGGAATGAATGATATTGGTCTTCTGCTTGAAGATGCGGTTGATATGACAGAATTAATAAGCAATAAATTCAAAAAAGCATTAGAGCTTATAAAAAGCCGGTAGCCGTTTACGGCTTGAAACTTGAACGCCTACAAAAACCGCTAACTCAGTTAGGGCCTCCTTCATTTATAATGGGTTTTTTAAGTTATTTCAGACCAGGTCTTTATACAGTTTCTTCCGCTTGCTTTCGCGTGATAAAGAGCCTGATCTGAATGGTCTATAAGCTGCGATTTTTTATCCCCATCTTCTGGAAATGTGGCAAGACCTAAAGATATAGTCATAGTAACTGTATTATTATCCTTATGCAGCGACAGCGCCTCGACTTTTTTGCGGATACGCTCTGCCATCTCACGGCCTCCGTTTTCATCAGAATCCTCGAGAATAATGGCAAATTCCTCGCCACCGTATCGTGCAACCAGGTCTACCTTTCGGACTGTTTCGGCGAGAGTGTCTGCAATGATTTTTAGAACCACATCACCGAAAGGGTGTCCATAGGTATCATTAATTCGTTTAAAATGGTCTATGTCACATAATATTAAGCAAAGATGTCCTGATCTTCGCTGGGCGCGGCTAAGCATGACATCAAAAGCATGCTGAAACGTTCTGCGATTGGCAAGATTTGTGAGCCCGTCAGTTATGGCAATTTTATTCAGCTGTTCATGGGCCTGGGCGAGGCCGATCTTTATGGCCACCTGAGCGGCAATCAGTTCAAGTATGTCTCTACGGTGTTTAGCAAATGCTCCGGGTTTTCTTGCCGCAACGGTTAGTGCCCCTATTGAGTCGCCTTTCTCTTTCTGCAGGGGCAAAATAAGCAATGAGCCAAAATCCGGGAATCGCTGTTCTTTGCTGAATATCGGCGCAGGTCCTCTGTATTCGGCTCCTGCCGGCAAAGAGCGGTTAATTTTCATAACCTGCCCAACCATTCCTTCGTTTTTTGAAAATTCCATCCCTAATAAGTTTTTCGCATGCAGTCCTTCAGCCCTGACAATTGATTGGTATTCGCCCTGAAGCAGAGTGATAGCAAGAAAATCGGCCTGCACCAGTGTCCTGACAGCTTTTATAGAGGCATCTAAGACAGGCTCCAGACCCAGAACGCTGTTAAGTTCACGCAACCCTATACAGACTCGCTGAAAAGTATTTCGCTCACGGTTCATAGTATAAAACTGCCTTCCCATATTGATATCCAGGGAGAGTTTTTTACCCAGCAGCCTGAGAATTGTGAGTTCAGACTCAATCCAGTCTGACTTTTCCGTGCGATCTACGCAAAGAATACCAGAAATTTTTTTGTTCACCGGGCTTGATTCTCCTTGTAAATCGCCCATGATTTTTATGGCTGCAAGGCTTCCAACTTTTCCTTTTTTGATATAATATGGCAAACCGGAAAAATCACCCTTAACCGGCGACAGAGTAATTTCATTTCTATCTTTGAGAAGGGCACCGGTAATTCCGGATCCTATCGGGTATGGGCCTGGCTGTATGTCTTTGCGAATAGTCGAAATGTTTCGCAGCCTGAGTTCATGCCCTTCTACATCCGGCCATAGCACGGCAACAGTCGTGAGATTAAGAGCCTGCCTGATAAGTTCTAATTGCAGGTCAAAGGAGTCGGTAATGGTTTCTATGGTTGAGTCACCGGGTTGTTCCTTGTTTTCTATTGCCTCAAATTCCGGCAGGGTTTCAAGTATAGAAGGACCGGGTGCAGTTATTCCTAAATCTTTGGCGTATTCCCTGTCATCTGATTTCTTTTTGGCTCTGGCAATTAAGTCGGCCAGTTTTTTGCGATACGCCTGGCTACGTGCAAAGAAGACTAGGAATACGGCTATCAGCCCGTAAAGAAGCATATTGAGAGCCAATTCTATTGCTGATTGTCTGCCGGTAATTGTCAGGCCTGCTTCCATTATAAAAGCTGTTAAAATAGGGAAAAGAAAAACTTTAGGGGGATATGTTGTTACAGCCCAGGCGATAAATCCTGCTGGAATAATAATTGCGTATTTTGAATAAGGGCCTGACATTCGGAGCAGCATCCATGCTGTTACTGTCCAGAGAATCGGCCCCTGGATCTGTGCAGAAAAATGAGATGGCAGGCTGCCTTTCAGGCGATGTGCGATATCCCAAAGACCGGCGGTAATTATAAAAGTACCTAGTAATAATATATACCATGACGTTACGGCGAAATTGAGATCAAAAGCGCCTGCTCCAACCGCAATGGCGCCCATAGCTGCCAGGGCGACCAGCTGCCAGGCTTTTGCAAGGCTTATGGCTTTATCTTTAAACCTCCGACGCTTCATTTAACATCTCCAGGTAATGGTGGCTTCTGTCAGATCACTTTTCAATTCCAACTCTGGCTTTTACCCCTTTTTGGAAATAATGTTTTATTTCTTTCATTTCAGTAACCAGATCTGCTTTTTCGATAACCTTTTGATCCGCATTCCTTCCTGTGATTACTATCTCAACTTCTTCTGGTTTATTAGCAATTATATATAGAAGATCTTCAGCCGGAAAAAGTCCGAGTTTAACCGCAACATTTGCTTCATCCAGTATGACCATCTTATAATTGCCTGAAGAAACGATAGATTTTACCTTTTCGATTCCTTTTTGCGCGCGTTCTATATCTTCAGGGTTTGGTTTACCTTTAAGTAAGCGACCGGTTCCAAACTGCTCAACAGTTATGAGGTCGGAAAATCTTTTCAGCGCTTTAATTTCACTGTAATTTCCCCTTTTAAGGAACTGAGCTATAAAGACTTTAAGACCTGCGCCTGCAGCCCTTATTGATAAACCCAGTGTTGCAGTGGTTTTGCCTTTTCCATCCCCAGTATAAACATGTACATAACCTTTCATGACTTCTTCCTGTAAAAACCTGTTATGTGGCTTGCCTTAACGGTAACTTCTCAATAAGTTCGGGCAATAGCTCCTGGATTCCCGCTTTCGCGGGAATGACAATCTCGTCTAATCGTCCGTCATTCCCGCGAAGGCGGGAATCCAGAGGATAGTCGCAAAATGTGATTTGCCAGAATTTTTTGAGAAGTTACGTTTATCATATTTAACATACTCTATTCATTCTTTGAATCGTCGCAGGCTCTTCTTATCAGATCATTCGGCAAATAGTCGCTATTAAGAAAAATAGTCACCCTGCTTCCAGGCTGTGCAAATGATACAGACTCTCCATTTTGGTCTATAATTTGTATTATTTCATCTTTCCGTGAAGGG
>Ga0180732_1000787_pt1 | contig 23271 bp, 37 predicted proteins | sample KR11_01MetaG_FD_148674 | JGI IMG/M metagenome (GOLD analysis project Ga0180732, IMG submission 148674) | Groundwater microbial communities from the Olkiluoto Island deep subsurface site, Finland - KR11_0.1 MetaG | ecosystem: Environmental > Aquatic > Deep subsurface > Groundwater | place... | reverse complement strand
AGGCAGTCTGCAGAACCTGCGGGTCAACCCTCTTTCGCCGTTCGTTTGACTCTGACACCCTTGGTTCGCCCCCTAGCATCTTTTACTATCTCCCACTCCTCGGTGTTGGTGTAAAACGTCTGAGGTGGCTCAGGGGTCGCATAATACGCATAACTAGGCTTGCTCAGAAAAAGACCTATGACTATACTCCCCAGTATCGCACCAGCCAGAAAAGCCCAGAAAGAATCATTATCCAAACCTACTCGCCACCCTCAACGTTTCCCTCCGCGGAGACATATATCATTCCATCTACTGTGTCGGTTCTGTAAACAATGATAGAGGCATAGGTTGGATAGAACGTATCCCTGGCGTTGGCGGCTACGAAGTGCTCCACCTCGGTGATAACCAATGGGACGCCCATGGCGGCTATCTGCGCGGCCGTGTAGTTCTGGGCTAGGAGGGTCAGGTATATGGGGTTGAGGCTGATGAATGTAATCCACGTGTCCTGAGTCACGTAGACAGATACCTGCCTAGCATAGCATTGGCCTCTCGGACCTGCGGTTCCGGAGGCGTAGTCTCCCATGTTCGGCCAGTTGAAAATGCTTATCGCCCTGGCGTTTGTTCCGAAGGTGTACATGCCAGGCGTAAGCGCTGTCGCATGGGCTTCGGAATCCCTGTAGCTGTAATGCCTCTGCTTGAACCGTTTATCCCAGGTCGCCTCAGGATCCTCGAATAGAGCCATCTATTCACCCTCCTTCTGAACTGGTCTGGGTTCTTTCAGCATCGCCATTGTATACGCGTATGCCAGACAGCTATGGGGCACCGAATCCTCGTTGACCAGGTATAACCTCGCCCAATCTGTCCAAGGCCACTCCTTTTGCTGGGTAATTCCATACATTCCTGGTAGCGTTCTCGGGGGAACCACTGCCGTAACATACATGGGAGTATTATACAATCCAATTAAGGTCATATTTGCAGCAGTAAAGACCGCGCCCGTGTCAAGCTCAGGGTGAGATTCTAATCTTATTCCGCAATTTGGATGGTCGAACATAGCACCAAACGTTAGCAGCGTGCCCTCAGGTGCCTTGAAGGTGTAATCTCCACTTGGTACTTGAATCTGGTCATTAGCCGGTACCGTGAAAGGACGCTGCACGGGCCTCCAGTACCATATCCACTCAAGACCTTTCTCGATCCAACTTGTTATGAGAGGGGAAACGCCGGTTAAGCTCATACTATTAATTAAAAACCTCTCTGATTTTATAATCCTTTGTTTATGAAAATAAACTTATTTCAGACTATGGAGAGGAAGGCCACCGCCAGCGCCAGGTCCCAGTAGGCCATTCCTATCTGGCCTGCGGCGCTCCCCTCCTCAGGATCGTCCTTCCAATATGCAGCCCACCTCTGTAGTCCGATGAAGCTCGCCACAGTGCTGAAGACGTAGAAGATTCCTAGAATAGTGTTCAGAATCCGTATTCCCAGGTTCTGGGATACGTAGAGGAGGACTGCGAAGAGGCCGAGGTAGACTGCGCCCTGAAGCCGAGTGTCTCTGCTGACGAGCACTGGCTTCCCGAGAAACGTATAGACCGCGCACGCAAGGTAAGCCCAAGCAGTGGCTTCTATGAACGCACAGACCAGATTCAAATCAACTCACCATACCTCTTATTCAGTTTGACTAATGGCCTCCTCGTATAGCGTCAAGTGCTTCTCTGCAACTTTGTTCCATGAATTGGCTTCAGCGTAGGCCCTTGCGCCCGCCTCAAGCTTGTGTCTCGCATCATCATCTGTCAGCAACAATCTTATCTTCTCCCTCAAATCCTCCAAGTCGTTAAAGGTCATCAATGCGCCCAACTCCTCCTTCTCAGCGAAGGGCCCGATATTGCTAGCTATAACAGCCTTTCCGTGTCCCAGCGCATTGAGTAAAGCCCCGCTTTCCGTGGCAAACTTCGATGGATATACCAATACATCCATTGCGCCATAGGCATTTGGCAGGTTCTCATCCGGCACGTACCCGGTCCACAGGCAGCGTCCCTCAAGCACTTCAAGGCTACGACGCTTCAGCCCCGCGATATAGCTCGTATCAACTTCTGTGTGCCAGCCCCCGCACATTAGAAGCGCTGCCTGTGGGATCTCCGTCATAGCATCAATCAAAATCTCCAGACCCTTATACGTCGATATGAAGCCACAGTAACCGACGACAGGGGCCTCAGGGGGCACAGCCATCCACCTCTTCGCCTCTTCTTTAGGCGGGCACTCAACAGACCTACAGCCATGGGGAATAATGCCGTTCTTATCAGGAAATTCAAACCTTTTGAAGCAGAACTCATTATGCACAATTATTCGGTCGGATGAATCTGCGATCACGCGGTCTACGTCCCAATTTCCTATAGCGTGCATTGTAGTCACCACGGGCTTCTCGAGTCTACTCAACACACGGTAGAAACCCGCATCCATGGTATGATAAAGACCGTACTCGTGCTGAACATGTACTAGGTCAACCTTATCAACTGGCACTGACTCTGCTACGGCGTTGAATATCTGAGGGAACTTATGACCGAACCTCGGAAGCTTAACTATGTAAACATCAACATCGAGCTCGGCTAAGGCCTCAGACAGATCCAGAGAATAGGAAGCTATTCCACAACGCACAGCCCAAGGAGTAATCATGGCTACCGATTCAACTTTCATGCCCAGGTCCCCACCCCCGCCTTTGTTATAAGCGGCTTGAGATCAGTTTCAGCTTTTTCAAGGAATGGCTTATAGTATTTCTCGACAACATTCTCCCAGCTATACCTCTCGGCGAACCTTATGGCCCTCCGAGCCAGCTTCTCTTTATCAGAGTTCATAATTTTCGTTAATGCATCTGCCATGCCGTCTATCGATGCAATGGCACGGCGTACGCCTGGCGTGTTGATTATGACATAATTATCTGCTTTAACCGTCAGTCCAGCGCCCACCTGCTCCGGTCCAGCCGCGTAGTCAGTCGCAACTACGGGAACCCCGCAGGCCTGTGCTTCAATCAACGGGAGCCCGAAGCCCTCTCCACCGGTGCAGAATAGGAGTACATCAGCGGCGTTGTAGAGCTTCACCATGTCCCAGCCACCCTTGTAATCGTCGCCCGCCCACTCGGGGACGCCTTCCGCTATCATCGAGCTGTCTGGCCATGTGATAGATTCTCCCAGACCCAGATTCATAACCTCTGGCAGCAGGTTTACTCCAGCATCCGAAACACCCATGCCTATGGCCCCCTCAGCATCATCTCCCCCCCTCGGATGCATATCTCCCCAGAATAGGAGATGCGATTTCACGTCTGGGTTAAGGTCCAGGAACCGCTTGTAACCCCGAAATGCATTGGGATTCATTTTCCGTATTCTATTCATGGCTATAATGAGTACCGTGAAGTCATCTGGATCTAGGAACCACTGCTTCTTGCAATCCTCCTTGTGTCCCTCGAGGGACTTGTACAGGTCTGTGCGGACGCCATGAGGCATGTAGGCGACGTTATCTATCCCTACTGTCTTAAGCTCCCGCTGAGCGAAGCGAGAGGGCGCCAGAACCTTATACGCGGTATGGAGGCGGCTTGTTATGCTCGGGCTCACGGGGCTGTGGTCGATTATAGCGTAGGGCACGAAATTCATAGCGTAATTGTGGATATGCTGAAACGCCCAGGGATCTTTCAGAGTTATCAACATGTCGGCCCTCCAGTCGACGTAATGAGGTACAGTCACATCCTCACCCCGGGGATCATACCCCGACCTGTAGACTAGGATGCCGTCGTGAACATGCTTCCCCATAAAGTTCGCCCTATTCATGGGGATATGGGCAACCTGGTGACCTAGCTTGGCGATACGAGTACACGATTCATATGTCACCTTGGAATACGCCGAGTATCCTCCATAGATTTTATCGGAGCTCCAAAGAATACGCAAGGTCAATCTATCTCGCCACCTACATATTTTCTCAGAAGGAATAGGATCAGATCAGTTCTATGAGAGTGCTTCCCATCTCGCTTAATTTTGTCATCTACTTCAACGAGAAGTTTATTCGGACATCGAAACTGCACTAGCTCTGTCTTATCCATCGTAATGATTTTATAATTAGAATATAAATAAATTTATCGATGGAAATGTCGGATATTCCAAAAAACAGGTTCGTAAGCTCATACTATGACTCAGAGTACTTCGCTGGATTAACGGGTGGCAAGTCCTTCCTGCAAGCTAATGGCTCCCTTAAAAAATGGAGTTACTTCAACCCAGACGGAGAGTGGCTGGGGTGCAAACAGATCACTGAAGCATGGAAAACCATGTTTAACCCAACCAATCTTTTGGATGTTGGATGTGGCCGGGGGCAGATGGTTGCATATGCTAGGAACATTGGAATTGAGGCTGAGGGATTTGACTTCAGCGAGTGGGCTACAGGTGATGAGGGTAGATACCACAGAACAAAGGCAGAATGGATTAAATGCCATGATGCAACTGAACCCTGGCCATACGAGGATGGGTCCTTTGAACTTGTCATCGCACTCGACCTCTTAGAGCATATCTACGAGGATGACCTCGATTTCGTCATAGGTGAGCTATACAGAGTCGCATCAAAGTACGTCTTCCTACAAATCGCTGTTTCAGGATCTGGGGGAACACAAGGAAGAGATGATAGAGGGTACATGTTTAAGAAAGGTGATCCGGTTCCAATTGGACTTGAAGGATGCGCAGTAGCGGGGCATGTCACTGTCATGCCAGAGACATGGTGGCATGAACGCCTATACAATGATGACTGGTTCTCGAGTAGGAGTATGGTTAACCATTTCTGCTCTCTCGTCGATCCAGCGATAATAAAAAACTGGGTTTTAAACTCGATAATCGCCTTGGAAAGGATCTAATAATGGATATCAGTGTCATAATGCCAACCGCCCGCCAAGACTATCCCATCATAGGTCAGCCAGAAGTTCACTTCCTAGCCCCCACAATCAAAAGCCTCTCCGAACAAACCTTCAAGGACTTCGAGTTCATACTCGTGGATGCCCTTCACGGCAAGAGAGAACTCTATGATTTTTCCAATCTACCTTTTCCAGTTAAGCATGTACCCGTTCACCCAAACCACAGATTCTGGCTAGACAGGAAAAGATGGAACGTATGCGGGGCCCTAAACACTAGCATAATCCACGCTGAAGGCGATCTCGTCGTCAGGATTGATGATTGTTCGGAGTTTGATCCAGACTTTATTCAGAGGTTCTGGGATGGCTATCAAAGTGGCTATTTCCCCTTGGCGATGCATATCCGGTATTTGGGAGGTAAACCTGCCCAGCTCAATGATGAGTACCGTAAGGAGGGTTACGAGGTTACTCACTCTGAATCCTTTGAGAAAGGAGAGAAATTAGAGACCCTTAAGAGAATATATGGCGACGAGGGATTGATCCGCGATACCCGTTATAAGGTAGTCAAGGCGAGAGGCGGACGAATGATCGCCCCGAGCAACTGGTACTATGGCTACAGCTCCGCTTCACTCGAGGCACTGCTAAAAATCAACGGCTACGATGAGCTATTCGATGGAGATAAAAGCTTGGAAGACACGGACGCAGGAAGTCGACTCACGATGGCTGGTTACGGAGACAAGTTTCTCCTCGATGTAGAACACCAAGTTATAGAGCACGAGCATAAACCAATCCCAGAAAGCCTGGTAACTAGGGACAAGAAGCCGATAAAGTGCAACTACGCCATTTACCTAGCCAACCAGAGGAAAAGGCGGTGGAGAGCCAACTCAGATAATCTCACGGAGGAAGATCTGAAGTTCATAGTTGAGGAGAGCCTGAAGCCACCATGCAGCCCCCACCCAGACTTCTACGAGGATGACTGCCAGAGCGACCTATTCAAGCTGTGGGCTACGAACCAGCCAATATTCTCTCTTAGAGAGGAGAGGCTTGAGATTTGAGAGACCTGTTCATTATCTTTGACAGTGTTCGATATGATCGATATATAGAGTCAGATACCCCTGTTCTCGACTCCTTGGGGCTTCCTGTTGAGGCGTGGAGCCACGGAACTTGGACTCGGCCCAGCGTGGTCAGCATGCTATCAGGCTACCTACCTACCTCAGAGCTGGGCCAGCCGTACAAGCCGAGCTGGGTTATGCTCAGCCCCCAGGTCTTCCACGACCATGAGGTTCCCGCCTTCTTCCTGAACGGGAACGCCTGGGTGAAGAACATGAATCCTCGCAGATATCAGGATCGGTTCTATCCTGAGCCGTACAGCGCAGATGAGATGATCAAAGCCGCCTTAAAGATCATGGAAACTCACAATGAGTTTTTCATTATCATGCTTTTCGTGGAAACCCATGTACCCTACAGTTTCCAGCCTGGAGAGGACCAGTCCGAAGTGGCAGATCTCTTCAAGGCTTACAACCAGGGAGAGAACAACACAGCCCCTTCCGTGGCTGCCATAAGAAGTCGCCGTAGTATCGAGTACCTAGACGGGCTAATTGAGCCTCTTCTAGACTACCCTAACAGGGTTATATTTACCAGTGATCACGGAGACCTCCAAGGAGAAACTAAACATATAGGGCACGACCCCTCTATGCCGTTTGACCCCTGCCTTCTCAGGGTTCCCCTGGTGATGGGATGAAGAGTCCAGAGGCCCACCTCGAGAATGCCATAAGAGGCGTTCAGATAGACTCTATCTGTGATGTGGGCGCGCGCGCATGTGGCAGAGTAGGGTCATCACAGCCATTTAGTTGGCAAATTTAATTCAAATTCATTGATGATCTTTTCTAGGATTCTTTTAGAGGCGCTTCCATCACCGTAAGGATTCTTAACTTTACTGAGTTTATCCTCAATCTCTTCCAATAGCATTAAGTCTATGGCTTCTTTGATACGTTTTGGATCAGCTGAAACGAGTACATTGCCCCCTGTTTCAACTGTTTCAACCCATTCCGTGCTATCTCTGAACGTTATGCAAGGGACCTTTGACCAGAAAGCCTCCTGCTGTACCCCTCCCGAATCAGTCAGAACCAAACGTGCTTCCAAGATCAACTTCAGCATATCTCTATGGCTCACAGGCTCCGTTAACATCACATTCTTTTCCTTTGATAATTTAGTCCTGGTCCGTGGATGGGCGGGAAATACCACTTTCAAGTCATACCCGTCTAATCCCTCCATTGTCGCCCTTATGATTCTCGTTAATATGGTTTCATCGTCAACGTTTTGCGCCCTATGAATCGTCATTACAGCGTACTCTCTTTCTTTCAGGTCAAGACCATCTAGGATGCCGCTCTTCTGCGCGTTATCTATTTGGCTGAGATACGCGTCGTATAGTATGTTTCCACATGAGAATATTTTTCCCATAACATTCTCCTGGATCAAATTCGAGACGCAATTCTTTGATGGTGCAAATAGGAGGCGCGATATATGATCTATTATTCTCCTGTTGACCTCCTCGGGAAGCGACATATCATAGCATCTTGGACCAGCCTCTATGTGGGCGACTGGTATATTGAGTTTTACGGAGGCTAAGGCTGAGGCGAGAGCTGAGTTTGTATCGCCTGGCACTATGACTAACTCCGGCGAGAGCTTGGAAAGGATGCCCTCTAGCCTAAGAATGATCTCCGCTATCTGGTAAACATGAGAACCTGAACCAACACCGAGGCAAGTAACGGGCTCTGGTATCCGCATATCATCAAAGAAAATCTTTGACATGGTATAATCGTAATGTTGACCCGTATGAATAATCTGGAAGTCAATTGAACCGTGTCTATCAAACTCATGCACGAGGGGAGCCGACTTTATGATCTGGGGCCTCGTTCCGACGACGAGGGCTATCATTTTCTTATCCATTTGAGCAATTCATTGAGGCCTTGTTCTATGGGCGTTTTCGCTTCCCAGCCAAGTACGTCCTTAGCCTTCTCGAAGGAGGCTCTTTTCACCGGGATTACTGTTGACTCAACCTCTATTTCCCTGATCTCGGAGGAAGAATTGCATATTGCTATTATTTTCTTTGCCAGGAGCTCAGTCGCAATAGGGTCTTCCCGACCGATGTTGAATACTTCGTACCTTTCCTTCTGGTTTCTTTCCACAATCAAGTTCATGGCCTCAATAGCGTCGTCGATGTAACACCAGGCTCTCTCCGTTCCTTGATGGATAGTCAGCTGCTGGTTATTTATGGCCCCAGACATGAATCTTACAATTGCGCTTCTGTACTCGCTTTGCTCTTCCCCTGGACCGTAGAGCATGAATATACGCATCGTTGTTGCTTCAAGTTTCTTGAAGGCAGAGAAGTATTGTACTATCTCCTCAGCCATCCTTTTCGTCATGCTGTATATACTCGTCGGCTCATCGAATGGAGTATCCTCATTCACTATAATCAGGACTCCATTTCTCTGAAAGGCGTTTCCATACTCCTCTGAGGAGCCCGAGTAGATCAGCCTCGCCTGATGCTTGAGACTTAAGGCACAGACGCTGTAGGTTCCTCCCACGTTCGTCATTATAGCCAGATTAGGTGTTTCCTCGCACTCTTTTCTGGAAACGATTCCTGCTAGGTGTATGACTAGCTCTGGCTTCACTTCGTCAAAGGTCCTTTCAAGGCTGTGGTAGTCATTTACATCTCCTCGATAGTATCTTTCTCTCGTGGCTCTTATTCTGTCAAAGATATGGATCTCATGGCCTACACTATCAAGTTTCCTAGAGAGGTGAGTCCCTATGAAGCCCAATCCACCCGTAATCAGTATTCTCATCCTAAGATTTCCTTCAGCCCTTCAGATAGTATGTCTTTAAAATAAATTTGTCTCTCTATTGAAAGTTCTTTGGTCGTGAAACAGGGTGCGAAGCTCCCATCTTTTCCAACTAGATAGTAATCCTCCCAGTTATGAGACATCCAATCGATACCATACTTGGCTGGATTGTGGAAGGTATCGCTTCCAGGCAGGGGCACGAAGGCCGATAGGAGCCACTTATCCGGCATCATCTCAGCGGCGAATCGCAGAGTTTCCTTGATTGTTTCATCGGTCTCACCTGGAAAGTTCACTATGAAATAGGCTTTCGCGATTAGGCCATGTTTTCTCGTAGCTGATATCGCCTTCTTGTTCGCCTCAACGGTTGTACGCTTGTTCATAAGGTCCAGCATCTTTTGGCTTCCATGTTCAATTCCATAGCTTATCTCAGTGCAGCCTACGTCAGCAGCCAAGGCAACTACATCATCTTTCACGTACCTAGCATCCTGGTTTAATCTGAACTCTATATCCAAGGGTTTAACCGCTTTCAGTAGGTTCTTAACACGTTTTGGATTGATTATTATGTTGTCGTCTCCGAAGACTATTCGCCTGAATCCCATTGATACTACCTCTTCGATTTCCTCAATAACTCTTGATATGGGGAGAGCCCTGTATGTTCTTCCAGTAGTCTTAGAGCAGAAATTACAGTTGTAAGGGCAACCCCTCGACGTGTAGACTGGTGTTGCATCTTCTCCTCCTGGCTTGTATTTATGAAGGTCGAGTAGATGCCTCGCTGGCTTAGGAATCGAGTCAACCGGGATGAGCCCTCCATGGTATATTTTCTTCAGACATCCTTGTTCTAGATCCCTAATTAATTCTTGAATTACTATCTCTCCTTCGCCCATCACAACTGCATCACAACTAATATTTTCCAGCGTATTGTCTGGTAGGAAAGTTGGATGGACGCCTCCGATTATTACTGGCGTTTCCTGGGGAAGTAGATCGGCTATCTCGGCAACTATGTTAAAATTCGGAGTGACGCAGGAGATTCCGGAGAGATCTGCCTCAAGTCTCAATACCTCAGTCTTCCAGTCGATTCCACCAGTAAGGTCAACAATTTCGACTATATGCCCTTGCCTAATGATGGATGAAGCCAAGTACATTAGACCCATGGGAGGATAGGCAGCATCATTTGCTAGGTATGGACTTGGTGGATTGATGAGTTTGATTTCCATCCTTCACTCTACCTTAAGTGCCTCGATAAAATTTCCAAGAATTGCTCTGCTCTAATCTGGTTAGTATGCCTGGAATGGACCAGCTCGTATCCGTTACGTGCTATTCTACTGGCTTCATCTGGATTTCTGAGATAAAAGTTGATGAGATCCGAGAAGTTTCCCCCAAGGATAGCAATTCCATCTTTGTCAACGCCTCCAAAGATATCCCCGCCCAGCTCGACATAGTTGACTCCGGCTTCTAACCCAAGCTCCTCAGCATCGTAAGGTTTATCGCAAACTAGCAGCGTATTGCAGGCCATAATCTCAAGGAGCTTCATACCAGGATACTTGAAGGAGGACGTGCAGGTTGTGAACATTTTGCCCTTGTTAATTATCTCCGCAAATTCATCCGTCATGACACCCATTTTGGGGTGACCTTGGGCCAAGAAGTATTCTCCACAGATGTATTTTATTTCCCCTCTCCTTTCATTCAATATTTCATGTATCTTTAATCTCAGAGGATAGCAGCCGGCGAAAGTACCCATGTTGATCACATCATAAATCTTCGGGAGTTGATAGTCTTTAAAGACCTCCGGGTCTATTGAGAACGGGAGCCATTCCATCTGCACTCCACAGCGTTGCACTAGGCCACTATACTGTGTTAAGTTCCTAACATCCCATGACTTGATTATCATGTGCCAATGGCCATTTTTCATCATTTCCTCGACGCCGGGGTGACTTACATCATTGTGAAAGTCAGCGGCCCACAAAACTCTTAGACACCTTACCTTATCGAAATTCGACCAGTGACCGAATAGGCCATCCGAGTTGGCTGGGCTCAACTGAATCACTACATCTGGATAATCATTTGAGTAAAGTCTCTCTATCACCTTTTCAACATCTATCTCACCTAATTTTGGAGGCCAAGATTCTATGTATTCAGGGAAACCTGGGCCATAGAATTTTACATCGGCGATCTTGCCAAGGGCAAAAGCCAGAGCGAAGTATCGCCTACCAGAATAAGGTGCGCCAGGCATGAGGAAAGTAGCAGAAAATCTAGAGTTGGGATCCCTAATCGACTCCTGTATATAGTTGTAGACCTCAGGGGTTAGAACATCCAGGCTCGGCTTGCTGGGGAGTAATGCACGACCTAAGAAAAGGATTTTCACCCCTCAGGAAACCTCCTCAAGCCAAGTTATCACAATGCTGTAGTCCGCGCGCGCGCGTACTGCTTGATACTTTCCGATAAGCTTGGAGGTATGGCTGTCAGATCCCATTCTACTAGACTATTCTCATTCAGTTATTAAAAAAGGGGGAAGGGATTTAAGCTTCAGCTTTTCTCTTGAGAAGCATCTTGTACTTTGCGCCTATTACAAGGGCGTTGGTGTTGTGTGCGGGTGAAAGTGCTGCAACTCGGCCAATCTGTATTCCGATGTAGTCCCCGGGGTCTACTGGTTGCGCGTCAACGCAGTCCTTCACGTCGAGTTCAACTTTGCGGTTGAGGACGGTGTTAACGGACTTGTGGAGGTTTGCCTCATTGTGCAGGAAGTAGGCTTCGCCGTTCTGACTCCAATCGGTTACAACCCTCATATACATGGGGGTAGCTGTGGCGTAAGGTATGAGGAGAACGACTAGTTCCAACAGGCTTGCGAAGTTCTTTGGTATGTAGATGTTGATGTAGGCATATTCTCCATCTTGATCAACCTTGTAGCCAGTATGTCCACCTATTTGTGCGGCTTCTGATCCGCCTGAAGAGGATTGGAAGTCTTCATGTTGGTAGTAGCCTGCGCTTCTTGTATGTTGACCCATTAGGATTACCTCTTCGGCTCAGGAATCTTCTCTACGCCCCACCAAGTTATGCCGTATCTGGATCCTGTGTGGGCTATGGCAGCCGCTGATCCTGGCCATATGGCTAGTACTCTGAACTCTACGCTGCCCTCGAGGACGTGCACTGGCTCTATCAGGCTTCCCGTAAGGACTTCAGCTCCCGCTGCCTCAAGCATCGGGTAGTCCCTCGCGCCGCTTGGCGTATTTCCCACTACGGGGTAGGCTTCGACAGCCCCAGTCGCTCCTGCAGCTACAGGATTCGTCTGGTATACACAGTACCTTGATCCTCCAGCTGCTTGCGTCCATACCCTCAGGAACAGCACCTTAAGCTGCTGCCCAGCGGGTACGACATGGTTTAACGGTGTATAGTAGAAGCCATCGTACATGGGCTGATTCTCGAAGCTACCCTCCCAGGCTCCGCCTACGACGGCGTATGGAAGGGCGTCCTCGACCTCACGCTGTAAGCCTATGTCCTTGTACAGCTTCTTGTTAAATTGTACCATTCATTCATCACTGTCCTACTGGAGCCTCTGCTGGGGCTCTCACGGGCATAATCGTCAGCGGCCTATGCGGTATGACGCGCCGGTATAGCTTGTCCAGCGTCTCCGTCCACCTGGGGGCCGTTGGCGTCTGTATTCCCATCTGAATAGTGCCTATCCGCTCAGTTGCAAGCTTGGCGAGGAATATGTTCAGCCTCATATCAGTGTCGTCTATGGCATCTGGATTGTAGGCATCGAAGGCTATCTGCTGGGTCCACGGTCTTATCAGGAAGTGCTCCGTCAGGAATGAGGGTGTATAGAAGGGGCTCATGTACTCCTCGAAGTGGCTTGTAAACCTATTCGCCGTGCTCGGCTTGGGGTCCTTGGGTATTCCGTGCCTGTGGATATCCGTGGGAAGCTCCACGTAGATCAGAGACTGTCCTTTGATGCCGAAGATCATCTGCCAGATACGGTTGGTATGGGTCGTGGCGTCGTAGCCACTGGTTATCTCTAGGGTCGCCGGAACGAATGGCCCAGAGTCGGTTTCAGCAGCTATCGTCTCTGGCCAATCGTATTCCCAGTGCCCCAAGTCTCGCTGTACTATATGTTCGTAGTACCTTGTGCCTTCCATCAGGTAGCTGACGAAGTAGCCCTCACGCAGCCAGTCACTCCATTCGGCGTATTTTGCCATCGCATTCACCTCTGATTTTCTCTACAGGTTCCTGCAATGGCTACTCGCCGAGCGCCATGAAGTTTAGCCAGATCGAGCCGTCTGCGGGGAGCGTGCTTGGCACCACTACAGGATCATTTCTACTGTCCGCGTCCCACTGGTAGCCCGTCTGCGGGGATAGGATGTCTATCGAAGCGTAGTTGTCAAACTCGCCCTTGTGGTAGACCCACTTATTGGCCGTCCACGGCCAATGGTAGCCCGTTTCAACGGTCAGCAGAAGTACCTGAAGCGTGTTCAGCTTCAGCTCCCTGGCGAAGACAACCTCTTTCGCGGCTATCTTCATCTGACCCCAGACCTTTACGACTATGGCGTTACCGAAGACGTTTCTCTCGACGTCGTGTATGTGTATGAGCGGGGCTCCGTACGCGGCCGCACCGAATCCACGGTCAAGTCGATCAGACGATAAGGTTCTAATTACTTCAACCATTTACATCAACCTCAAAGGGTCGCTCCTGCGTTAGTCACCTGTAGCCTGTTGGGCACTCTGTTCATCTGCAATCCCAGAAGCTTGATCCTCTGGGGACCCTGGGTCGTGACGTAGGCATAGAGGTCGAATCCGGTCTCCTCGTCGAGTATGTAGCCGTTCTCGAAGACTATGGCAGGCTTGTTGTAGGCGAGGGCCTCCTCGATGTTGATGCGGGGCAGCTTCTTGTCGCTGATCTGCATCTTGATCTCCGAGACACGTATTGCCTTATCGAGGAAGACGAGGCCCGCGAGGCCTACCTTGTAGTCCTCAAGGATTATGCCTCCCGTGCCACTTCCAGTCATGATCGTCTGTTGTGCTCCGCCTAACAATCTTTGTGCGTTGGTAAGTGTAAGCGTCTGATTCCAGGTATCCATGTTACCCGTATTCGCAGTCGTCATCGTCTGGTCCCTGAACAGTGCTGGTATGATGGTTGTCTCTCCGAACTGTCCAGCTGTCGGTGCCAGTCCCCCAAACGTCTTGGGAGACCAGTCGGCAGCGCACTTGGCCCTCAGCTGAGTCGACAGCGACTCCATCGTCGCCTTGAACTCGGGGAAGTTCGCCTTCACTTTCTCGTATTCACAAATTACGTAAGACATCTTAGATCGTCGCTCCACAGTTTCCTAGAGCTCTATCAATCGTCTTGTACATGGCCTCTCCTAGCATTACGATTCGCTGGTATTGAACAGCAGTCTGAACGCCTTCGATGCTAAGTGACGGGGTAAACGACTGAGCCTCGGCCCCCGCTATTGTGGGGAACCCTGCAATCGGTCCCTCGAAGTAGCCGTAGAGGTGGAACGATGTCTCCTCATCGATGATGAAGGGCTCTTCGAAGATCAAAGCTGGCTTGTTGTAGAGCCTCATCTCCTCCAGGTTTATCCTGCCGTACTTGCGGTCGCCTATCTGGAACCTGATCTCGGTGATATGCTGGTTCTTGTTAGGGAACGCCAGCCCAAGCCATCCGACCTTCCAGTCCTCAGGTAGACCCTCGCCGGTTCTGTTACCCTGTATGAGGGTCTGGTGTCCTACCTGGCTGAAGGCCTGCCTCCAGTAAGCAGGAGGTAACGCGAAGGTGCCAGTTGCAGCTGTTGCTCCGAAAGCCCCTCCACCGTAAGTGTTCGGGTTCGGGTCGAAGAGCCCTGGAAGAATCGTGGTCCTGCCGTACTGCCCTGCACCCGGCGTTAAGTAACCGAAAGTTTTCGGCGACCACTCGGCGTTGCACTTGTTGATCAGACCAGTCTCAAGCTTAGCGAAAGTCTGTTGAAATCTAGGGTCATCCTTCTGCACTGAATCCCATTCACAGAAAATGTATCCGCCTTGTCCCAATGTCAATATCTCCTTTTTCCAAGGGATTGAGAAACAGATCAATTAAAAAAGCAAATCCGTATCTATGTGTACGGATAGATACACGTTGGAACGCACCCGCCAGATTGGAAGGTACGAGACGACTGAGGGGTTACTAGCCGTCAGCACACTCTTCCAACGCTTCAAGACCCAGGTTCCAAAAGAGGTGCGCGAGAAACTGGAGCTAAAAGACGGAGATAAAATGGCCTGGGTTCACGAGGGCGGCAGGATCTACGTCGGCTCTGCCCGCAAAATCTCTGTTGACTAGGCCCTCTAGTAGACTACGTATCTGCCCTTTTGTGTGACCGCGGGCGTGGTAACGGTTCCAGGAGGAGTGTACACCAATGGGGGCGGCATCGCGACACGCATGGGGACCATCCGCGCCAACTGGTTCCAGAGGTCGGTCGATAGGTAGCCTCCGACCACTGCCGCAGCGAGGTCGTATGGAGCCCTCAGGTAAAGGGCGCCTAAGACCCCGCCTATGGCTCCGAGGATGTCCCCCCAGAAAGCTATGGGCTGTCCTAGTAATCCCTCAGGCCTCAGAGTGTTCGCGTATTTTAGGCCGTAATCGGCAGCGTAGCCGAGCTGCTGTAAACCGTATATAACTCCGACGTCTTTGATGGATTTTACCATCTTACTATCAGTATGAGAATGTGCATGAATTGAATATAAGCCTTTTTGATGAGGAGATGCAAAGAGCTCTATGGCGAATTTCTCGGCCTCACCCTCGTCAATGTGCATTCCCTTCTCCTTCTGGACATGATGCCAGAACTCGTGGGCGAGTACGTGGAGGTTTACTCCGGTCTTGCAAACCATTATTTGGCCAGCGGAATATAAGCCGACATTGGGCTCGTGGCACTTGTCACTTATGACGAGTTTGGGTGGGGTCACTCCATATTTCTCAGATAATTTGGCTATTACCTTATCCGCCATTTCCTTTTCCATGATGAGAAAATCTTCTGCATCATTTTCGTGAGCCACCGTTTTTTGGGCATTATTCTTGAGATCGCTGATAATCTTTGTGATATCCTCCATGACCTCCGTGGGGTCTCCGCACGTCTCGCATTTTGAGACATCGTAGTCGGGGTTGAAGGCCTCGAAGCTGCGACGTATCTTCCTTATCTCCCTTATGCCCTCGTCCCTCGTTATCGGGCTTGACTGTACGTACCTTCTGAGGTCCCGTATCTTGTCGCGGAGTTCAAGGAATCCTCTGCTTGAATCTTCGCTTTCGGCTATGAGTGCGTGGCTTATCGCCTCGTCGCAATGCCCCTCGGCGTCGGCGAGATGCTTCACGATACAGTTCAGGAAGCCAGCCTTGTCCTCTTTTAGCTCAGTGAAGTTACGAAAATGGCCCTCGCTTGCTATCAGGTTCTTGAAGATTTCATCCTTGTTGAAGCTTAGGTAATAGCGCTCCTTAGATATTCCGTTGAACGTGCTTAACGCCACTGTCATCTTCACCATTAACTATAGCCACTCAATATTTAATTTAGACTCTCCAAACAGGATTTTCCTTAGGAGTTTGCTATTGCTCTGGAAATAAATATAAGTTTCTTTTACTATAGTGATTCAAGGGTTTTACCTATGAGCAAAGAGACTGTGAATGTCAATGTCAGGATTACACCAACCCTCAAGAAGATAATTGAGAAGTATATCGACCAAGATACCTACATCAACATGAGCGACTTCGCCAGGGATGCTCTTCGAGAGAAGATCAAACGAGATGCCCCATGGTTAATTGATGACATGCTGAAGCAAGATGCTTCAACAAGCTCATGAATTACATTTGTTATACGGTAGTGTACAACCGTTGTACACTTTAGCCTTCGTATTTTAATTGTGGCTTGCCGAAAAGGGTGTCCCTGAGTCCTATGAGGCTCTCGTAGAACCACGTTTGTCCTCCAGGGGTTTCAATTATACCTCTGGCTAATTCGGGCCTGATGTCTTCCATGGCCTCAAGAAGCACGGTCATCTTATCCTTTATCCACTCGTCTGACACGTTTCCAAGTGGTTTGGTTACGGATGTTATAACCTTGAACTCTGGTTGACTTAGAAACTCGTCTAGGGCTTCAGGGTTATCGTTTGCGATTTTGTCAAGCGAAATGTTCTGCGTGATCAATATGCGTAAGCCCTCTTCAGGACTCACACCCCAGGTATCGCAGAGTCCGTCCATGTAGGGTGCGAAGATCCTAGCCAAGAATATTCGGGCCTGGCCCCGTGCTAATGCCGTAGCCTTGTTATATGTTTTAGCCTTGATCTTTTCCTCGAGCTCTTCTATGTCAGACTCAAGTTCCTGTATCTCTTTCCTAAGGGTTTCCATTGACACCAGGAGCGCCTCCTACTACAAGCTCTAAGCCGCAGCTGGGGCAGTTGACCCTGTCGGGAGATGGTCCTTGAAAGCTAATCGGGCCCTGGTACCCACAAGAGCATCGGATCATGATGTTGTTGTCTAACGGGGGCATGCCCCCAGGTGGCACATGAGCCGCCGCTTGCTGCTGTCCAAACTGTCTCATCCTCTGGTCTATCGGACCCGACAATAAGGCGGTCAAGGGTGATAATGCCGCCAGTAGGTTATCATTTCTCCTTTCCTCTCTCCTATCCTTCGCCTCGGTTTCCAGCGTGGTTTTACGCCACTCAAGATCCAGCTTCTTGATTGAAAGCTCCCTTTCGCCTCTCAGCTTCTCTATCTCAAGATCAATGTTCGTGCTTCCAGTCCTAGGATCGCCGCCGCCGAACATTCCCATCTCCTTAGCTGCGCTCCTCATATCAGGATTCATAATTATTTGCTCGAATGCCGAAGGCTGGGGCTGCATGTTTTTTACTAGCTCCTCCATGGGTTTCTTCACGCTGTCAGTTACCAAGTCCTTGAACAACTTCAGAATTTCAGTGGCATTCGAGGCCTTATCCTGAGGAGGCATAACGGACTTCATCATTTCTACGCCTGTTTTGAACTGGTCGGCCATAGCCTTTGCATATGAAACCATGTCGCTTTGTTGGGTTCCTGGGTTTGATTTGGAGTATCCTATTAGAAGGGGAAGCAGTGAGTCTCCCCTTCCCTTGGACTGGTCCATGCTCCTGAACATAGCGTATGTCTCGATTATTTTTTCCCGCTCCTCTGGGGGCAAATTAGCTATTTGCTGCGCCATGGCGACGCTGATCCTAGGAATGTCAGAATCATCTGAGTCACTTTTCTCGGTTTCCTTCTCTAGCTTGTCTATTTCCTTCTGGAGCTTGGCCATCTTAGCCCTGCGCTTAAGATTCATCTCGTCCACACGCATTTCCTTTATTTCTCTAGCCATCATGGCGTCCTCCGATTCAAGCTCATCGTCCAAGGAGCTTCTACCATACCCTCTGAAACGGTAGCCCATCAAGGCAGGATCTATGCTCACGCTATATCTTTTATCGGTTAGCGGGTTTGACTTCACCGGTTCAGTTTTATTCTTCTTTTTGCTCATTTCACAGGCATCCTCATCGTGAGACCTATATCCGCATTATAGTTGCGGATGAAGAACTCATCCACAATGATATTGAAGAAATCGCTTATAGTACCGTTGAAATTGGCGAATGGGCCCAGTTCCCTTGTACCAGGATAGTTATGGAATGCTCCTTGCCTTGCCATGTCAAAGTACATCTGAGTTTTAGGCTTAATATATACTGCTTCCCTAGTCGAACTCCCATCCTGGATTAACAGTTCTCCCGGCGGAATCATTTCTCCCTGCGGAATCATTTCATCATCATCTTCATCCTCTTCTTCCTCATCTTCACCTGGGTTCGATGGGCGTTCCTCATTGAAAAGGGATGCCAAGTTATTGATCGAGTCTCTGAGGGTTTCAAAGTCTTCTTTCGTTGCATACTCTAAGGTGGGCTGACGGATTTCAGGTACCTGATGTGAAGCTTCCTGAGGCCTTTCAGGGGTTGAGGGGGACTTCAGTGTATCTGAAGTTTCCTGAGGCGGATATAACCCTAATTTCTTTATTTTTGTGAATACGCCCTCAAGAGTTTTAAGCGCAATAGGTATTTCCTGACATATCGCCCTCTTCTCGTCCTCAGGTATTTCCCGGTTCGCCCTCACAATATATCGGGCTGCATCGTAGCTTTTGAAGCCCTTCCTGAAGTGGCTCTCAACAGCCTTAAGTTTCGCCTCAACATCCGACAATTTACGTTCTCAATTAAGATACTATTCGGTGAATAAATATTTTTATATTAACGCCCTGAATTATCGGAGGAATACACTTGAGAGAGCGTTATACTCTAAAGTTGAAGACCGGTCACCGAGTCAAGATCAAGACGGGAGTAGCCTATGAGACCAAATTCGATGATATAATGCTCTCTTTTGAGGAGCACCCGCGGGGAGTAAATCAGGGAGTTCACACCCATGTCTGGGTGGAAGCCATCGACGACCCTGACACTACAAGGGATATGTACAACTACTTGCTCTGGCATCTTGAAAAATACCCGCGCAGGACTACGGCGCAGGCCCTAGTGATTGGCTGGGAGCCGGATGAGGAGGAGAAGGAGTGGGAGGGCCCATACGTGCTCTATGAGCTGATCATTAAGCGTAAATTCAGTCAGACCCTGATAAACGACATCAAATTCTGGGCTCTAGAGGCATACGATGTCGTTTCAGGTCATGTTGCTATGCGAAGCCTTTTCGGGGATAAGGTGGAATTTTAGAAGAATGGATAATATACGTCTTCAAATTATGATGCTCTTACTGGATACCGGTGAAGACCTATCGGTCAGGGAGATAGCCAGGAGGCTCGATAGGCCCTCAGGCCACGTATTCTACCACCTTAAAAGACTTCATGAAATGGGGATCCTAACAAAAGAGGAGGTTGAGGATAGGGTCTATTATGCACCGCAGGCAATATTCACGGAGAAAATAGATGACGTCCTCGAAACTCTTCTAAAATTATCGGAATTGATAGATGACCCAAATGAAACAAAAATAGCAAACTGTGTCACCATGTTTCTCGAATGCTACAACTCCATAAGTCGTTAAAAACTAATTTAACACTTTTTTATATAATTCCTTGTCTTCAATATATTTGACCAAGATGGCTAGAAAAAGAAGTAAAAGATGTAAGTTCGGGAAGCTAAAAACTCCCTATAAAGATGCAAAGGGCGTCAGGCACATCTGCCGACAGAGGCCGAAGAGAAGGTGACCTTGGATGGCAAGAAGACGACCAACCAGGGCGGCTGCCAGTAAGGGTGGCAGGGCTGCCGGCAGGGCCTCTAGGGCTTGCAAGGGAAAGAAGGGCCGTGCATTCCACGCATGCCGTAGGGCTTACTTCCGAAAGCGAAGGTAGAGGGACTCTGAATGGGGAAAAGACTAACCCCTGCTCAGAGGGAAAGATTACCGAAATCAGACTTCGCATGCCCGGCGAGAGCTCCAGGTGCAGGTAGCTATCCGATCAGCGATCCTGCTAGGGTAGCCTCAGCTAAAGCATACTATAAGCGCAGGTATACGGCTAAATGCAAGGGCGGAAAGCTCCGTATCTGCCGCAGGGCCAAGAAGTTCGGCATGCTTGAAAAGGATTATCCAGGCTCCGCGGATTGGCGGAAGTGGTGTAAGTAATGGGGCTCGTACGTACATGTAGCGTCTGGAAACCTAAGAAGACCTGCTATATGCGCAAAGGCACAAGAGTCTGCAAACGCGTATGTAAGACTTATAGGACCAAGCGGGGAAGGTAGCCTCCTATGGCTAAAGGAAAACCCAGAGGATTAATCAGCAAGCGCGTAAGCGTGCTGGATTGCAACTGTAGCTGGGATGGTAGTCTTCAGGGAGAGGCTGAAAGGTTCGACTATTGTATCTGCAAGGTAAGAGTGACTAAGGGTAAGAGAGGGGCTACAGTCAGTCCGAAGCCAGATTTGGAATATACTATTCCAACGGTTTTCATAGCTGCCTATCCGAAGAAGGCCTGGGGTCCAAAAGTTACTAAAAAAGAGGGATAGTAAATGGCTAAGGCCTATAAACCTCCTAAATACCGGGAAATCGAAGGGGAAAAATGGCTTCTCACTGCGGGAAGCAGGAGAGGGCTACCCAGTCCTAAGCGGTTTGGCGACGTCAAGGCGCATAAGAAGTACATCAAAGGGTTGGGATATAACATTCGATGCTTCAAGGAAAGAGATGGAGATCACTATTGCTGGGCAAAATATACCGGAAAAAAGAAACGGGGTAGAAATTAAGTGCGAATCGGGGAGAACACCGAAGTCAAGTGCATGTGGGTCGACGTCTTAGATATTTATCTGAAGGAGGAATGGCCCGACTTCAAACCCGAACCATACCGACTCGAAAGAGTCCGTGAAGAGATGGAGTCAGGGGCATGCGTCGTCCCCGTGGACCTTGTATGCTCCCACAACTCGGGCAGGTGTAGAATCCAGGATGGCCGGCATAGGATAATAGCCGCCAAGGAGCTAGGACGCGAGAAACTTCTCGCCCTCGTAGAGTGGAGGACGGTGAACTGGTGATTCCGCGCGCGCAGAGCATTCATCAGGAAACATGGAGGGTTAATCTATGTCTAATGAAGCTGTCTTGAGCACTATTGAAAAGAGGTTAGCTAAGAATCTTAAGAAACAGGTTCAGAATGGCCTTGCTGATGTATTCAGTTATGCCAATTGCAAGGCAGTGGGCAGAGAGATTAAAGCCGGGAGAAAGGTAACGGAAAACGCCGAGTTCGGAATAAGGATGTGCATTCATCCTAAGAGCGGTCCGCGTGTAGACCCTACAACATTAAGGTTTTACCCCCAGTCTAAAAAAGGCAAGGAACTTGACGAGCAGTTCATAGAAAAGACAAATTTAATGCTTGAAACGGGCGGATTCCGTAAAATGTCTCCTACGCTGCTATCCGATATGAGGAAAAAGGACAAGGAATTTGAACGGGAAGTCAAAGCTAGGAGAAAAAAGAGGAAAAAATAGATGGTTCGTGAAGCAAGTGATAAAACGCTTTGGGCGATGAACGTCAATCAGATCGAGAATCGCATCGATAGACTTCAGAAAGAAGCAGGTCAGGTTTTTCGAGAAGTGCAGAAATGCAGAACAAAGAAACTCACTGCCACAGGAAAATGCAGAACACTCAGACAGAGAAAAGAAAAACTTTCAAGGGAGCTAAAGAGAACCACGGACATAGCGAAAATAACACGCCGCTACGCAAGAAAAAAGAGGCGAAAATAGATGGCTAGGCTGGTAGATAAGATTCGGCACGGGGACAAGGTAACCATAGTCAATACGAGTGGTAAGAAGATCACGGGGAGGGCCGTAATGAAGAGCAGCATGAAGGGGTGCTGGGTGCTGAACACGGGTGGCAGATATGGTCAACCCGCCCTCGCCTGTGACATCAACGTGGTGAAAGTATCAAAGAGGTAAAAAGTAATGGTTAGGGAGCAATATGATGTTTCAGACTGCTACTGTGTGGAAGTTAAGAAGATAAAAAGGGCGAAGGCGACATCTGGCTTCAAATGTCAATGCTACATAAAGGGTAAACCCGCATATTTCACCAGAATCGATCTATATGAGAGGTAAATAAAAATGGCTGATAAGGAAACGGGTTTGTTATTATGTCATTGTAGAACTAGAAAGCATATTGGAAAACAGGAATTATTTGAAGGTTCAAAATGTTTCTGTCGCCCCTATAACACTAAACCCTCAAAAGGTAAGAATTACAAAACGGTGATAATTAATTGAGTGCGCGCGCGAGAGGAGATAAAAATGGCCAAGCCTAGATGGACGTGTAGGACAGATCGGACAGGGAAAATATGCAGAGATGTCAAACAGAAAGACCCAAATGTGGTAGTCGGCTTAACCGGGATAGGCGAAGTGCAGCTCACAGGATACAAGTGTAAACCTGTAGGCAGAGGCTATGTTTGCTTCGTGAAAAAGAGGCGAAAATAGATGGCTACAGGCTACAAGCTGGATCGGACGGGTTCGCGGTGCAGATCTGTAAATACAGGGAAATATGCTAAAGCCGCTCTATGCAAAGTAAAGAAAGAGGTAGAATAGATGAAGCTGAAAGTTGGAGAGTGCGCCTGCGCGAAGAACAAGAGATCCTATTGCCGAACCTCAGATGGCTACAGGTTCACAGGCAAGCGCTGCACGACGCCTGGGCGCAAAGTGAAGGCATAAAGCCTTTTATCATTTCCCATCTTTTTTCAATACAGCATGGCTAAGACGCTTCGATTTTACTGGCATCCAGACTGCGGTGGCTGTGAGGAGTTGAAGCCAGCTTTCAAGGAAGTAGCGGAGCTTAAGGGCTGGAACTACAAGGAAATCAACGTTGAAAACTGCAAATCGAAAATATGCAATGGCCTCGATTATGTGCCCACAATCTATGTAGGAGATAAAAAACTGGATCTCAATGCAATGGAAAAATTATTGAACGAGTGAACGCCCGAGCATTCATAACTATTCTAAGTTGCAGACCTTCGATTGAACATCCGTAAGGATATCCAAGGCATTTACGGTATCCCAGAAAGCCACCATTTTGCCTTCATCGTAGAGTTTTATGGCATTGTCTGTCAGGGTATCTGCTATCTTGGAAATTTTACGGC
>Ga0180732_1000786_pt1 | contig 23293 bp, 23 predicted proteins | sample KR11_01MetaG_FD_148674 | JGI IMG/M metagenome (GOLD analysis project Ga0180732, IMG submission 148674) | Groundwater microbial communities from the Olkiluoto Island deep subsurface site, Finland - KR11_0.1 MetaG | ecosystem: Environmental > Aquatic > Deep subsurface > Groundwater | place... | reverse complement strand
AATATCGCGTGTGAAAGTGCGGTTCAGGCCGAAGCCCACTTCGCGCACCCAGATCTCCCCCTCGACTGCGCGTATCTGCGCCAGCACCTCGTCGAACTCCGGTGTGGAATCGATGGTGTCGGTGACGCGCCCTTGGCTGACCACCAGCGTGATCGGCTGCGCGGGTTTGTTCACGGTGAACTTCGTATCGCCGAATACGAAGATCCGCACCCGGCCATTCACCGCCTCCAGATCCAACGATTCGGTGAACACCTCACCGATAGGGAACTGGCCGCCGACGTTCCTCATCTCGCGGTAATCGCCGATGTTCAACTTCGCGGGTTCAAAGCCGGAGGCGAACAGCAATTGCTCGCCACCGCTCTCGATAACCCCTGTTGGAGCGCGGTCGATGATGGCCTTCAAACCGCGACCCACGCGGCGCACATAAGCCGGGTCATAAGCTAGCGAGTCGATGTAGAGCAGCGCCTCATCGCCGGGCATACGGCCCAGATGCGGATGCTCGATCACCTTGAGCGAAAGTTTGAATAACTCGACCCGCAAGCGGAATGCATCCAGCCTGAAGCTGCTGGTTTGGATCAGCACCACCAGATCGGCGGGCGCGAGTCGTTTGAACGCGTTGAGCACAGTCTCAGGTTCGGCCGTATCGAAATCGATGAAAGTCGCATCCGGCAGGCAGCGCTGATAGGCCTCGGCCAGCGCCAGCGAAAGCGCGCATTGCCCATCCCAAACCACCAGCGCGGCATGCGTCGAATCATGCTCGAAAGCGATGGTCAGAATATCGTGCACATGCTTCTGGGCGGTATCGATCGCCGAATCGGGCAAGTGCGTGAAAGGCGGAGCAGTGGGGGAATGCGTCATCATCGGGGGAGGGCAGCGGGTCAGCTGTCCTGCAAAGTGCATAGGGAATGGCCGCATGTTACTACAGGCCTTTCCAAAGGCTGACAGGGGGACGCTTAAAACAGATGCCTAGCGTCCCCCGTCGCCTTACATCAAACAATAATTCTTCGGCTGCAGCGGTGTCAGCCCGTGTTCCTCGCCCAGCGTGTCGCGCAGATTGATCTCGACCCCGCGGCAGATCGAGTCCAACGCCAGATCGTTGGGCAGGTCGCCGAACGGTTCCTCTATCTCGTCACCCAGCGCATCCAGCCCGAAGAACGTGTAGGCCACGATGCCCACCACGAATGGCGTCATGAAACCTATCGTATCGACCAGCCCGAACGGCAACAGGAAGCAATAAAGATAAGCCGTGCGGTGCAGCAGCAAGGTATAGGAGAACGGGATCGGCGTGCTCTTGATGCGCTCGCAGGCTGCCGCTGCCGCCGTGATCGCCGACATGGTCGTATCTATGTTGCTTGCCAGGCAGCCGTCCAACTGTTTCTCATCCAGACACAGTCGCAGGTCGCGGCCCATCTGGTGCATCAGATGGTCGGGCACGTTCACCGCCTTGCTGCTTTGCTGCCACTCATCGGGCGTGAGTAGCGGCTTGGTCTCGGCGTGGGTGTCGGTGCCGCGCAGCAGATGACGCAACGCATGCGTGAAAGCGATGGTGCGGTAGATCATCCGCACCCGCACATCGTTCAGACCGGCATCGGGCTTGAGTGGCTCGCTATGTTCGATCAGCGTCAGGCATTGGCGCGCGAAGTTCCGGCTATGCAACACGATGTCGCCCCACAACTTGCGACCTTCGACATAGCGCTCATAAGCCGCGCTGTTGCGAAAGCCTAGAAAGATGGCCAGCGGCAAACCGATCAAGGTGAACGGGATCGCGGTCAGCGTGATTTTGTGGCTGAACAAGTCGCCGTGCGTCATCGTCACCACTGTGGCCAGGATGATGTTGACCGTCAGCACCATCCAGATCTGCGATAACACCGAACCGCGAAAAATAAAGAACAGCCGTAAACCGGAGGGCCTGCCGCGAACGATCATGGGGTGACTTTCTGTGGGTAAGTGAATGGAGCGAGTTCAAACAAAAAAAAGCCCATTTGCATCAAATGGACTTTGGGGGTGATTGCACCAATGCATCGTTGAACGATCCATGTGAATCTGCACTGCGGTCAGCATAGTGAGTAGCGCGCCTGAATTTGCACCGGCAGGGGCCTGACGGTCTAGCGCGCTTTAGTGTGGGGACGATCTTATAAGTTCACTGCGCAAGAAAATATATGCGCCAACATCATCCATCGGCATCGCTGGAGCCTGATTCGTCAGGGTTGAAAACAGGAGGGCGGTACTGCTGGCCGCAGTACCGCCCTCCTGTGAGGCTAGGCTAGGGTGCAGCTTAGATGATCAGTTGCCCCCGCCTTGGCGCATGCCGCCGCCAGGCCCCATTCCACCTCCCATGCCACCACCGGGACGCATACCGCCGGGGCCCATCATCCCGCCGCCTGCGGGCGGCATATCCGGCAGCGTCACACCTCGTTCTTGCGCACGTAATTGCATGAGTTTGTGATGTTCGTTGCGGATCTGTTCACGTTCTTTCACCGTCTTGGCCGCCCGCATCTTGGCGCGATAAGCATTGCGCTCCTTCTGCGTCATCAACTGGCTGCCATAGATGCGCTCCTGATCCTGATCCTTCATCTGATCCTGCTTCTGGTCGCGGACCTGATCCGCCGCAAACAGCGGCCCCGCTGAAACTGCCAAAGCACCTGCAAATAGTGAGATTGCAATCGTTCGTATAAACATGATGCACTCCTTTTCGTATGGTCAAGCGGCGAACCACTATGCGCCTTGGCAGACGAAGGTGCAAGACAGGTCGAATGCGACTGAAACAATCACGGCAGGTAGGTGCCATATCTTGTCTTGGACATCGCCCCACGGCTCAGATTGACGGGCAGAATTGCAGCCGATTACACTGCGCCACCGCGATTTATAGAGGACGATTTATGCGTCGTTTTGTATTGCACGCCCTGATCCTGTTCACGCCGATGGCCGTGGCAGCCCCCGCCGATGATCTCTTGTTACAAGAGGCTTTGTTGCGCCAATACACCACGGCCGAGGCCGAGCAGCGTTACAACGAACGCAAGGCTAATCCTCAAGCAGCCACCGATGCACTCGGTACTGGCCTGAGCAATCTTGCCAGCCGCATGTATCAGCGCAGCCGGGAACGTGTCGAATCAGCGAGTGATCGGATCGAGACCCGCGAGCGATTCAAAAAAGCCGTGCTGAACGATTGGGATATCGTCATCAGTAGCGAGGAAGAACGCCGCATGCTGATCGAGCTGTTGGAGGAGATGTCCAACATCGAATATTGGCAGGCGACCAAGCGACTGGTCGAATATGCACTGTGGTTGCGTCCCGGTGCACAGGAGGTGTTTCCGGAGCCGCAGGAAAGGGCGGCAGCCAATCTGTTGCGCAGCAAGATACACGGGCGTTTTACTGAAGGATGGGCAAAGAACACACTGGCCAAGCTTTACCTGGTCGGGCGCGGTGTGCCGCGCGATGAAACCAAGGCGCGCCACCTGTTCGAGTCCTGCGCCAACTACACTTTTGTCACCTACCAAGATACCAACCGGGAAGACCGGGTCGAGATAGAGGCACGCTGCAGCTTCAATCTAGCTCGCTTGCACGAGAAAGGCTGGGGTGTGGATGCCGATCCGAAAAAGGCAGAGCAGATCCGCAACGAGGCAGTCACCAAGTACAACAAGGAAAAGAAGACGCAGCTCAGTGCTGTGCAGATCGAGGAGCTGATCCGGCCATGAAAACATTGATCACAACCCTCGGTCTTGCTGTGCTGTCCTTGATGATGCAAGCCGCACAAGCAGGCGATCCTCCTTTAAGCGACAGCTTCTCCGCAGCGGGGGACTGGGCCTCTAAAAGCAACAGCAAATTCAAGGTCGCCGTAGAGAATGGCGTGCTGACCACCACCTCGCAGGACGGTGGAACGGGTGAATTCACCCAGCCGGTCAGAATCAATCCGGCAGCGCGCTGGCGGGCTGCGGTGGACATCACGTTTCGCAGCTATAACGAAAAAGATGCCGCCAAACGTGCCGGCCTTGCAGTGAATGGCCCGCTGGGCGATGGCATGCACATCCTGCTGACTTCAAGCGGCTATGCCCGGATCAGCTATTGGGATGGGAAGAAATGGGTAGAAAACGATCCACTGCCGTTCGCCGATGCCAAGCGGGCCAAGACCAAACTCAACGAGACCAATCGGCTGTCTATCGAGCGCGAGTCAGGATTCTTCAGGGTGTATGTCAACGATGACTATGTCGGTCGCACCCGCGTGATGGATTTCACGCCGACCTCGGTAGGCGTTGTCCAGTCTTCACAGTCGGCCATGACGGTCGAGTTCGATAATCTCGTTCTCGATGAACTCGGTATGGATACTCGTTTCATGCGCTTGCTGAATATCTCCGTCATTCCCGGCAGCAAACCGCTGGTGATCGATGACTTCACGCGCGGCGAAAAGCAAGCCAAGCGTATCCCTGCATGGGAAAGCAGTTGCGTCGATGTCAGCAAGGCGATCACCAATGGTCGCTTTGTCGCCTTGTGCAACGATAAAGAGAGTAGCGCTCTGGTAACTGCAGACAGCAGTCATGCGGGTTACAACTCGGAGGGAGGATTTTCGGACTTTCAGGTTGGCGCACGTTTCAATCGCGAGCAGGGAGACGGCATATATGGTTTGGAACTGCGTGCCAAACGGCACGACAAAGTGCCTGACGAAACCCCGGTTCTCAATTTGTTGCTGGGCTCGAAGTCATTTGTGGTGTACTACTTCCCGCCGGGAGCGGAACTCGTCAGATTGGTGGATTGGACGAAAAGCCCCTCCATCAAGTCCACAGACAATCATCTGAACCTGACTTGGGAGAATGGCCGCTTGCTGATCTTCATCAACGGCGACTTCCAGACGGCGGTAGATGCGCCTAAGGAATTCTATCTCAGCAAAGTTGGATTCTATGCCGCCTCGGGCACAACCATCAGCGTCGACGATTTCTATGCCGGGGAGATGTGATCGCCCTTGCCGACTATCGTGGAGGGAAATGCGAAGCTGACAGCTTCGGCTTGGACAAGCGGTGGAACCCACACGTCTCCAGATCAAGGGGCGGGACGGAGTTGTGGCGTTGTCAGACAGCTAGACACTGTTTGCGCAATAGGCAGATACGTAGCCTCGGCGCTATCATCCAGACCGTTGAATAACGAAAGCAAATGCTGGCAACGAATAAAATGAACACGGCTCAGTGAGTGATTCCTGCCACGTTCAGTGAAGTATTCGTTGAGAGCATGGGCCGTATCGGAAGGGACATGATGGGATGAACTGGGGAGAATCGCCATGCATCTGGATAACGCTTTGGAGCTGAGAAAATTCGTCGTACCGGAATTCGTCTTCGGCGCTGGTGCGTTGAATCTGGTCGGACGTTACGCGAAGAACTTCGGTGCCAAGAAAGCATTGGTGGTCACCGACCCCGGGGTGGCCCGAACGGCTTGGCTGGGTCATGTACTGGATGCCCTTAAAGCGGAGCAGATTCCCTGGGTGGTCTTTCAGGACGTCACGCCGAATCCCAAGAATCTCGAGGTGTCCGCTGGTGTCGAGTTCTACCGCGATAACGGCTGCGACATCATTATCGCCGTGGGCGGTGGCAGTCCGATGGATTGCGCCAAAGGCATCGGTATCGCCTTTGAGAACGGCAAAGACGTGCTGGCGTTCGAAGGGGTGGACGAGGTGCAGCGGCCGGGGCCGCCGCTGATCTGCATCCCCACCACCGCTGGCTCATCGGCAGATATTTCCCAATTCGCCATCATCAACGACACGACCCGCAAGGTGAAGATCGCCATCATCAGCAAAACGGTGGTGCCGGACGTTTCACTGATCGATCCCGAGACCACCACGACCATGCCGACCGAACTGACGGCGGCCACCGGTCTGGATGCGCTGGTGCATGCCATGGAGGCCTATGTCTCCAATGCCAGTTCACCAATCACCGATATGAATGCGCTGGCAGCGATCCCCTTGCTGGTGCAAAACCTCGTCCCCTCCATCGAAGATCCGCTGAACATCACGCACCGTAACAACATGATGATGGGCAGCCTGCTGGCTGGGATGGCCTTCTCCAATGCCAGCCTGGGGCTGGTGCATGCCATGGCACACAGTCTGGGCGGTCTTTCCGGCCTGCCTCACGGTATGTGCAATGCCATGCTGGTGGATCACGTGGTGGACTTCAATTACATGGCCACGCCTGAACGCTATGACCGGATCAGCATCGCGATGGGGCTGGAGCTAGAAGGTCTGTCAGCGGAGAAGCGGAAGGCGGTGTTGTTGCAAGGCCTCATCGGATTGCGCACAGCCGCGGGGATCGAGACCACGCTCGGTGCACTTGGCATCAAGCGAGCGGATATCAAACAGCTCGCGTTGAACGCATTCAACGACCCGTGCCTTGCCACCAATCCGCGTAGAGCCAGCGTGCAGGAGATAGAAGGACTGTATGAAAAAGCACTCTGAACCTGATGGCGATCACTCCCTGCGCGACAAGATCATCGGGCTTGGGGAGCGCTCGATCCGCAAAAGCTACTATCCACAACTGCATAAGCACCTGGAAGAAGTGGAAGCAGTACGCAAGGAACTGGCCCAAAGCCAAGCCCGTTACCGTTCACTGGTGGAGAACATCAACGACGTGATATTCAGTCTGGATACCGAGGGCGTGGTCACTTATATCAGCCCGGTCATCCACAGTTTGACCGGATACCTGCCGGAAGAAGTCGTCGGCAAGTCATTCAAGGATTTCATCCTGCCAGAAGACCTGCCTGCTTTGATGGCCAGCTTCGAGCGCGCGCTGGCAGGTGAACTGAAGCCGCAAGAATTCCGTGTGCATGTGAAGGCGGGGGGATTCCGCCAAGTGCGTTCGTCGAGTCGCCCGCTGCAAAAAGATGGACGGGTGATCGGCTTGACTGGTGTCATGAGTGACATCACTGAGAACAAACAGACGGAAGTGGAACTTGCACTCAGCGAGGAGAAATTCTCCAAGGCTTTTTATGCCTCTCCCAACCTGATGGCGATCACCCGGCCGGATGATGGATACATCTTCGATATCAATGAATCTTTCAGTCGTTACTTCGGCTACACACGGGAAGAATGTATCGGGCACAGCACGGCAGAACTGCAATTGTGGGTCGATCCGGCGCAAAGGATGTTCGCCATCCAGCAGCTGGAAGCAACGGGTGAAGCGTTATATATGCCCGTAGAGCTGCGAACAAAGTCGGGAGAGATACGTTCGCTGATCGATTCGATGGTCTTCATCAACATCGATGATCAAAAGTACCTGCTCAGCGTGGCGACGGACATCACCGAGCGTAAGCATATGGAGCAGGACCTCATCGTGCGCGAACGAGATTTTCGCTCGCTGGTCGAGAACATCACCGACCCCATCTTGCGTTATGACCGCGACTGTCGTCGTGTCTATGTCAATCCGGTGATCGGTCGGATAAGTGGCAAACCCCTTGAATCTCTGATTGGTTTCCAGCCAACAGATGCCCAGCTTCTTGTGGATAGTGAAGCAAAGAAGCTGACGCAGGCCATTCGCAGTGTGTTCGACAAAGATCAGGCATGCCATGTCGATTTCGGTTTCATCGATTTGCACGGTGTCCCGCATGACTACGACATGCTATTGGTTCCCGAGCATGACGTGGATGGTCAGGTGATGACCGTACTCGGTATCGCACACGACATTACCGAACTCAAACAGGCAGAAAGGGAGCGCCAGCACCACACCGAGTTCTTGGCCAATATGGATCGCATCAATCGCGCTATCCAGAAAGCAAACGATCTGGAACAGATGATGCGCGACGTGTTGGGCGAAGTGCTTGCCGTCTTCGATTGTGACCGGGTATCCCTCGTCTATCCCTGTGACCCGGACGCCGCGAGTTGGACGGTACCGATGGAGCGTTTCAAGCCGGAATATCCCGGCGTTCTTTCGCAGGGTGTTGCAATGCCGATGACGCCCGAAGTGGCAGCTATGCATCGCGCTTCGCTGGAGAGCAAACAGCCGCTGGCCATAGGTGTCGGGACGGATTTTCCTTACCCATCCTCATTCCAGGCATACGGAGACAAATCCGGCATCGGCATGGCGCTCTTCCCCAAAACGGGCAAGCCATGGGGATTGGCTATCTCACAATGTTCGCGTGAACGCCAATGGACGCCAACCGAGTTGCGTCTGTTCGAAGAGATTGCCCGGCGACTGGCAGATGCGCTCAGCACACTACTGGTCTTTCGTGACCTGCAGGATGCACAGGCTGTGGTGGAAAACAGCAGTGCCGTACTGTTGCGTATCAAGGCACTGGAAGGATGGGTGGTCGACTACGTATCGGAGAACGTCCAGAAACTGATCGGCTATACCTCGGAAGAACTGACTTCCGGCCGGATACGACCCGACACGCTGATCTATCAGGACGACTTGGAAAAAGTAGTGCGGAGAATGGCCGAACACAAAGAAGCAAACGCCGATAATTTCATTCTGGAATACCGGATGGTCACCAAAGACGGCCGCGTATTCTGGGTGGAAGATCGCACCACTGCCGTCAAAGACGCCACGGGAAAAGTCGCCCATTATGAAAGCGTCATCGTGGACCAGACCGAGCGCAGACAGGCGCTGGAACAGTTACGCGAAAGCCTGGTGGGCACCATCCGCGCCATCTCGCTGGTCGTTGAAAAACGCGACCCCTATACCGCCGGTCACCAGAACAAGGTCGCCAAATTGAGCGCCGCCATCGGCACTGAACTTGGCCTGAATGAAGACCATATCGAAGGACTGGGATTCGGCGGGATGATCCACGATATCGGCAAGATATACGTGCCCGCAGAGATACTGAGTCGCCCCGGCAGATTGAACGACATTGAGTATGCGATGATAAAAAGCCATCCTCAGGTCGGTTATGAGATCGTTAAGGACATCGCATTCCCATGGCCGGTGGCGAAAATGATCCTGCAGCACCACGAGCGCATGGACGGATCCGGTTATCCGAATGGCCTGAAGGCCAATGAGATGATCCTGGAAGCCAAGATCATCGCCGTTGCCGACGTGGTCGAAGCCATGTTGTCGCATCGCCCCTATCGACCGTCGAAGGGCGTAGAACAAGCCCTGCAAGAGATCGAAACCAACCGCGGAAGCAAGTACGACCCGGACGTGGTCGATGCCTGTCTGCGGCTGTTTCGGGAGCGGGGGTTTGTTCTTGAATGAGAGGGGGCTGATAGAGGGAAGGCGAGCCGTGGTCTGCCCCCGATTGTTGAGGTCGAATGCGATGCTGACCCCTTTAACTTTTAGCTGCCTTTCTTTTTTTGCCAACTTTCTAGAATAAATAATGCAACTGTATGAGCGGAGTGTATTGCTAGACGTGCATGTCGCGGCTCAAGTTTATAACTCCTTTTCCCTGCGCCATGAGCCGAACTAGCATGCGTTCTAAGAGCGCCAATACCTTCAACAATTGAAATCATTCCAGAGAGTACTGTTTGTAGATCTTTGTCCTCAACCATGCTTGGATCAAATCCGAGATCTTTTCGAACTATCGTCCAAATGGGTTTTAAGTCTTGTTTGGCGGGGTGTTCAAGATTTTCTTCTTCGATGTACACCTTGCAAATTGACTCAAGAATATTGCTTGCAGCTGAAACTGCTTCGCGTGGGTTTGCTTCGACATTGGTGAGTGCACGATTAAACTCTGCGTCAATTGAGGCGATATTTTTTTCGCGTACAAACTCCTCCAAAGTTCTCGATGGAGAGCCAAGTGTCCCAACGATCTTTCCACCTTTGATGTATTGAAGCTCACTTTGCCCTAGAAGTTGAACGAGGTTTTCTCGATCCTTAATTTTGTCTTTGTAGAAGTAGTCATCAGGATCAACCAACCCTTCCATATAGTCTTCAATCAGCCTGCCGAGCACATCTAATGGTTGGATAGTTGCATCTTTGTTTGTGGCTCTTAGCCAAGCTAAAGCCTTTGTTGACTTGCTTCCCTCTGGCGGTTCCCCTGATGCGCCGGCATAAGTGAAGAGACTGTCGAGCGTTGCATGCGTTTCACGTCGAGCTGCGATTTCAGCACAAACTGCTAAAAGCGGCGCAGGGATAATCTTACGAATCGTCATGTGTCAGCCTATAAAAGCTTCTTCAACTGATAAATCCTCTCCAACGCTTCTCTAGGACTCATCTCATCCGGCTGCAGATCACGTAACGCCGACACCATCGGATGTTCTTCCGGCTCCGGTGCTTCGGGCACGGCGGCGAACAGGTCGCCTTGCGGGTTCTGGGCGGCGCTGTTCTGTTCTAACTTCACCAATTGTTTTTTCGCACTGCGGATGACGCTGCCGGGTACACCGGCGAGGGCGGCGACTTGCAGGCCGTAGCTTTGGCTGGCGGCACCTTCGTTCACACTGTGCAGGAACACGATGCTGTGCTGGTGCTCGACGGCGGCGAGGTGGACGTTGGCAAGTTGTTTGAATTCTTCGGCCAGTCGTGTGAGCTCGAAATAGTGCGTGGCGAACAGGGTGTAACTGCGGTTGAGTTCCAGCAGGTGGCGCGCGATGGCGTAGGCGAGGGCGAGGCCGTCAAAGGTGCTGGTGCCGCGTCCGATCTCGTCCACCAGCACCAGACTTTTCTCGGTGGCGTTGTGCAGGATGTTGGCGGCTTCGGTCATCTCGACCATGAAGGTGGAGCGTCCGCTGGCCAAGTCGTCCGATGCGCCGATGCGGGTGAAGATCTGGTCGATCTCGCCCAGCACCGCTTCCTGTGCGGGCACGAAGCAGCCGACATGTGCGAGCAGCGCGATGATGGCGACCTGGCGCATGTAGGTGGATTTACCACCCATGTTGGGGCCGGTGATGAGCAGCATGCGGCGCGCGTCGTTGAGCTGCGTGTCGTTCGGGGTGAAGGTTTTCACCTGCGCTTCGACCACCGGATGGCGGCCTTGCTTGATGATGAGTTGAGCTTCGTCGCTGAAGCGCGGTGCGCTGAAGTTGAGTGTGGCGGCGCGTTCGGCGAAGGTGGCGAGCACGTCCAGTTCGGCAATGGCGGCGGCGATGCGTTGCAGTTGCGGGATGGATGGGGCGAGCGCGTCCAGCAACTGGTCGTACAGCCATTTCTCGCGCGCCAGTGCGCGGTCGTTGGCGGAGAGCGCCTTGTCTTCGAAAGTTTTCAGTTCCGGTGTGATGTAGCGCTCGACGTTCTTCAGCGTCTGGCGGCGGCGGTAGTCGTCCGGCACCTTGTCGGCATTGGCAGTGCTGACTTCGATGTAGAAACCGTGCACGCGGTTGTATTCCACCTTCAGCTTGTCGATGCCGGTGCGTTCGCGTTCGCGCTTTTCCAATGCCAACAGGAAGTCGCCGCAGTTGGACTGGATACCGCGCAGCTCGTCCAGATCGGCATCGTAACCGTCGGCGATCACGCCGCCTTCGCGCAGTACGGAAGAGGGTTCTTCTTTGATGGTGTTTTGCAGCAGCTCGACCAGTGCGCTGTCGGCTTGCAGTTCCTTGCTCAGTTGTTGCAAACGCGGTGCGCTGATGCCTGCCAAGGTGTTGTGCAGCTCGGGCAGTTGCTTGAGCGTGTCGCGCAGACCGGACAGGTCGCGTGGTCGTGCGCTCTTCAATGCGATGCGTGCGGTGATGCGTTCCACGTCCACACTGGGTTTGAGTTGCTGATGCACGGCGCTGTGTTTTTCATCCAGCTCATCCACTGCATCCAGCCTTGCGCGTAACACGTCTCGATTGCGCAGCGGATGGTGCAACCAGTGCGCGAGCAATCGACTGCCCATGTTGGTGCCGCAGGTGTCGAGCAGCGAGAGCAGCGTTGGCGCGGGTTCGCCGCGCAGGGTCTGGGTGATCTCCAGATTGCGGCGGGTGGCGGCGTCCATGCGCACGAACTGGTCGGCGTGGTACACCTGCGCGCTGCGGATGTGGGCGATGCTCTGGCCTTGCGTGAGTTTGGCGTAGCCGAGCAATGCACCGGCGGCACTCAAGCCCAGATCTAATTCTTCGCAACCGAAACCGGCCAGATCTCGTGTGCCGAACTGCTGGCACAGCGCGCGGTGCGCGGTGTCGCGTTCAAAGTGCCAGTCGGGCAGGGATTTGTTGGCGGCGCTTTTGAACTGTGGCGCGACGGTGCTTTCGGCGAACAGTATCTCGGAAGGTTGTAGACGCTCCAGTTCGGCGGGCAGTTGCTTGGCATCCACTTCGGCCAAGGTGAATTGCCCCGAGGCGAGGTTGAGCCAGGCGAGGCCGACTTCATTGCGGTGCTGGTGCAGCGCGAGCAGCAGGTTGTCGCGCTTCTCTTCCAGCAGCGCTGAGTCGGTGACGGTGCCGGGCGTGACGATGCGCACCACTTTGCGTTCGACCGGGCCTTTGCTGGTGGCGGGGTCGCCGATCTGTTCGCAGATGGCGACCGATTCGCCCATCTTCACCAATCGCGCCAGATATTGCTCGGCGGCGTGATAGGGCACGCCCGCCATCTTGATGGGTATGCCGCCCGATGCACCGCGCTGGGTGAGGGTGATGTCGAGCAGTTTGGCGACGCGCACGGCGTCGTCCATGAACAGTTCGTAGAAATCGCCCATGCGGTAGAACAGTAGCTTGTCCTGATGGTCGGCCTTCAGGCCGAAGTACTGCTGCATCATGGGGGTATGTTTTGGCGGTGCGGTGTCTTTCATGCGTCTAATCGAGTGCGACGTACTGGCCGGTGAATTCCACGGCGGTCCGGCCTTGTTGATGGATGGCGACGGTGAGCGTGATGCGCGCGCGGCCTTTTTTTTGCAGGGGCTGAATGAACTCGGTCAGCGCGTCGCCGGTGAGCGTGCAGGCGGCGTGCAGTTCGCCGGTGACCGGCAGCAGGTAGCGCGTGTGCGCTTCGTGGATGACGATGTTCTTTTCGTTCAATCCGGCTTCGTTCAATTTCAGACGCAGCAGACTCCAGCCGCACAGCACGGCGAGGTTGTACAGGCTGCCGCCGAACGCGGTGCCTTTGTCGTTGACGTTGGGGGCGAGCGGGGCATTCAGTTCCAGTCGTTCGCCGTCATAGGCAGATGCTTGCAACTGCATCGCGCCGGTGAGCGGGATGTGTTCGTGCAGGAAGCGGGTGAGGGTGTCAGTCGCGCTCATCGGTCTTTCAGCTGATCTTGACCACGATGTCGTGCAGCGTGTTGGCGCACTGGGCCATGTGTTCGGCGGCGTTGGTGAGATGACGGTAGATCTCGCGCCGTTTGAACATGTTGATGTAGTCGTCGCCCTCGAACAGCTCGGGCAGCGCGAAGCGGTAGAGTTTCTCGGCATGGCGTTCGGCCTTGCGCGCGATGTCGGCGTCCAGCGCGGCGGTGGCGGGGGTGGTGCCCAGTTTGGCAAAGCCGTTGGCCAGCGCATCCACGCCTTCCTTGATGCGCAGCGAGATGTCGCGCATGAATCTGTCGGGCGTCACCCCCAGCACATCCATCTCGTGCACGGTGGTTTTGCAGTACATCACGATGTCGTCCAGCGCCATGATGGCGCGGTAGATGTCTTCGCGGTCGATGGGTGTGGAGAAGGCATCGTTCAGTTCGTGCAGGTTGCGCACCTTGAGCAGGTCGGCCTGATGCACATTCTCTTTCAGCGACTCGGCAATGGCCGGGTCGCCGTGTTTCATGTAGTCGACCAGCAGGCTGACGGTGAGCGCGACTTCTATGGTCTGCTCGGTGAGCATGTGGAAGAAGTCCGGCACCTTGGGAAACACCCGGTCAAGGATACGGGCCAGCATGGTTTTGGAGGCTTGCATGGGTGGGGTCATGGTCTCGATTTCTCAGACGAACAACTGGACGACAAGATAACACCCTATCGCCATCAATGCTGCTCCGGGGATGGTGATGATCCAGGTGGCGACGATCTCGGCGGCTTTACCCCAGCGCACAGCCTTGGGACGTTCCGAGGCGCCGATGCCCATGATGGACGAGGCGACCACATGCGTGGTGGAGACCGGCGCGCCGCCCAGCGACGAGGCGAAGATGACGCTGGCGGCGGTCATCTGCGAATCGAGCGCGTGCAGCGGGCGGATCTTGTAGATGGTGAAGCCCAGCGTGCGCACGATCTGCCAGCCACCGGACAGGATGCCCAGCGTGATGGCGAGCGAGCAGGCCAACATCACCCAGAACGGCACCTCGAATGAGGGAATGAACCCGCCCAGCACCAGCACCAGCGTCAGCATGCCCATGCTCTTCTGCGCGTCATTCGCGCCGTGGGCGAAGGCGAGGCCCGCCGAGGTGACGTATTGCAGATGACGCAGGTCGCGATTGATGGATGGGCGTGCGCCGCGCAGCAGCGTGAGCATGACGCGGTGCAGCACGTAGCCGACCCAGAAACCGATGATGGGCGACAGGATGAGGGCCGCGATGACTTTGGCGACGCCGTGGAACTCGCCATGCAGCAGATCGGCAAATCCCCATTCCACATGGTTGGCGCCGGCCGCCACGATCACCACACCGGCCAATCCGCCCACCAGCGCGTGCGAGGAAGAGGAGGGGATGCCGAACCACCAGGTGACGAGGTTCCACGCGATGGCACCGATCAGCCCGCAAAGCACCACCACCAAACCGAGTACCGCGTCGAGGTCGTCCAGCGTGACGAAAGTGCCGATGGTGTTGGCGACGGCGGTGCCGCCCAGCAGCGGGCCGAGGAATTCGAAGAAGGCGACCAGCAGCACCGCCTGCACCGGCGTCATCGCGCGCGAGGCGATGACGGTGGCGATGATGTTGGCGGCGTCGTGGAAACCATTGGTGTACTCGAACACCAGCACGATGACGATGGTCGTGATGGCGAGGACGAGCAGGGAGGTATCCATCGTGCCGCCTGTTCGGGGAGTTAGCCCTTCAGACCGTCGGTGAGATGCGGCGCGATCAGTTTCAGCAGTTGTTCCTGGATGTGCGGGTTGCCGGCGCAGATGTGGCCGCTTTCCAGTTGGTTCTGATTACCCGCCAGATCGGTGACGATGCCGCCCGCTTCAGAGATCAGCAGCGCACCCGCTGCCAAATCCCAAGGCTTGAGGCCGGTCTCGAAGAAACCGTCAAAGCGTCCGGCTGCAGTCCAGGCCAGATCGAGCGAAGCGGCACCGGGACGGCGCAAGCCGGCAGTGTGCTGCATCACATCCTTGAAGATGTTGAGGTAGGCGTCCATGTGTTCGAAGCGGGTGTAGGGGAAGCCGGTACCGATCAGGCTGTCGGCCAGTTCCTTGCGCTTGCTCACGCGCAGGCGTTTGTCGTTGAGGAATGCACCGCGTCCGCGTGTGGCGGTGAACAGGTCGTTCTTGGTCGGGTCGTAAATCACGGCCTGCGTCAGCACGCCGTTGTGTTGCAGCGCGATGGAGACGGCATACTGCGGCACGCCATGCAGGAAGTTGGTGGTGCCGTCGAGCGGATCGATGATCCACAGGTATTCCGACTCGCCTTGGGCGCCGCCTTCCTCTGCTAGAATCGCATGGGTCGGATAGGCCTGTAACAAGGTCTCGACGATGGTGCGCTCGGCGGCGCGATCCACTTCGCTGACGTAATCCGCATGGGATTTTTTGGTCACGGTGAGGTGATCGATGTTGTCGGCGGCGCGATGGATCAGATTGCCGGCGCGACGCGCGGCCTTCACCGCGATGTTGAGCATGGGGTGCATATCAGTACGACCTTTTTAATGAGCTGGGGAAATCCGGCCCGCATTTTAGTTGGTATTGCCTTTTGAATAAACCTAATCCTTTAAGTAATGTTCGTGTGGTGCTCAGCCATACCTCCCATCCGGGCAATATCGGCGCGGCGGCGCGGGCGATGAAGGTCATGGGATTGAGCCGTCTTTACCTCATCAATCCGCGTTTCTTCCCCGATGCACAGGCCAGTGCCATGGCTTCCGGGGCGGACGATATCCTTGAGAATGCCGTGGTTTGCGGCTCCATTGACGAGGCTTTGCAGGGCGTGGTGTACACCGTAGCGATGACGGCGCGCCTGCGCGATATCTCCATCGAGGTGCAGACGCCGCGCGAGGCGGCGCCGCAGGTGATGCAGGAAGCGTCGGCCGGGCCGGTGGCTTTGCTGTTCGGCACCGAGATGTCCGGTCTGACCAATGACGAGATGGGCCGTGCCCAGCTGGGCGTGAACATCCCGGCCAATCCCGAGTTCTCTTCGCTCAACGTGGCGTCCGCCGTGCAGTTGATGGCTTATGAGTTGAGCGTGGCGGCATCTTCATTCCAACCCGCCTTGCCGGAGATCAACCCGGCGACGCATGAACGCGTGGAAGGCCTGTACGAACATCTTGAAAAGACGCTGGGCGAGATCGGCTTCTTCACCACGCAGAACCCGGAGCGATTGATGCGCCGTCTGCGCCGCTTGTTCTCGCGCACGCGGCTGGAAGATGAGGAGGTCAACCTGCTGCGCGGTATCCTGAGCGTGACGACCGAGTACAATGCGCGCCTCAGGAAGCGTTATCAGGAAGAGCATCCAGATGTTTAAGAATATCCGTGAAGACATCGCCAGCGTATTCGCCCGCGATCCCGCCGCCCGCACCACGTTCGAGGTGCTGACCTGCTATCCGGGGCTGCACGCGCGCATCTTCCATCGTCTTTCCAATACCTTGTGGCATGCCGGCCTGAAATGGATGGCACGCTTCGTTTCGCATTTCGCACGCTGGTTCACCGGTATCGAGATCCATCCCGGCGCGACCATCGGCCGCCGTTTCTTCATCGACCACGGTATGGGTGTGGTGATCGGCGAGACGGCCGACATCGGTGACGATGTGACGCTGTATCACGGTGTGACGCTGGGCGGTACCTCGTGGAAAGAAGGCAAGCGCCACCCGACATTGGGTAACGGCGTAGTGGTGGGTGCGGGGGCCAAGATTCTCGGTCCCATCCATATCGGTGCGAACGCCAAGATCGGCTCCAACGCCGTGGTGGTGAAAGATGTGCCGGCCGGAGCGACGGCGGCGGGAATCCCGGCGCGTGTGCTGGATGACGCGAAAAAAACCACTGGATTCAACGCCTACGGCATCAGCTCTGACCAGAACGACCCGGTTGCCAAGGCCCTGCATGGTTTGATCGGTCACAGCGTCACGGTCGATCAGCGTATCGAGCATATTCTTCAACAATTAGAGAAGCTTGGCGTGCGTATGGAAGACGAGCAGGCGACCGCCGACAAGTTCGATCCGAACTACCTGAACAAGATAGTTGATTAAAACTCTCGGGTATCCTATGATTCTTTTCAGAGGGGGTCATTTCATTGCGGTGGGATGGCTTGAGCGAGTAGGTCTGACATTCTGAGGAGAGAAACAACATGCGCCTGACAACTAAAGGACGTTTCGCAGTAACGGCAATGGTCGATCTGACCCAGCGCGGCGGCAAAGGCCCGGTCACACTGGCTGCAATCAGCGAACGCCAGCAGATCTCGCTGTCGTATCTGGAACAATTGTTCGCCAAGCTGCGCAAGAACAACGTGGTCGCCAGCGTGCGCGGCCCGGGCGGCGGTTACTGTCTGGCGCGCCCCGCCAGCAAGATCACCATCGCCGACATCGTGGTGGCAGTGGATGAACCGCTGGATGCCACCAACTGTGACCGTCAAGGCAACTGCAAGGATGGCAAGCCCTGTTCCACGCACGACCTGTGGTTCGGTTTGAGCGAGCGCATCTATGAATACCTGCAACAAGTCAATCTGCAACAGCTGGCCGACGGCGAACTGAGCAAGAAAGACGAAGGATCTCCGATCCGCATGACGCGCGGGGCAACTTCGGCGACTGCAGCTGTCTGATATCAAAAAGGAAGCTAAACCCATGCAACTGCCTATCTACATGGATTACTCGGCCACCACACCGGTAGACCCGCGCGTGGCCGAGGCCATGATCCCCTACCTGACCGAGAAGTTCGGCAACCCGGCTTCGCGCTCGCACTCCTTCGGCTGGACGGCGGATGAGGCGGTTGAGCGTGCACGTGCACAGGTGGCAGCCTTGGTGAACGCCGACCCGAAAGAGATCGTGTGGACTTCAGGCGCGACCGAGTCGAACAACCTCGCCATCAAGGGCGCGGCACATTTCTACCAGGATAAGGGCAAGCACATCGTGACCGTGATGACCGAGCACAAGGCTGTGCTCGACACCGTGCGCGAACTGGAGCGGCAGGGGTTCTCCGCAACCTATCTCGATCCCGAGCCGAACGGCCTGATCGATCTGGAAAAACTGAAAGCGGCACTGCGTCCCGATACCATCATCGTCTCGGTGATGCTGGTCAACAACGAGATCGGCGTGGTGCAGGACATCGAAGCCATCGGCGAACTGTGCCGCAGCAAAGGCATCCTGTTCCATGTGGATGCGGCTCAAGCCACTGGCAAGGTCGGCATCGACCTGCAGAAGCTGAAGGTCGACCTGATGAGTTTCTCCGCGCACAAGACCTACGGCCCCAAGGGCATCGGTGCCTTGTACGTGCAGCGCAAACCGCGCGTGCGTCTGGAAGCGCAGATGCACGGTGGCGGTCACGAGCGCGGTTTCCGTTCCGGCACACTGGCGACACACCAGATCGTCGGCATGGGCGAAGCGTTCCGCATCGCACAGGAAGAGATGGCCGCCGAGAACGAACGCATCCGCATGTTGCGCGACCGTCTGTGGGCGGGCCTGTCCAGCATGGAAGAGGTCTATCTGAACGGCGACATGGAAGCGCGCGTGCCGCACAACCTGAACGTCAGCTTCAACTTCGTCGAAGGCGAATCGCTGATCATGGCGGTGAAAGATGTGGCGGTATCCAGCGGCTCGGCCTGTACCTCGGCCAGTCTGGAACCTTCCTACGTATTGCGCGCCCTTGGGCGTAACGACGAACTGGCACACAGCTCCATCCGTTTTACCGTGGGACGTTTTACCACTGTGGAAGAAGTGGATTATGTAGTGAAGCTATTGCAGGACAAGATCGCCAAACTACGTGACCTATCCCCCTTATGGGATATGTACAAAGATGGCATCGACCTGAATACTATCGAGTGGGCGGCACATTAGAGGACTGCCCTTTGTCTGCCTGGCTGCGTTGTCGGGTTGCTTGTTTGCTAGAGTAAACGGCGCAGCCCTCCGCCTTGCCAGACAGGCAAATCATCAGTTCTCTGAAGAAACTTAAGGAGCACAAAATGGCATACAGCGAAAAAGTACTGGATCACTACGAGAACCCGCGCAACGTCGGGTCCATGAACAAGGACGACGAGATGGTCGGCACTGGCATGGTCGGTGCACCGGCTTGCGGCGACGTGATGAAGTTGCAGATCAAGGTGGGCAAGGACGGCGTGATCGAAGATGCGAAGTTCAAGACCTATGGTTGCGGTTCGGCCATCGCGTCGAGCTCGCTGGTGACCGAGTGGGTCAAGGGCAAGACCGTCGATCAGGCGCTCGCCATCAAGAACACGCACATCGCCGAAGAACTGGCATTGCCGCCGGTGAAGATCCACTGCTCCATCCTCGCGGAAGACGCGATCAAGGCGGCCGTGGCGGACTACAAGGCCAAGCACGGCGCGAACGTCGAAGCAGCGGCCTGCAACGCGAACAAGTAGGAGTTGAAGATGAGCATCTCGTTGACTGAGAACGCGGCCAAACATGTGCAGAATTTTTTGGTCAAGCGCGGCAAGGGCGTTGGCCTGCGCATCGGTGTGCGCACCAGCGGCTGTTCCGGCATGGCATACAAGCTGGAATTCGCCGATGCGGCAGAGGGCGATGACCTGCAGTTCGTCAGCAACGGCGTGACCGTGCTGGTCGATCCGCAAAGCCTGCCGTACATCGACGGCATGGAACTGGACTACACGCGCGAAGGTTTGAACGAAGGCTTCAAATTCAACAATCCGAACGTGAAGGATGCGTGCGGGTGTGGAGAAAGCTTTACAGTGTGATGAGCGCGCCGGCAGTCGATCTCCAGCAAGACTTCTTCACCATTTTCTCACTTCCCCGCAGCTTCCTGCTCGATAACGCCGCGCTCGACCAGCGCTATCGCGAGCTGCAATCGCAAGTCCATCCCGACAAGTTCTCCCACCTCTCCGATGCAGAGAAGCGTCTGTCCATGCAATGGGCGACGCGCGTCAACGAGGGTTACCAGACCCTGCGCGATCCGCTCAAACGCGGCCGCTATCTGCTGACGCTGCATGGTGTCGACACGCAGGAAGAGAACAACACCGCGATGCCGATGGATTTCCTGATGCAGCAGATGGAATGGCGCGAAGGCTTGCAGGACGCTATCGCCGCCAAGGACATCGATGCGCTGGATGTATTGGCCGACACGGCACGCAACGAGACGCGTAACTTGCAACAGCAGCTGGCCGAACAACTCGACACCACACATGAGTTCGTCGCCGCTGCCGGCACTGTGCGAAAATTGCGCTTCCTTGAAAAACTGGCTGAAGAGATCGCTGACGCCTACGACGAGCTGGATTCCTGAACATGGCATTGCTGCAAATCTCCGAGCCGGGTCTTTCCGCCGCACCGCACCAGCATCGACTGGCGGTCGGCATAGACCTCGGCACCACCAACTCACTCGTTGCCACCGTGCGCAACGGCATCAGCGTGGTGCTCAACGATGATGAAGGCAGCGCATTGCTGCCATCGGTCGTGCGTTATCTGGCCGATGGCTCGCTGCAAGTCGGCATGGCTGCACAAGCCGTGCAGAGCGAAGACCCGCAAAACACCATCGTGTCGGTGAAGCGTTTCATGGGGCGCGGCCTGAAGGATGTCGGCGATGTGGTCGATCTCCCTTACCGTTTCGTGGATACGCCCGGCATGCTGCAACTGCGTACTGCGGGCGGCGTGAAAAGCCCGGTTGAAGTCTCAGCCGAGATCCTGAAAGTGTTGCGCGACCGTGCCGAACGTTCGCTGGGCGGCGAGCTGGTTGGCGCGGTGATCACCGTGCCTGCCTATTTCGACGATGCTCAGCGTCAAGCTACCAAGGATGCAGCCAAGCTGGCCGGTCTGAATGTGTTGCGCCTGTTGAACGAACCGACCGCAGCGGCTATCGCCTACGGTCTGGATAACGCCTCGGAAGGTGTGTACGCGGTGTACGACCTCGGTGGCGGCACTTTCGATATCTCCATCCTGCGTCTGTCCAAGGGCGTGTTCGAAGTGTTGGCGACCAACGGCGATTCGGCACTGGGAGGCGACGATTTCGACCAGCGCATCTATTGCTGGATACTGGAGCAGGCCGGGCTGTCGCAGCTCGGCGTCAACGATGTGCGCCTGTTGCTGACCCATGCGCGCACCGCCAAGGAACAACTGACCGACAACTTGCAGGCGCAGATCACCGCCGTGTTGAGTGGTGGCGAACTGGTGGACGTGACGCTGACGCGCGATACGTTCTATGACATGACCAAGAACCTGCTGGCGCGCACCATGCAGCCGACGCGCAAAGCTTTGCGAGATGCCGGGCTGGGGGTGGACGAAGTGCAGGGCGTGGTGATGGTGGGCGGCTCCACGCGCATGCCGCAGGTGCAACGCGCCGTGGCCGAATATTTCAAGCAGACCCCGCTGACCAACCTCGACCCGGACAAGGTGGTGGCGCTGGGCGCGGCCATCCAGGCCAACGTGCTGGCGGGCAACCGCAGTGCCGACGACTGGCTGCTGCTGGACGTGATCCCGCTGTCACTCGGCATCGAGACCATGGGCGGTCTGACCGAAAAGATCATCCCGCGCAACAGCACCATCCCCACCGCGCGCGCGCAGGAATTCACCACCTACAAAGACGGCCAGACCGCGATGAGCATCCACGTGATGCAGGGCGAGCGCGAACTGGTGAGCGATTGCCGCTCGCTGGCGCAGTTCGAGTTACGCGGCATCCCGCCCATGGTGGCCGGTGCGGCGCGCATCCGCGTCACCTTCCAGGTGGATGCGGACGGCTTGTTGAGCGTGTCCGCACGCGAGATGATCAGCGGCCACGAATCCAGCATCGCGGTGAAACCTTCCTACGGTCTCTCCGACGAAGAGATCACGCAGATGCTGAAAGACTCCGCGCAGCATGCGAAGGATGACATGCAAGCGCGTGCCCTGCGCGAACAACAGGTCGAGGCGCGCCAGTTGCTGGAAGCGGTGGAAGCCGCACTGCAGGAGGATGGCGACTTGCTCGATGCCGATGCCAAGGCAGCCATCCGCGCCAGCATGGAAGGCGTGCGTTTCCTGCTGGAAGGTGAAGACCAGACCCCGATCAAGCGTGCGGTGGAAGCACTGAATCAGGCGACGTTGCCGTTCGCACAAGCACGCATGGACAAGAGCGTGTCGGGTGCGTTAAAAGGACACAAGATGTCCGACCTGGAAAGTTGATATGACTCAAATCATTGTATTGCCCCATGAAGAACTCTGCCCCAAGGGCACCCTGTTTGACGCTGCGCCCGGCACCTCCATCTGCGACGCCTTGCTGGAGAACGGCATCGAGATCGAACATGCCTGCGAAAAATCCTGCGCCTGCACGACCTGCCACGTCATCGTGCGCGAAGGTTTCAACAGCCTGGAAGAAGCGACCGAGCTGGAAGAGGATATGCTGGACAAAGCCTGGGGGCTGGAAGGTAACTCTCGTTTGAGCTGTCAGGCCATCGTCGCCGATGCACCGCTGGTGGTCGAGATTCCCAAGTACTCCATCAATATGGCGAAAGAAGGTGGGCACAAATGAAATGGATAGATGTGCGCGACATCGCGATCGCGCTGACCGAGAAACATCCCGATGTCGACCCGCTCAAAGTGAACTTCGTCGACCTGCATAACTACGTGGTCGAATTGGACGGTTTCGACGACGACCACAGCCGCGGCGGCGAGAAGGTGCTGGAAGCCATTCAGACTACGTGGATCGAAGAGGCGGAATGATGCTGCAACGCCTCAACGCACTTTCCAATCGCTGGCTGTTCCTGATCGGTGCCGTGGTGGTAGCCGGGTTGTTCAGTGCGGCGATGGTTCTGCAATACGTGCTGCGCGAGGAGCCGTGCCCGCTGTGCATGTTGCAACGTGTGATCTTCATTGTCATCGGTGTGCTGTTCTTCATGGCGGCCTTGCATCATCCGCTGCGCCTCGGCGCGCGCATCTACTCCGGCCTGATCGCCTTGTTCGCGCTGGGCGGCGTGGCCACCGCCTCGCGCCATATCTGGTTGCAGAACCTGCCCAAGGATCAAGTGCCCGCCTGCGGTCCCGGCCTCGATTACATGTTGCAGAACTTTCCTTTGGCCGAAGTGTGGCAGGAGCTGATGCACGGCTCCGGCGAATGCGCGGAGAAAGGCTGGACTTTCCTCACCCTCGGCATCCCCGAGTGGTCGCTCATCTGGTACGTGCTGCTCGGTGCGTGGGCAGTGCTGATCGCTGTCAGGCGATAATTACTGATCAGTGTGCTTGCGCTTTGAGGTTGGAGACCAG
>Ga0180732_1000785_pt1 | contig 23321 bp, 18 predicted proteins | sample KR11_01MetaG_FD_148674 | JGI IMG/M metagenome (GOLD analysis project Ga0180732, IMG submission 148674) | Groundwater microbial communities from the Olkiluoto Island deep subsurface site, Finland - KR11_0.1 MetaG | ecosystem: Environmental > Aquatic > Deep subsurface > Groundwater | place... | reverse complement strand
TAGTTTCAAAATTCAAAATTCAAAATTCAAAATTCATGAGGAGTATCCTCAATATACAAGACCAGAAGTTTTTGATTCAGGGAAGAATAAAACAAAATGGAGAGTTCCTAAGATTTTGCTTTCCGGCAATCATAAAAAAATACAAGAATGGAGGAAGCAAAAATCAAAAAGTATTGAAAAATAAAGCGATTTTTGTTAAGATTGATTATTAATCAATAATCAATGATTAATTATTAATACTTGGCGTTTTCTTTTTAATGATCAATGATTAATGATCAGTGTCCGGCGTTTTCTTTTTTAATGATCAATGATTAATGATCAGTGATTAATAGTTGTGGGTAGGTGCCAGAGCGGCCAAATGGACGAGACTGTAAATCTCGCGCCTTCGGGCTACGGGGGTTCGAATCCCTCCCTGCCCACAAAACGCCAAGGTAGCTCAGTCGGCTAGAGCACGTCATTGGTAATGACGAGGTCGCGGGTTCGATTCCCGCCCTTGGCTTGAATGATAAATAATCAATAATAACTAATTATTTTTATGGCAAAGAAAAAAGCAAATTATGTAAAGCTGAAATGTGAACAATGCAAATCAGTCAATTATATTGTTCATAAATCGCATACTGCTACAGTAGATGGTGTTAAATTAGAATTGAAAAAGCATTGTCCAAAGTGCAAGAAGCATATATTGCACAAAGAAGCAAAGAGATAGTTAGTAATTTAATTATTTGAAATTACGCATAGGGGCGTAGCTCCAACGGTAGAGCGGGGCTCTCCAAAAGCTCATGTTGCAGGTTCGAATCCTGCCGCCCCTGCCAAACAAGACGTTGCGATTCTTTGGGACGATTTAATGCCTCGCTCGCCCCGCCTGCGGCGGGGCTTCGCTCGCTAATTTCCCCAATCTTTGCCTTGAATTCAGGAATTAAATTAAAAGGTTTTATAAATTCAAAAAGAATTTTTTTATCCATCAGGCGGCGGTTCGTTCCGATTTTTTCCACCAAAGATTTCATCTCCATAAAATCTTTGGACAAGGCGATTTTTTTAGCGTAATAAGCGGTATTTATCCAATTTCTCAATGGTTCAATCCAATTATTACCCTTTCGCTTAAAATCAGACTTTCTTTGTTGAAGTTCTGTTTTTGTTTTAATCAGTTCGTCTTTTTTCACAAGGTAAATTTCCTTTTCAATTGTACCATCAAGAAAAGCATTCACTAATTTATCAAGTTTTTGTTTGGTTTTCTCAATTTTCAAATTAAGATTTTGGGCGGAAGATTGTGAGAATTGGATTTTTTCTTTTTCCCACTCATCTATTTTTGCTAACATCTTTTTAGTCCAATTCTCGCAAAGAGCGACTTTTTGAAGTCGTTGTTTTATTTGTTCAGCAAGCAAATCTTCCAGTAGGTATCTTTGCGAACACTTTCCTAATTTTTTTGTACAACGGTAATAGCGATAAAGTCCACCGTTGCCTTTTGCCCACTGGGCAGTAATTGCTCCGCCGCACTCACCGCAAGTGAGTAATCCAACAAAAGGAAAGTTATGTCTCTTTTTGCTTTTTCTCGGCCTTGCTCTTTGTTTTAGAACTTTTCGCGCGGCTTCAAAAATCGTTCTAGAAATAATTGGTTCAAAATTGCCTTCGTAGCTTTCGCCGTTGCGAACGATAATTCCGAGATAGATAGGATTAGTGAGTATTCTTTGAAGCGTTGCTTTAACCATTGGCTTGCCGGCTTTATTCACCACACCCCAAAAACTCAGTCGCTCGCTTAAACTTTTTAATGTATGTTTGCCTTGCGCAAACTCCTCAAATGCTTTTTTAACTATTTTAGACTTAACTGGGTCGGGTTCAATGTTTTTAGTTTTTAGATTATTTATATAACCAAATGGAGCAAGTCCCGGCCATTTGCCTTGTCTGAGTTTTTGGCGAATTCCTCGTTTTACATTTTCAGACAAATTGTCCGAGTAATATTTACTTTGGCCAAAAGCGACTTGAAGCATAAAAAGTCCTTGCGGAGTTGGTTCAAACCAGAAAGTTGGAAAACGCAAAGAAGAAATTTTACCAGTGTCAATGCTGTAAATTATTTGCCCGCCATCAATAGAATTTCGGGCAAGGCGATCAGGATGCCACGCCAAAAGTCCAACAGGATTTTTACTTTCTTGCACTTTCGTCATCATCTTATTAAAAATTTCTCGTCCCGGATTCTTTGCGCTTTTGCTTTCAATAAACTTTTCTACGATTTCAATTTCTTCTCTTTTGGCATATTCTGCCAACTCCACAAGTTGGGCGTCAATAGACATTACTTGTCTTTCTTCATTTTCAGTACTTTTACGAGCGTATAAAAAATATTTTGTTTTCATAATTTTGTTTTCTTCCAATCTGTCTTTGACTAAAGATTATTTTGTTTTTGCCAAAGGCAAAAATGGAAAAAATTGGATAAAAATTATATTTTTAGCGTTGCTTTGCAACGCCGAACCGCCGCCTGATGGATAAAAAAATTCTTTTTGAATTTATAAAACCTTTTAATTTAATTCCTGAATTCAAGGCAAAGATTGGGGAAATTAGCGAGCGAAGCCCCGCCGCAGACGGGGCGAGCGAGCCATTAAACCGTCCCAAAGAATCGCAATGTCTTGTTTGGCAGAACTTACTAAACGCAGGACGAACCTTTTTTGAAGAAAATCCTGATTAATTTTTAATTGCCGTTCTACGAATAACAATTCTGTTCAGTGTTTCCGCTCGCCTCTGCTTCGGCGAGCAAAACATAAAAATTTTCTAAACATTTTTTTAATAGCCCCCTCGCAAATTTTTTCAATTAAGGAAACGAAAATTTTTCTGTTTTGATATTCTGCTAACGCAGAATAGCGGAAACGCTTTCTCGTCCTAGTTTGCCTTTGGCAAAATGGTTTGGTAGGCAAAAATTCATTTTCCCCACACCCCTTTTTCTTTTTGCCTACTAATTTTTGGCTTCGCCAAAACTTTTTTCAGCAGGATTTCATTTTTGTTTTTAATAGTCGTCTTTGTTTCTCTATATTTAACACGGGCGATATTAGGGGGACTCCTTAAAAACAAAAATATTTTTTTGACTAAATAAATAAAATTACTTATACTAATAACAACAGGTGGAAATAGTTAATGCAATTAAAGTATAGTAAAACTTTACTACAATGTCAAGTGATTTACCAGTCATATCTAAAAACATAAAAAAATACCGAAGTAAACTCGGAATATCGCAAGATAAGTTATCCAAACTTGCTAGCGTTACTTTGCATACTTTGACAAAAATTGAAACTGGAGCGACATCAGATCCTCGAATTGAAACCCTGAAGAAAATTGCTAGGGGATTAAATGTAAGTGTTAATGATCTTATAAAATAGATTATGTCAGAAGTAAAAAACAACAATATAAAATTCATTGATTTTTGCGCTGGAATCGGTGGTGGGAGAATTGGGCTTGAGAATTTGGGAATGAAATGCGTCGGATTTTCGGAAATAGCACAATCTTACATAAAGACATACAGAGAATTTTTTGGGCAAGACGAAAAAAACTACGGCGATTTGATGAAAATAAATTCTGACGATCTGCCAAATTTTGATTTAATGATTGCTGGTTTTCCTTGTCAAACTTTTTCTGTTATCGGACGAAGAACTGGAATGAAAGATCATAGGGGTCAAATTATTTTTGGCTTGATAAATATAATGAAAGCCAAAAATCTAAAATACTTTATTTTGGAAAATGTAAAAGGACTTTTAAATCACGGAAGCGGCGAATCAATGAAAGTAATTTTAGACGCATTAGACGAAGCGGGCTATAAAGTTTTTTGGAAATTGGTAAGCAGTTTACATTACGGGGTGCCACAAATGCGAGAAAGAATTTATTTTGTCGGTATACGAAAAGATTTGATTAAAGATAACGTTTTGTTCAATTTTCCGCAAACAGTCAATAAACCAGAGCTCAAAAATTATTTGATAGACACCGACGAACTGGAGTTTAGTGAGAAAAAAAGAGCTTATGAAGCTTTTTTGAAATATCTGAATAATAAATACAATAAAGGAAAATTTTCAGTCGAGAAATTATTGAAAGAGGATTTTTTGGTTATTGACACTCGTCAATCAGACCTGCGTTTATATCGCGGTAAAATGCCGACTTTACGAACGGGAAGACATGGGATATTGTATGTTAGAGACGGAAAATTTAGAAGATTGTCAGGATACGAGTCTTTGCTCTTGCAGGGATTTCCCGAAAAATTATCAAAGGAAATCAAAGGCAAAATCGCCGATATTTACTTGTTAGGCCAAGCAGGAAACGCTATGACCGTAAATGTCGTTAATGCTTTTGGCAAAAGTTTATTAAAATTTATAAACTAAATTTATGAGAAAAAAAGATTTAATAAAATTAGGTTCTAAAACCGCGAAGGGCGGATTTAAAAACGAAAAAGACGTCATAAACCGATTCAATAATTGGGCGAAAGACGAAGTCGCTCAAAAATGGCTTAGAGCAATGAGTTACAAGATTAGCGATATTGAATATGTAAAAGCGTCAAAGGTTCGCGGACAATACAAAGCCGACATACAGGTTAGAGTGAGGATCGTCATCAAACTAAAATCTCAAGAAGATTTGCAAAATTTGCAAGTAAAACTCGTTAGCAATCCGCAAGGATTTAATCAGATAGACAAAAGATGGATTGATAAATATGTCGAGTTTTGGAATATTCCCGAAGATATAACAAAAATCCTAAAACTTTTTACGGGCGAAATAAAACCGACAAAAAGGAGATTAAAAGATAGAAGAAGAATGCTTTTGTCCGAAATGGATAAAAGCGATCAAGATAAAATTGTAAAATTTTTTGAAGACAACAAAATTTTAATCGTTTCCGATTTATTAAAAGGCAGAGGCGAGTTTTCCGCTGATTGGGTTTTGGTAATTTTAAAAATTAACAACGAGAGCAAATGGACGCTAAAATCAATTAACGAAGCTATGAATGTTTTCGGAGGTGGCAATGTCAGAATTACGTCGCAAGGCAGTTTAAAAATCGGAAAAATCGGAATGCAAAGGAAAGGCGGAGACGCAGGACGGGATACTTCAAAGATGCTCCAGTTTAAAATAAATCCTGTTGAACTTTTTGATAATTAGATTATGGCAGACACAGTTTCCAAAAAGAAAAGAAGTGAAATGATGTCTAAAGTTAGAAGTAAAGACAGCAAGATTGAGGTTGATTTTAGAAAAGCGATTTGGAAAGCCGGTTTTAGATACAGAAAAAACCCGACGAAGTATTTTGGCAAGCCGGATTTGGTTTTAAAAAGATATAAGACTGTTATATTTGTAGATTCTTGTTTTTGGCACGGTTGCAAACGACATTGTCGTTTGCCGGCGACGAGAAAAAAATACTGGACCGAAAAAATAGAAAGAAACAAAAAGCGGGATAAGGAAGTAAACCGACACTACAAAAAAATTGGCTGGAAAGTTATCAGGGTTTGGGGACACGAAATACAAAAAACCGCCTCAAGAATTTTATAGATAAAAATATTGGAGTTTATTTATTCAAAATCAATTCCAAAGTTATGGAGATTTTTGGGTTTGAATTAAGAATTATGATAAAAGAGCCACTTACAATTGAAAAATTAGAGCAAATAATTAAGGAGAAGAAAATGAAACAGTTGATCGAATATGCTGAAAATGATTTTTTTGACGCGAAAGGATCTTTTTATAATTTGCATGATCCAAATGAGAAACATGAGCTTTGCAAAGATGTAACTGCTTTTATAAATAATGATGGCGGTTACTTGATTATTGGATGTGAAACTGAAAAGCCAATCACGCATGCGCTGGAATTTGTGAAAGATGCGAAAGGCATAGTTGATTTTCCTAATATGGATAGTGTGTACTCAATATTTTCCGAGTATATTTATCCTAATAATATTGGGACATTTATTTCAAACGAGCAAATAACAACTGACGATAAGAAAAAGTTTCTTGTGTTCAAGATAAATAAAAACGAAGAAGGAAAACCATATTTTGTTAAAAAAACTGCGGTTAATCGAGAGTATATTGCTTACTATATAAGAACGTATGACAGAGCCATAAGATTTCACATAGAGTATCTGCATGAATTAGTGCATCAAGGTATTTATTTTGAAAGATATCTGAAAAATCTTACTGGTGCATCAGCGAAAATACTTGATAATACTGAAAAATTAATTGGTAAAACAAAAAAAAGTATTTTATTAGGAATGCGTTACGATATCAAAAAGGATCTATGATGGCACAACAAAAAGATACAATTTTCCCACAACCATTCTACTATATTGGTTTTTCAATAATCGGTGAAGATGGTTCTGAATCAGAATTTCGAACCTTATTCTTAAATGAAAAAGGATCAATTAAGCATTTTTTAGAGCATGAAATGCAAGGATTTCGTTTTGGTGGATGGACGCTACCTAGAAATGTGCAATATATGATTAGATTAAATGGCCTTGAGTATCAAGACGATACAAAACGAGTCAAGATTTTAGAAAATGGGCATATTATAGTTCAGGGCACAGTATCAGAGTCATTTTTATGTTGGGCCAATTCTAGCATTCAAAGTACATTAAAAGGGGACAGGGTTAAAATAAATACCACTGCGTTAATTGAATTTACCTATAATAGTGTAGCATTACTGAGAAGATCGCTTGAAGATATAAAAAATCCAGAAAAAATTATTTGCAAATTTGGTTTTATTGGTATGGATAATAACTATGTTTTAGATAATGAAAAGTTAATGGGGGTAAAAGATCAAGTTATAATTTCATACGAAATGAATCCAATTGGCTTAGACACAGAATCAAATTTACCGATTGATCCACTTGATATTTCTAACGACGATGGAGTTGCGAAGACAACATATTTAATTCTCGCAAAAGTATTTAGAATGTTTAGTTTTACAGAAGATAAAATTTCGTATGTTCAAGCAGATGAAAAAAAGATTGATATCAATCTAATAAAAAGAATATAGATGCCTGATTGTTTTATAGCGACACATTTTGTTTTGCAAAATACAGTCTCCAATTCTGCCGAAAAAATATTAGCTAAACCTGAAATCAAGAGGAAACAATTTTAGAAACCGCCAAAAACAAAATCGGTAAAATGTTTAAAAAATAAAAATTATGGAAAAATACGAACCTATTTTTAGAGTTATAGAGATTACGCTCCAATTAGCATTGGTTATTTTTGCTGGTTTAGCATTATCTCTATGGAAACGAAAAATACGCGGCAAGGATAAATATAGATTAGCCAAAAATTTGTTGGAATATATCAAAGAGCTTAGATTTTTGATTCACTCAAAAAATGGATCATTTTATCAAATATATCTAAATGATATTTTGGTTGACAAGGAAAAATTTTATAAAGACCAGCTATCTTTGATAGGAAAAGAGAAGATTTATTTTGATCAAAGTATCTGGGGTTTATTTAATCACCTAAATATAAGATCAGATATTTTTTTGCCAAAACAAATTAGATTGCTATTAGAAGAATTATATCCTATCTCTGGGAAACGAATTAGCGCTAACAAAAATCAGCATACATACTTACAACTAGGGAGTATTGAAACCCCATCAATTAAAAGTATTGAAAGTGGAGAAGATTCTATGGACGGTATCTATCATATGGATAATAAGAAACACTTAACGATAGAGGAGTATTTTAGGAAATGGGAAAGATTAACCGTTGAGTTGCAGAAAATTGTTTGATTAGAAGTATCTTTAAAGTCAATTTTAATATGAATTCATTTAAAGATATTGCATGTCAACTTTTGAAAAAAGTGGCAAATCAAATAATTGCTCAAATGAAAAGAATTTGATAAACTATTCTTAACTCATCTATCACCAATATATTTTGAATTTTAGAAAGTTATGAGAATTAAAAAGGCAACAGTAAGATATGACTAAAAAATGGAAAAACAAAAATGGTGATATCAAATTTCCAGAAGAAAAAATATATAAATTAAAAAAGTAAAATAGAGTTTAGTAAACATTTTATGGTTTTTACAAAAGGATTAAAATTCAAAAAGTTTGATCTTCATATCCATACACCTGCATCCGATGATTTTAAAGATAAAAATGTTACAGCAGAGGATATTGTAGATAGTGCTCTAGAAAAAGGGTTGACAGGTATAGCTATTACTGACCATCAAACAGCAGAGTGGGTAGATAAGGTAGTAGCCAAAAAGAAAGATTTGGTTATATTTCCAGGGTGTGAACTTTTAGTAACAGGTGGCGAAAAAGGCATTCATGTTTTAGTTATTTTTGATGTCGATAAAAATACTAATCATATCAATCAATTTTTAAATAAACTTGGGGTTTATAAAAAAGATGGCAAGAAAGCAATCGCAGCTGAAGTCACAGTTGGTCAAGTGGCTGACGAATTAGAAAAATATGATTCATCTGCTATATTAATTCTAGCACATTGTCATTCTTCTAAAGGATGTACTGGTGATATTAAAGGGGAGACAAGAACTTTAATTTTTGAACCAAGAAGAAAATGTTTAATTGGTGCAGAAGCTAAAGAATCCGATTTTTTAGATAAAGACAAGAAAAAGAATCATAAAAGAATTATTGATTGTCTTGATGGTACCGATTCCAATTACCACAAAAGGAAACTCGGGGTTTACCAAAGTTCAGATGCTCATTCGTTAGATGAAATCGGTTCAATTTTTACCTACTTCAAAGTTGACGAACCGATAACCATTGAAGATATACGCCAATCACTGATTGATAGAGATACAAGAATACGACAGTCTTTTGAATTTAAAGAGGTGATTTATCCACGAATAGACAGCCTTAAAATTACAAGTGGTTTTCTTGCCGATCAGGAATTTGAATTCCATGAAGGATTGAATAGTCTTTTAGGGGCAAAAGGTTCTGGTAAATCGCTAGCAATTGAATTTCTAAGATTTTGTCTAAATCAACAGCCACAAAATGAAAATATTTATAACGACCATGAAACAAAATTGGAAAAATGTTTAAAAGTTCATGGCGAAGTAAAACTTAAATTTATGGACGATTCAGGCAAGGAATATCTTATAAGCCGAGAGTATAATCCAGCTGAAGATAACCCAATTACTATTATTGATTTATCAGATAATACGCAAAAGAGATTTCAAGTTGAGCAAGTTTTTCCTGTTTTGTTTTTGAGTCAAAATGAGATTATAAAAATTGCTGAAGATAAAACAGGGACTAGCCAGAGAAGATTCATAGATCAATTTTTTGATTTTTATAAACACCAGCAGGAGATAGAGAGACTCAATAAAAATCTTGCCGAAATCGATTATAAATTCGCTGATGCGTTAAAGTCTCATTTAGCTTCTTCGGATTTGCAGGAAAAAATTGCTACTTATAAAGAAGAAATAGCTAAGCTTGGCAGACAAATTCAAAACACCGCTTTTGATGAATATACTAAAAAAGAAAAAATTGGTTATGCTTTACAGAATCAAGCTGATTTTGTTGATTCTCTGCGAGAAATGCTTCTTAATACTGAGCTAGAATACAAAGATATCACTATACCTTGTTTTAAAGATGATGAAGTGAATAATAATCCTGCAGTAAAGAGAACTTCCGATAGCGTAGATAGAATCTTAAAACAGAGCACTGAAAACATAACTAAAGTCATTATTTTTCTAGATGAACAAAAGAAAAACATTTATCAAGAGATTGACGATTGGAAATCAAATTTTGAACCAACAAAGAAAAAATATGAAGCTGTAGTTAAACAAGCCGGTGGCACGCAAATTGCTTTAGATCAAAAAAGAAAAAAATTAATTACCAGTCTGTCTAAGCTTGAAAAAGAGCTTACTAGATATCAAGGCAAAGCACAACAGATGAAAGCAGTAGCTGATAAACGCGACGAAATTATCAAACAATTAGACGAAGCACATAAAGCATATTTTGAGGAAAGAAAAGGTAGATGCGATTACTTTACCGATAATTCCTCTGGTGCGTTAAATATTACAATTAAAGAGAGAGAAGATAAAAGTGCTTTTAAGGAGAATCTGCTTAAATTCAAACGTGGTTCTTGGCTCAAAGATGATGAGATTGAAATTATCTCTGATAAAATCACACCCAGAAATTTTATTGATAACTTACTTCGCTATGAATGGTCAGCTAGATCTAAACGGGAATTTTTACAAAACATTACCGATCAGACAGGTATTAAATTAGAAAATATTGAAAAATTAGCCCAGCACCTTTTAGATGAATATGAAATTAAGAGCATATTAGCTTTATTATATACTTCTGTCTCTAAAGATGTGCCTTCAATTAGTTATAGAGTTGATAGTGAATTTAAAAAACTGAACGAACTTTCTGTTGGTCAAAAAGCTATTGCTCTACTTATTATTGCTTTGAGTGATGGTAGTTTTCCGATTGTTATAGATCAACCTGAGGACTCTCTTGATTTACGCACAATTTGGAGTGATGTCTGCGAAAAATTAAGAGGAACAAAAGATGAGAGACAGTTTATATTTACTACCCATAATTCATCTGTGGCTGTAGCCTCAGATACTGATAAATTTACTATTTTACAAGCTGACTCCAATCATGGTACAATTCTTTATTCAGGATCGATAAATAGGCCTAATATCAAAAAAGAAATTATTGACTACTTAGAAGGTGGAAAAGATACTTATGATAAGAAGCGTCAGAAATATAATTTTTGAAAAACTAAGCCCACATACATCCTTTATTTATTTTGAAATCCTGCTGAAAAAAGTTTTGGCGAAGCCAAAAATTAGTAGGCAAAAAGAAAAAGGGGTGTGGGGAAAATGAATTTTTGCCTACCAAACCAGTCCGCTAAAAGCGGACTAGGACGAGAAAACGTTTCCGCTATTCTGCGTTAGCAGAATATCAAAACAGAAAAATTTTCGTTTCCTTAATTGAAAAAATTTGCGAGGGGGCTATTAAAAGAATATTTAGAAAATTTTTCTGTTTTGCTCGCCGAAGCAGAGGCGAGCGGAAACGCTAGACAGAATTGTTATTCGTAGGACAGCAATTAAAAATCAATCAGGATTTTCTTCAAAAAAAGTTCGTCCTGCGTCTAGTAAGTTCTGCTGGAATAAAAAATTAAGTCCTTTTAGGGCTTAAGGTATTTTGAATATTAAATATTAAAATTTTTAGTTATGAAATTTCATTTTTCTAAAAAATTTATTATTATTTTAGCAATCATAATTGTTGCTATAATCGTCTTTTTTATTATAAAAGCGACTAATAAAAATAATAATTATGACTTATTTACGGTTCAGAGAGGAGATGTGCGTCAAGAAATCAGCGAAACAGGCACAGTCAAGAAAGGAGAAGAAATTGATTTGAGCTTTAAAACTTCAGGCAGAATTGAGAAACTTTATATTAAAAAAGGAGACGCAATTACTATGAATACTTTGATTGCTAAGATTGATAATGCAACTATTTTGCTTCAGATAGAACAGGCAAAGGCAAATCTAAGTTTAGCAGAAGCAGAGTCAAATAAATTATTAGCAGGAGCAAGCGAGGAAACAATTCAGGTTGCCAAAACAACAGTAAATAATGCGCAAAATATTTTAGAAAGTGAGCAAAAGGATTTAGAAAATACAAAAGCAGGCGCAGAGCAAGATTTAATAGAAGCATATGAAGATGCTTACAATACTATGGATGATGCTTATTTGGATTTATACAATGCCTTTGTTGTTATTGACTCTATCCATAGAACATATTTTATTGCTAATGAGCAGGATTCGGTTGATATTCAACAGAGAAAAACAAGCATAGGTATAAGTTTAGACGAGATGAAAAGCTATTTAGATTTATTGGGCCAGGCATTGGTTTATGGCGACATAGATGTTGCCTTAGAAGTTTTTGAAAGTTATTTATCAGAGGCAAAGGATCATTTATCAATAATTAAAAATATCACTGAAAAGCCGATTTGGCGCAATCAGATTTCTTCCACAGACAAGGCATCTCTTGATACCAATAGGAGTAATGTTATTTCTGTTTTTGCAAATGTCGTAGATGCTAAGCAGACCATATCTTCAACCCAAGTTGCCAATCAAACTAATATTAGCACTGCAGAAAACGCTGTTTTAACCGCAGAAAATAATTTGAAAACCGCAGAAAATAATCTTAAATTAGTAATTGCTGGCCCAAGAAAAGAAGATATTCAGCTTTATCAGGCAAAAGTTGATAGCGCAAAAGCAGATGTGAGTAGATTTGAGCAGAACTTGGCTGATGCTAAGTTAAGGAGCCCTATTGACGGTGAAGTAATAGACATTCATAAATTTGAGGGCGAAGTAATCCAGGCGACTACGCCTGTTGTTACAATTTTGCCAAGCCATAAACTGGATATAGAAGTGGATATTTATGAGGAAGATATTGTTAATATAGAGATAGGGGACAAGGTAGAGATATCTTTGGTTGCTTTTCCAGATATAGATTTTATCGGTCAGGTGATATTTATAGACCCGTCAGAAAAGTTAGTTAATGAAGTGGTTTATTATGAAGCAAAAATTTCTTTTGAAAGCGTTCCAGATAAAATAAAGCCGGGAATGACAGCTGATGTTTTAATCATCACAGACATAAGAGAAAATGTTTTATTGATTTCCAATGACGCTGTTTATAAAGAAGGAGGCAGGACAATGGTTAGGGTGTATAGAGATAATCAGGTTGAAGAAAGAGAGGTTGTTCTGGGGCTTGAGGGGAGCGACAATATGATTGAAATTATTTCAGGGCTTGAAATAGATGAGCAGGTAATTATTGATTAAGAGTTAGTGTTATGGAAAAAAAGCCAATTATTCGTTTGCAAGATGTTTGGAAGGTTTACCAGTTGGGAAAGGTAGATGTGCGAGCTTTGCAAGGCGTTAACCTGGAAGTAGAAACAGGTTGTTTTGTTACTATTATGGGGCCGAGTGGTTCTGGCAAATCAACGCTTTTAAATATGATTGGTTGCCTTGATGCTCCGAGCAAGGGAAAAATTTTTCTTGACAAGGAAGACACAAGCGTTTTTTCTGAAAGCAAATTATCTCAAATAAGAGGCAAAAAAATTGGCTTTATTTTTCAGCAATTCAATCTTTTACATAATTTAACTGCCTTAGAAAATGTTATGCTTCCTATGGTTTTTCAGGGTATTTTGCAGGAAAAAAGGATAAACAGAGCAGAGCATTTATTGGATTTAGTTGGGCTAAAGGAAAGAGCGAAACATTTGCCCGCGGAACTGTCCGGTGGTGAGAGGCAGAGGGTGGCGATTGCTCGGGCTTTTGCCAATGAGCCGGAATTAGTTATTGCAGATGAGCCAACTGGCAACCTTGATTCCCATTCAGGAAAAAAAGTAATGGAGATGCTTACTAAATTTCATCAAGAAGAAAAAGGAACTTTGGTGGTTGTAACCCATGACCCGATGATAGCAGAATACAGCGAGCAGGTTATTAATATTAAAGACGGACAGATTATTAAAAATCATTCACAAGCAGAACAAGTGTTATGGCAGAAGTAAAAGAATATTTTAAAATAGGGATAAGAAACATTAAAACAAGGCGGTTGAGAAGTTGGCTCACTATTTTAGGCATTGTAGTGGGGATTTTTTTGGTAATTGCCTTAATATCTTTGAGCAGTGGCTTAAAAAATTCTATTATGAAACAGTTAAATGCTCTTGGAGGAGATATAATAATGGTTATGCCGGGATCTATGGATAATTTAATGATGACGATGGCTGGCGGGCAGAAATTAAGCAAAGAAGATATTCAGGCAGTTAAAGAGATAAGAAATGTAGATGTTGCTTTACATATGGATCAAAGATCTCAGTTTATTAGATTTAATAATGTTCAAAAATCTGTTTATTTAATAGGTATGCCATGGGATGAGGGAAAGGGTTTTTTAACTAATTTTCAAGGATGGGATTTAAGAGAGGGGACTTGGCCTACGCCCGGCAAAAGAGAATTAATAGCTGGTAGCATAGTGGCTGATGAGGATTTTTTTGGACAAGAGCTGACTCCAGGAGATACAGTCGTTGTTAATGGCAGGAAATTTAAAGTAAAAGGAATTTTAAATTCTGTTGGCAACCAGCAGGACGATATGGCCATCTATGTTGATTGGCCTATTTATCAGGAAACCACAGGAGATCGCTCAGGAGATGCTTTTGTTATTATGGTAAGACCTAAGGATGGTGTCCTGCCTGATGATTTAGCAGAAGAGATAGAAGATGCATTAGATGAGATAAGAAAGAGAAGAAGAGGAACAGATGTTTCTGATTTTTCCGTGATTACTTCAGAAAAAATGAGTTCAATCGCAGGTGGCATAACCGGAGCTATACAAGTAGCTGTGTTTCTTTTTGCAGCTATTTCTATTTTTGTTGGTGGATTAAGTATTACTAATACTATGTATACCGCAGTAAGAGAGCGCACCAGAGAAATAGGAGTAATGAAAGCCGTAGGAGCCACAAACAAAGCAATTATAACTATATTTCTAATAGAGTCAGGGATTGTTGGGTTGGTTGGAGGAGCTGGAGGAGTGATTTTCGGTTTAACTGTTGCCAAGCTTGTAGAATATTATGTAAAAGGAGATTCTGCCTTTGGTTTAGAGGCATATATCTCGCCTCAATTAATTATTTTTGGATTGTTGTTCTCATTTTTTGTTGGATGTATGGCTGGTTATTTTCCAGCAAGACGGGCAGCCAAGCTTAAGCCCACAGAAGCACTGCGAAGCTATGAGTAGTGTTCCGCTCAAATATCTTATTTTAAGATGACGCAACGAGTTCCCCTTATTCATAAGGCAATAATTCCGCTTTGCAACAAGGCATCGGGTCACTGGCTGTCCAAATCTCCAGCGTGATTTGTCAGCCTGCGTCCCTCAACCTGTTTGCCCCTCGCTTTGCTCGGGGACCATGCCAAACAGGTCTGCGGGAGCTGCCCCTCAACCTTATTGCTTCGCTCAATTATTTGATGCATCTTAAAACAAGATATTCTCGCTCACTATTACACCTAAATTTATGAATTTAGTTGAAGAATTAATTGAACAAGGTTGGCTGAAAAACAAAAAGATAATTCAGGCATTTGAGAGTGTCAAAAGAGAGGATTTTGTGGTTGATAAAAGCTTAGCTGATATTAATTCTGCTTTGCCGATTGGCTATGGTCAGACAATTTCCCAGCCATTGGTTGTGGCATTTATGCTAGAAAAGCTTGAGCCAAAAGCAGGCGAAAAGATTTTAGATGTTGGGTCTGGTTCTGGGTGGACAACTGCCTTGCTATCCTATTTAGTTGGAGAAAAAGGAAAAGTAATTGGTTTAGAGATTATAAAAGAGCTGAAAGAGTTTGGAGAAAAAAATGTTTTAAAGTATAATTTTATAAACAACGGCATAGCAGAGTTTCATTTTACTGATGGGAGAAAGGGGTATAAGAAAGAGTCGCCTTATGATAAGATTTTATGCTCTGCAGAGGCCGAAGAACTACCAAGCGAATTAAAAAAACAATTAAAAATTAAAGGCAGAATTGTAATTCCAATTCAGAATTCAATTTGTGTTTTTGATAAAATATCAGACAAAGAGTTTTCTCAAAAATGCTATCCTGGTTTTGCTTTTGTGCCATTAGTCAAAGATAAATGTTGAAAAAAGCCATCTTAATTTTTATAATAGCTATTTTGTTGCTGTTTTTACTGGCACGGTTTCAGATTTATGCTCCTTTTTCTGAAAATAGCGAAGAGCAAATATTTAGGATTGAATCAGGAGACGGGCTTAGCAAGATATCTGCTAATTTGCAAGACCATGGCTTTATCAGGGATGATGTTTTTTTCAATATCTATGTTTATTTACAAGGCAAAGAATCTGCGCTTAAAGCAGGGGATTATCTGCTTTCTAAATCTATGTCTATAAAAGAAATTGCTGATAAGATTATCAGCGGACAGGCAGAAGGACTACAAATTACCATTATTGAGGGTTGGGATATAAAAGATATTACTGAATATCTTTCAGGTCTTAATGTCTGTTCAGAAGAAGAATTTATACAGGCAGCAGAAGGCAGTGAGGGCTATTTGTTCCCAGATACTTACAGGATTACAAGCGCGACTTTGCCATCTGATTTAGTTAAAATAATGGGAGCTAATTTTGAAAAAAAGCTCACCTCGGATTTGAGAGCTGAAATTGAGGAACAAGGTAAAACAATTTTTGAGATAATAACAATGGCTTCTATTATAGAAAAAGAAGTCATAACCTTAGAAGATAAGAAAATAGTATCAGGTATTCTTTGGAAAAGAATTAGAATAGGTATGCCATTGCAGTCCTGCGCTACTATTGCCTATATTACTCGCAAAAACTCAACTAAAATTTCTATAGAAGAAACTCAGATTGAGTCCCCGTATAACACATATAAATATACAGGCCTGCCTGTTGGCCCGATTTGTAATCCGTCTTTTGATAGCATAATAGCTGCCATTTATCCAGAGGACTCAAATTATCTTTATCATCTCTCCACTCCAGAAGGAGAAACAATATTCAGCAGAACCTTTGAAGAGCATAATATTGCCAAAGCAAAGTATTTGAAATAATAGGTTTTTATTTCAAGAAAGCGAAAACCACGGGTAAACCAGTGGTTGAAGCGATACAATGTTCAAATTTTTGCCGTTAGGCAAAAAATTTGTTACAATGCGAAAAAGAGCACCACGGCTTTTGCCGTGGGGATCTATGATAAAATTTACTAATTCTTAACAATAACAATATGCAAGAGCCATATAGTTCCGTGGAAACTAATCAGCCACAGCAGATTATTAGCCAACGCCAGGATATTCATTCCCAGCCAATTAAGAAAAAAAAGACATTATTTGTTTTTATAATATTATTTATTGTTATCGCCCTTTCAATGGGCGTTTATTTTTTCTTTTTTTATTCTCGCGAGGCCGAACCTGAATACAGCGAGGTTTATCGTTTGGTCCCTGAAAAAATATCTCAATCAGCTGTTATAAGAATTTATTTACCTCCGAGTATTAGTCCTGAATTTGCTAAAAATAATATTAAGTTTTCACCAGAAATAAAAGGTGACTGGGTAGCAGGCAAAAGCAGGATAGGACTGTTTGCGCGACTTGCGGAACACTTTAAGGTATTTGCCGCTTCCAACGGCTCTGTTGAAGAAAGCGTTATCTATTATAATCCAGAGAGTGATTTAAGCTTAAATAGGTATTATCAAGTAGAAATAGCTTTTGCTGAAGGAGGGAGTATTGCAGAGGATTTTTTAGCAGTTGAAAATCCTGAAATTTCCGCTATTTTTCCAGAAAAGGGGAGCGAAGTTCCCGAAGATTCAGATATTACTATAGTTTTTAATCGTCCTATGGTTCCCTTAACTACCTTGGGCGAGCTTGAGAAAAAAGATGTTCCAGTTGTAATCAGCCCTGCGACAGAGGGTCGTTTTAAATGGATTACCACTCGAAATCTTCAATTTATTCCTGATGACCGATTACAGAGGTCGTCAAATTATGAAGTTAAAATAAAACAAGGACTTGAATCAGTAGATGGCTTGGAATTAGGTGGCGAGACATCTCGTTTTACTACGCGCAACTTAAGATATGTTGGATTATCAGGCGGGGAAACAGTATACAACAGACCAATTTCTATTAAGTTTAATCAGCCAGTTGATTTAAATAGAACAGAGAATGAGATTGTTTTAAGGAATAATACTACTGGGAAAGAGGTATCTTTTATAGCTGAATATGGAGGCAATCAAGAAATGGACTTGCTCGAAGATAGGGCAGTAGGTTTTTTTGATGATGGTATTAATTTTTTTGCAGGAGCTAATAATAGTTTTGGTTTTTTGAATATTTTTCCTAAAAAAAGCGAACAATCCGGAACTGATGAAACAATTATCAATATCTATAATGCCAGAGACAGGTTTGGGAGGAAAAAGCTTTGGGACTTTGATAATGACTACACTTTAGTCATTAGAAAAGCGTATCCTTCAGAAGGAGATATCAATTTAGAAGAACGGAAAACATCAGGATTTAATATAACAGGTGTTATAAAAAATATTTCTGCTGAATCAGATAAAACAAGCTGGGTGTCTAAAGATTTTTTTGACCCTCAGGGCAAACTCTGGGTAGAGTTTTATGAGGATATTGACTTAAGCCGAAGCAGAATAGAATCAGATAAATTAAAAAATATTGATTATGGTTTGAAATGTAAAGATGAGGATTTATATACATCATCTAATGTTGATTGCGAGAAAGTAGCAGATAAAAAAAGAATTTATTTGGAATTCAATGGCAATGAAGTTGGACTGGGCGAGAGCTTGGAGATTGATTTTAAGAAAATAGTTAATTCTGAAGGCCTACAAATAAATAAAGACCCAATAACAGAATATGCTTTTTCGTATCCAGAGTTCAGAATATCAAAGACCCTTCCATCTAGCGGAGAGCAGTCAGCAGTTCTTACAGAGTTGATAATTTGCTCTAACTCGCCGATATTAGCTCCAGCCAAAGAAGAACTTTCAGAGCATTTTAAAGCTAATCTTGATTATGAATTAAATTATTGGGGTCAGTCATACAGAATAAATTATGTTTATGCCAGCAGTATATGCGGGTTGGGAGAGTTTAGGACTAACATTAGCTATGGGTTGATGCCGCTTTCTAATTATTCCTTGAATTTAAAATTAGAAGATGTGTTTTTACAGAAAAAAGATTTATCTTTGGATTTTCAAACTGGTCCAATGTCTTCTGAATATCTAACTTTTTATCAATTTCAAGATAGTTATGTAGTGGCAAGCCCTGAAGCGAAAAACCTTACTTTTGCAACTAGGAATATGGAATATGTTAGTGTTGATATCTGTAAATTGAGCCCAGTTAATTTTCTATATTATTTGAATAATAAACCTTATTCCAGTGATGGTCTTGGTTCAATGACCAGATGTGAAGAACGGGTTAAGGACAGCATTGCCATACCTAATAAATATTGGATTAAGAATTATTTTCATTTTGATATTGCTGATTATTTTTCAGAACCATTGGGTCACTATGTTGTCACTTTTTATCATCCCAATTATAAGATGACGATTTGGAGTGGTGGCTCACGGACAGAAACACAGGCATTTGAGAGAACTTATTTAACAGTGACCAATTTAGGATTAGCAGAGAAAAAGATTGATCCGATGAGCAGTAATTCTAGTTTTTACGATTCTAGGAAGTTAGGTGCTTCTGAAATGGAGAAAATGAACAATCTTTATTGGGTTACTAATATTTCTACTTTAGAACCCGAAGAAGGAGCTAGAATTACTCTTTATAAAGATAATCTTGTTCAAGCTGGCACTTATTATACCAACCAAGAAGGGATTGGGCTTGCTGATGTTATATATGATTTAAAAGGGGTGGTAGTTAGCAAGGGCAATGACAGCACTGTGATACCCTCAACAGCAAGTAGAATAAATTGGGCAAGCTCTGCCTTTTTGGCTAAAAAGATTTATCTTTATACAGATAAGCCAATATATCGTCCAGCACAAGAAGTTTTTATAAAAGGCATTTACAGAATTGGCTATGATGGAGATTATGAGATTCCGCAAGGCGATGTAACTCTAAAAGTTTATAACTCTAAAAATGATGAGATTTTTGAACAAGAGCTTTTAGTGAGCAATTTTGGCACTTTTAACACCAAGTTAATATTAGAAAGCAACGCACCACTTGGTATGTGCAGATATTGTGTTGGAGATATTTCTTGTTCATATTTTGATGTTCAGGAATATGAGCCAGCTGCTTTTGATGTGCAAGTTGATACTAATGAGACAGAATATATTTCTAAAGATACAGCAAATATAGCAGTAGAAGCTAATTATTATTTCGGCGTTCCTCTTGAGGGCGGGCAAGTTAGTTATACGATCAGTAGCCAAAATTATTATTTTGACAGATATACTCAAGAATATTTTAATTTTGGTTCTGGATGGAATTATTGGTCGTCTTATTACGGGGAAAAATTCTTGCTTAGGGGAGAGACATCTCTCTCTGAAGACGGTAAGGCACAAATTTCTCAAGTACTTGATTTTGAGACCCTATTTAAGGACGAAGAAGACAGAAAAAGTAAGATTCTTATAATAGATGTCACGGTTGTTAATTTGCAGGGGCAGAGTATTTCTTCACAAAAGTCATTTATTGTTCATGCAGGTGATTTTTATCTTGGAATTAAGCCAGACAGGTGGTTTTTATCAAAAAATGAGAACTTTGATTTAAAAATTAAATCAGTTGACACTCAAGGCAAAGAATTAAAAGTAAATAATTTAAAGCTCAAGCTTTATAAAGCAAAATGGATTTATTCCAAACGGCAGGAGGTAGGTGGTGGTTATTCGTATAAATGGGAAAAGAAGAAGGATTTTATAAAAGAATATGATTTTGTCACTGATAAGAGCGGGAATTACTCGCAGCAGTTGAGTATTTCAGATGAGGGTACCTATGAGGCCATTGTTGAGGGTGAGGACAAAAGCGGCAATATGGTCAGGAGCAGTCAGAATTTATATGTTTATGGTCAAGGGTCTGCTTCCGTGAGACCAACCACTAATACGGAACTTGAGCTGGAAGCTGTTAGCACAAGTTTAAATGTCGGAGACATAGCTGAAGTGATAATCAAGTCACCTTATCCAGATTCCAAAGCTCTAATTTCTATAGAAAGAGGGAAAATTTTTGATTACGAAATAGTAGAAATAAAAGGGAATTTATACAAATATGAGTTTTTGGTTAAGGAAGAATATCTGCCCAATGTTTATCTATCTGTTTTAGTTCAGTCGCCAAAACCAGAAGTTAAGTTTGGGAATATTAATTTTATCATTGACACTGCAAGAAAAGAGCTGGATATTGAGGTCTCAAGTAATAAACAGCACTATCTGCCAGGAGAAGAGGTTATCTTAGATATCACTACTAAAGATTATCAAAACCAACCGGTTTCTGCTGAAATATCTTTGTCAGTCGTGGACTTGAGTGTTTTAGCACTTAAGGGAAATATAAATAAGAATCCTTTAGTTTTCTTTTATAGTGGTTTTCCATTGACAATAAGCACGGCTTCTAATATTAAGAATATTTTAGTAGAAAAGGAGATAACTACTAAAGGAGGAGGAGGAGTAACAGAATTATCGTCTCCTGGAATGGCAGAGGATGATTTGGCTAGAAAAGCAAGAGGTGAGTTTAGGGAAACTGCTTTTTGGCAGGCAGTTGCCACAACCGACGCAAGCGGCAAAGCACAAATTCGTTTTACTTTGCCAGATAATTTGACTGCTTGGCAGGCAGAAACATTAGGCGTGACAAAAGATAGTAAGCTTGGCATTGATTATCTTGAATTTATTACACGAAAAAGATTAATGGTAGTTCCTCTAAAGCCGAGATTTGTAGTGCCAGGCGATGAGTTCTTTATTGGAGCGAAAGTATTCAATCAATCAGGTGAGAACCAAAATTTAGAAGTCAAGATAAGCAGTGATACATTAGTTTTTGAAGATGACATAGATAGCGGCGGGATAAAAGATAATGAAACTAATACTTATTATTTCAAAGCAAAAGCTCCTTCTAATTTTGAAGAAGGAGAACATCAGTTTATATTATCTGCTAAAGCCAATAATCTAGAGGACACAATCATACAGCATATTGAGATCGTCCCTAATGATACTTATGAGGTTGCTGCAACTGCCAACTACACTAACCAGCCAGTCACCAGAGAATATGTCTATCTACCGGGTGGAGTAATCCAGGATAAAGGGAATATAAAAATTCAAAGTTCAGCTACTTTAGCAGTATTCATTTCAGACGCTTTAAATTATTTACTCCAATTTCCTTATGCTGGTTCTGAGCAGATTGCCAGTAAGCTTAACGCTATAGCAATTGTTAAAAGGGGATTAAATTTACCAAATTTAGCCGATAAATTAAATTTGGAAAAAATTGATTTTGATGGCAAGGAATATACCATTGATGAGGCAGTAGAGCTTGGACTTTCAAAGCTTTATAACAACCAAAACTTTGATGGTGGATTTTCCTATTGGGGAAAAGGGCAATCAAATCTTTATCTTGGCTTGGATGTTTTAGAGTCGTTTAATAATTTAAAGTTAGCTGGCTATTTAGTTAATCAGCAGGCATCGGATAAATTATTTATTTATTTAACCGAAGAGTTATTAGGCACAAAAGGTCTATATAAGAGTAATGATTTATTAATTTTGGCATCTAGAATAATCGCAGACACTTCTCCAGACATATTCAATTCTATTTTAAGGCAAAAAATTATAGAATTTGCTAATAATACTTCTTATCTGCAAGATAAGGCGAGCAATTATGTTTTAGCAAATTTAACGATTTTATTGAGCAAAGGAGGATTTGATAGTCAATTGATAAGCAAGGTGTCTCAAGTTATAGACAATAGGATTGAGATTGATTCGCGGGGAGCATTTTTAGAGCCAAGTCAAAATCGGAGTTGGAGCTATTTTGAAAACACGACTAAGAATACGGCCATATATTTGAAATCTTTGAGTGTGAGGCAGAAAGAAGACGCGCGACTTGATAAAGTTGTTAGGTGGTTACTGAATTCTAAATACAAAGATGGCTCATGGGGTTCTACTAAAAACACATTAGCTGTGATTGAGGGCTTTGTGGAGTTTTTGGAATGGAAAGGGGAGACAGAGTCGGACTTTAGCTTAGATATAATTGTGAACAACGAATCAAAGCAAGAGTTTAGATTTAATCAAGATACTATTCTTGAGCAGATTAGCCAAGAAATGGCTTTAAATGAATTGGGTTTTGAAAAGAATAATATAATTGAGTTTCAGAAAGAGAATCATAATGATTCCACTAATGCTCTATATTATGATATTGCTCTAAAATATTATTTGCCAATTGAAAACTTGGGACCAAGGGATGAGGGATTTAGTATTACAAGGAGTTTACACCAATTAGACGACAAGGAAAACGAGAAGCCGATTAATAATGCTAAAGTAGGGGATGTGTTAAGGGTTCATCTCCAGATTACTGTGCCCAAGACAAGAGAGTTTGTGGCAATAGAAGATTTCATTCCTGCTGGTATGGAGATTGTTAATTTAGATTTAGCGACAGAGCAAAAATCCTTGAGATTGCAAGAGCGAGAACTTGAGGGCAGGGAATTAATTCTAGAATACAAAGAGCTTTATGATGACAGAGCTTTTCTATATGCTGGACAATTAAGGCCTGGAGTTTACGAGTTTGATTATTTTGTGAGGGCTTTGATTAAGGGAAAGTTTGCTCATTTGCCAGCCAAGATTTCAGAAATGTATTTTCCAGAGAATTTTGGGAGAACAAGTGGTTCTTTCTTCGAGATAAAGTAGATCCCCGCGGCTAAAGCCGTGGTGCTCTTTTTCGCTTTGTAACAACCCCGCA
>Ga0180732_1000784_pt1 | contig 23353 bp, 25 predicted proteins | sample KR11_01MetaG_FD_148674 | JGI IMG/M metagenome (GOLD analysis project Ga0180732, IMG submission 148674) | Groundwater microbial communities from the Olkiluoto Island deep subsurface site, Finland - KR11_0.1 MetaG | ecosystem: Environmental > Aquatic > Deep subsurface > Groundwater | place... | reverse complement strand
CTCGCATTGACAACCAGGATGTTGGCTTAGAGGCAGCCATCATTTAAAGAGTGCGTAACAGCTCACTGGTCGAGCGACCTCGCGCCTAAGATAATCGGGGCTTAAGCCTATTACCGAAGCTATGGGTTCTTTACCTTCGGGTAAGGAGCGGTAGGGGAGCATACTCTGACGAGTGAAGGTGTACCGTGAGGAGCACTGGACGTCAGAGTAGAGATTATGTCGGTATGAGTAGCGAAAACACCTGCGAGAAACAGGTGCACCGAAAGTCTAAGGTTTCCTGGGGAAGGTTAATCCGCCCAGGGTTAGTCGAGCCTAAGCCGAGGCCAAATGGCGTAGGCGATGGATAATCCGTTAATATTCGGATACCAGTTAGATGGCGTTAAAACTTTTTGTATGACGCGTGGCGTGTTTAGGCCGGCGCAGTGTTGGATGTCTGCGTTCTTTCCTGAGTAATCAGGAGAGGGGACCTGGCGCGTAAGTGTTTAGGGAAGTGTTCTAAAACGTGCTGCCAAGAAAAGTACAAAAAGGAGTTGCCTAACTGTTCGTACCGGAATCCGACACAGGTAGACCTCCAGAAAATGGTAAGGTGCTCGAGATAACTCTCGTTAAGGAACTCGGCAAATTAGCCTCGTAAGTTAGCGATAAGAGGTGCCCTTCATCGAAAGGTGATAGGGTCTCAGTAAAGTGGCCCGGGTGACTGTTTAGTAAAAACACAGCACTCTGCAAACTCGAAAGAGGAAGTATAGGGTGTGATACCTGCCCGGTGCTGGAAGGTTAAGGAGAGGGGTCAGCGGATCGTAAGATTTGCGAAGCCTCGAACCGAAGCCCCAGTAAACGGCGGCTGTAACTATAACAGTCCTAAGGTAGCGAAATTCCTTGTGGGGTAAGTTCCCACGCGCACGAATGGTTTAACAACCTGGGCGCTGTCTCAACGAGGGACTCGGCGAAATTGTAGTGGCGGTGAAGATGCCGTCTACCCGCATCAAGACGAAAAGACCCCAGAACCTTTACTATAACCTGCTATTGGATCTTGATCCAATATGTGTAGCATAGGTGGGAGGCTTTGAAGCCTAGGCGCTAGTTTAGGCAGAGCCGCAATGTGAAATACCACCCTTATTGTATTAAGATTCTAACTTATTGCCGTGAATCCGGCGTAAGGACAGTGACAGGCGGGTAGTTTGACTGGGGCGGTTCCCTTCTAAAAGGTAACGAAGGGGCCCAAAGGTTGGCTCAGGGCGTTCGGCAATCGCCCGTGGAGTGTAAGCGCATAAGCCAGCTTAACTGCGAGTCCGGCAGGACGAGCAGATACGAAAGTAGGGGCTAGTGATCCGGTGGTTGAACGTGGAATCGCCATCGCTCAACGGATAATAGGTACTCTGGGGATAACAGGCTTATCGGGCTCGAGAGTTCATATCGACAGCCCGGTTTGGCACCTCGATGTCGGCTCATCCTATCCTGGGGCTGAATAAGGTCCCAAGGGTCCGGCTGTTCGCCGGTTAAAAGGGTACGCGAGCTGGGTTTAGAACGTCGTGAGACAGTTCGGTCTCTATCTGATGTGGGTGTTAGGATACTTGAAGGGGAGTTCTCTTCAGTACGAGAGGACCTAGAGAAACGAACCTCTGGTGTTCCGGTTGTCCTGCCAAGGGCAAAGGCCGGGTAGCTATGTTCGGAAAGGATAAGCGCTGAAAGCATCTAAGTGCAAAGCCCCCCCCAAAAATAGGTATCCCTTCCTTGGCCGTAAGGCCGAGGATGAAGGCTGGTCGTAGACTACGACCTTGATAGGCGCAAAGTGTAAGATCCGTAAGGATTTCAGCTAATGCGTACTAATCAGCCAATCGGCTTGGCCTTTAATATTTTTTCGTGTGAACGAAAAAATATTATCCTGAGTTTCCTTCATGCAAAAGTGTGGGAAGCGATGGAAAAAATGATTCATTCGGTTATTTGTGGTTTTACCTATATGTAGTTGTTGAGGTTTCGAAAGATCCTTCGGCTCGCCTGTTCGGCGAGCCTAGGGGATCTAAGATTCTTCGTTCCGCTTCGCGGGACTCAGAATCCAATTTTTTCAATAAATTTTATATTAGGAAAAAATTGGAGTGCTCATGCCGAGGGGGAAACACCCGTTCCCATTCCGAATACGGAAGTTAAGCCCCTCAGGGCCGATGGTACTATACTCGTAAGGGTACGGGAGAGTAGGTCGGTGCTCCTTTAATTTTGCCGACTATCGTAGCGATATGGTAGTCGGCATTTTTATTCTCGAGCAAAATTAAAGACTAGGTGACCCCTAAGATCCTCGCTTACTTCGTTCGCAAGGATTTAATTCGCAGACGCTTCGCTACAACTTACGTCGTGCTGCGCACTCCGTAAGTTGTCTGCTCATTAAAGTAGGTCGGTGCTCCTTTAATTTGCCCGCTAATCAGTAATGGTTAGCGGGCTTTTTGTTGACAAGAATTACGATAGGAGTAGAATATCATTGTCGTTTTTTAAATTTAGGAGCGTATTTAAATGGCTAATAGAAGAAGCTATGTAAGGTATGATCAAAGCGGGAGTGTAAATATAAAAACGGAAAGCGATACACCAAATATATTTAAAGGCGATTTAGTTGATATAAGTTTCATGGGGTTTTGTGTATATCTAAAAGAAAAGATAGATATAAATACTCCTATACAATTTGAGTTAATGGCAGATTTAAGTCATAGACCTTTAATTGGTAGAGGCAAGATAAAAAGTATCAGGGAAGCCCCGAGATATGGTATTCAGGGTTTTCGCATTGGTGTGGAATTCACAGATATTAATAAAGATGAAATCGAAATGCTTTTAAATCAAATCCAAAGCAAAATTGCTAGAGGCAAAATAAATAAAGACATAAATGGGGGGTTTCCCTTTTAAATTTACTATAACGGGGGACGCTACCAAGGCAGCACCTTTAATTTTTCCCAGTAGTCAGAAATAATTACCGGGCTTTTTTATTTGTGTAGCTAAACCCTTTACTATTTTGAGAGGGAATTAGAAAATATTAAGGAATTACAAACAAAAAACCCCGAATTTTTCGGGGTCTTTTTGTAGGTGATAGGCCTAATAGCCTGCGCTATCTCTCCTACCTCCTGTTGAGTAAACGCTCAAGTAAAGTATGCAATATATTTGTTAAAAATCAAGGCTAATTAGTATAAATCAGAAAACGTTTTCATAATGGGGCCCCCGAAATAAGATTACCAGTAAGTTGTCCCAAGCTGAATTTTGCTTGGGATTTTTTAATTAGTGAGTATAATAGCGGTAAGATGTTGAAAATCGGCACATTAAAACTGAAATCAGACCTTATACTTGCGCCTATGGCAGGAGTAAGTGATTTTTCTTTTCGTATGCTCAACCGTAAGTTTGGCTGCGAGCTTGCTTTTGTGGAGATGATTAATTGCCGTTCGGTCAGCCACAAAAGTAAACACACGAGAAAGATGCTTTTTTCAAGTAAAGATGACCGGCCGTTAGGGGTGCAGCTTTTGGGTTGTGAAGTGAAATTTGTGCAAAAAGCAATGGATGTAATTAATGGATACAAATTCGATATCCTTGATTTTAATGCAGCCTGCCCAGTAAGAAAAGTTGTGCGCCGTGGCGAAGGCTCAGGCCTGCTAAAAGACCCTAAAAAGTTAAATGAGATTTTAAAGCTCGTAGTAAAGAATGCAAAGGTTCCGGTGACCGTAAAAATTCGTTCCGGATGGGATAAAGATTGCATAAATGCGAAAGAGGTTGCCTCTTTATGTCAGGATGCAGGAGTATCCGGGCTCTTTATTCACGGCAGGACCAGGGCTCAGGGATATAGCGGCGTAGTTGATTATCAGACAATCAGAGAAGTAAGAAAGGCATTAGAGATTCCTGTGATTGCCAGTGGTGATATTTTTAACCCCCAGCTTGCCAAAAAGATGTTCGATGAAACAGGCTGTGACGGTATAAATATTGCTAGAGGCGCTTTGGGGAATCCCTGGATATTGAAAGAGATAACTGAATTCTTAAGGAGCGGAAAAATCACTGAAAGGCCAACTTACGAGCAAGTCGTTAAGGTAATGCTTGAACATTTGGATATGTGCATTGATTTTCACGGTGAAAGGAACGGCGTAATAATCTTCCGCAAGTTTTTCAGCTGGTATACCAGGGGATTCCCTAAGGTCAGGCCCTTAAGAGAGCTCTCCAGCCGCGTAAAAACAAGGCCAGGGATGAGTGAGATTATCCAGAAATGTGCGGGCTTGCAAAGCAAGCGTTAATTGAAGAATTTTTCTTGGTATTTTTGGTTTGGGAGGTATAATATCATTGCGAGGAGAAGGCAGAATGCTAAAGAATATTGCAGCGATTTTGTGTTTTATGTTTGTCATTGCCAATATTTCGGAAGGAGCTTATGGTATGGATAATATTGTTGTAGCGCTCCAGACGAATCAGGGAATAATCGAAATCAAGCTTATGCCGCAGGTCGCGCCTCGGGCCTGTGAAAATTTCACAAAGTTAGTGGAAAAAGGCTATTATGACGGGTTAATTTTTCATAGGGTAATAAAAAACTTTATGATTCAGGGAGGAGATCCTATAGGAACAGGTACGGGCGGAGAATCTATATGGGGGCAACCTTTTGAAGATGAGCTAAGTCCCGATGTTAAGTTTGATAAACCGGGGCTCCTCGCAATGGCAAACGCCGGGCCTAATACAAACGGAAGTCAATTTTTTATTACTACAGCCAAGGCTCCTTGGTTAAATATGCACCATACCATTTTCGGTGAGGTTACCTTAGGTTATGATGTAGTGCAGAAGATAGAAAACACCTCAACAGATTCATCAGACAGGCCTATTACGGAACAGAAAATTATAAAGGCATATTTAAAAAAGAGCCCTTAAATTTAGATGAAGAGGGCTATCTTTTTATTTTTAGAAAGGAGGGGCGTATGTTAAAAGGTGTAAATCTAACTAAAGGGATAGTTGTGACTGTGGCGAATAAGATTGGTGCTCTGGCTGATATGTCTAAGATTTTAGCCGATAACGGTATCAATATCGAAGCGGTTAAAGGTTATGCAGATAATGGAAAGGCAAAGATAATGCTGGTTACTGATGACAACCTGCGCATTATTGATGCGTTAAATAAAAGCGGTTACCAATCCGCCGTGGAAAGCGAAATGATTATGCTGGAACTGGAGAATAAACCCGGCGCTTTAAAGGATATTACTGCAAAGTTAGCGAGCGAAGAGATAGATATCAAATTTATCTATGGTACGACTTGTCCTAGCGGCTGTCCGGCAAGGATTATTCTTTCTACAAGCGATAACGCAAAAGCATTGGTTGCATTAAAGGCAAAATAACATCAATGAACAGACGCTTTCCAACCATAGCGGGAAAGTAGCTTGGAGGCTTTGTGCAGTTTAATGAAATAAGGAAAGAATTAGAGGATGTTGTTTTCGATAACCTACGTATAGATAGACATAATTATTTTGAGGCGGTGATTGTAAAGAACGAGTTGGCAAAGCTTACTGCAAGTATTGAGAGGCTTTTTGGTTCGCCGGCGTGGCCTTCCCAAAGCCGCTTGTTACTCCAAGTCCAGGAGATAATAAAAGATTTCGGCGGTATCAGGTCTGGCCAGACCTTCTATTTCTGGAGCCAGGGAAAAGATACTATATTTACCATGCTCTGGCCATGGGAAGATGGGTATCACACCACAGTAAAGATTATCCGGAAAGAGGAATAAGGAGCAAGAATGGAAATCAAAGTGCAAAAGCTTAGTCAAGAACAGCTGAAGAAAATAGGGGTGCTTGCTTGGCCGATATGGAAAAAGGAAGTTTCCAGGTTTTCCTGGTTATATGATAGTGTCGAGGAATGTTATTTTTTAGAAGGCAAAGTCACGGTAGAAACCGAAGACGGTAAAAGTGTAAATTTTGGTAAGGGTGATTTTGTCACCTTTCCCAAGGGCTTATCCTGTACCTGGGATGTAAAAGAACCGGTCAGAAAACACTATAATTTTAGATAATATAAATTGATTGCGTGTTTATGGTATAGGAAAGTATAAAACACTTTCCTCTACCACTCTAAAATCGTATTGAAGTTATCCTAAAAAGGATAGACCTTCCTAAACTTCTTAAAGGAATGGTCTAATCGCGAAGCGATTTTCTTGTAATTTAAGGATAAAATAATAAAGAGGTTATAAATGATTAATTGATGTAAGGTGTGCTGTTAATTATTTTAGAGGAGGTCTGCCAAATGAATAAAAAACAGATGACTGCCGGCTTTAGAACAACAATTTTGTTTGTATCAACGCTATTCTTATTATCTGGATGCGTAACGACATCTAAGGCGCCTAAACCCGAGGTCAGGAAGAGAGTTTTGGGCGATGTTTTAGTTTTTCGTGATTTACAACAGGTGGATTTAGATAATGACGGCACAAAAGATATTATAGCTATTTATTCCACGACTCTTAATTCAAGTGGTGTTAAAGTAATAAAGTTTGACAAGGATAAAGGGGATGTTGTATTTGAACGTGTTTTTAATAACCCCCCAAATGTTAAGTTTATGATGCAGGACAATATTCCTAATCTTATAGTTGAGGAAACAATTCAAGCCACTGGACGCAAACTAAAGAGCATTTACCGTTGGGATGGCAAAGCCTTTACGCTTGTTGAAAAATAATCAACCTACGGCTGCTCCGGCCTATAAGGCTTTAGGAGCCTGCTACGGTTGTACTTCGGCTTCGCCTCAGTATCCTCGCCGAAAATCCCGAGTGATAGCGAGGGAATACTGCACTTCGACTTCGTCTCAGTGTCCTTCGAAAGTCCTGAGCGAAGCGAAGGAAGCGGCCATTTTTCATCCGTACCCTGAAGGGCACGGTTTTCTGACCGCGAATGTATACAGAATAAAAACAATGAAGAAGATAATTATATTATCGGTAATCTTTACATTTTTATTTATTGCTAAGGCCTTTGCTCAAGCTTCCATAAAAGCCGAAGTAGATAAAACCATTGTCACAAGCGACGATATCATTACCTATAAACTGATAGTTACTTCTTCTGAAAAAAATATACCTAAGCCTCAACTGCCTAAGTTTACGGGTTTTAAGGTCATATCTTCAGCTTACTCATCTACAGTCCCATTTATTAAAGGAAATTTAAAAACCATAGTCGTCTATGCATTTGTCTTGGTTCCTACTGACAAAGGCAAGTTTAAGATCGAGCCAAGTAGTATAAAAATAAAAAATGAAACCTATTCTACCGATACCCTTGAAATAGAAGTGAACCCCGTTAGAAATACCAAACCTCTTAATAAGGAAAACAAGATTTCTAACGGGGTGAAGCAAGGTGAAGTCAAGCCCAAGGCGCAACCTGAACAAAGCCCGCCTCAACCCGAAGAAACCCAGCCAGAAACAGAAGAACAGCCGCAAATTACCCTTTAATCCCGCGAATGGAAAAATCACTGGTTACGCCTATTCAATATTTAAAAGGTATTGGCCCTAAAAGGGCTAAATCGTTTAGCAAACTTGGCATAAATACCATAGAAGACCTACTATATTATTTCCCCCGGCGTTACGAAGACCGCACAAAATTTATATCTATCTCCAAATTGCAGGAAGGCCAAACCTACACCATAAAAACACAAGTCCTAGCTAAAGGAGAACGTCAATCTTTCAGGCGCAAAGGATTTAATATAATTGAGGTGGCTGTGGGAGATTCTACCGGCAAGATATTCTGCGTCTGGTTTAATCAGCCATATCTAAAGGAATATTTTAAAGTAGGCTTAACCTTGATTTTATACGGCAGGATAGAGCGATATGCAGGCAGACTGCAGATGAATTCTCCGGAATTTGAGATTGTTTCATCTAAAGCGGATGAATCTCTGAGCATAGGCAGGATTACACCTATTTATTCTTTGCCGCAAGGTATAACCCAGCGTTATTTCCGGCAGATTATAAAAAATGCTTTGGATGGATATCTCCCTGAGATTAATGATTTTCTTCCCTTTGATATTAGGTCAAGAAATAACCTTTTGAATCTCGCCGTAAGCCTTATTAATATTCATTTTCCTGATAATCTAAAGAGGCAGAACGAAGCTTACAGAAGACTCTCTTTTGAGGAGTTTTTTCTCTTTCAACTTCCCCTCGCTTTTAGAAAATTAAAAAAGAAGGAAAAAACAGGTATAAGCCATAAGGTAGACGGAGAGTTAATCAATGCTTTTATAGAAGGTTTGCCTTTTCGATTGACTCTTGCCCAAGAAAAAGTTATTGAGGAAATTAAATCCGATATGGTAAAACCTCCTGCTATGCAGCGGTTACTACAGGGCGATGTAGGTTCAGGCAAGACTGTGGTGGCAACTATTGCTACCTTAATCGCTATCCAGGGAGGACATCAGGTAGCTTTTATGGTTCCTACTGAGATATTGGCAAGGCAACATTATTCAGTAGTTAGCAGGCAGGTATTAGGGATTAGGGATGACATAAAAATTGGTTTATTAATCAGTAGTATAAATAAGAAAGAAAAAGAAAAGATTTATAGAGAGATAAAAGAAGGAAAGGTAGATTTAGTAATCGGTACACACTCCCTTATAGAAGAATCCGTAAAATTTAAGCATCTGGGTTTAATAGTAATTGATGAACAGCATAAGTTTGGGGTGGGCCAGCGGGCATTATTACCTGCCAAAGGTACCAATCCCGATGTCCTGATTATGACCGCCACACCTATACCACGCACACTGGCGATTACTTTATACGGCGATTTAGATGTTTCCATTATCAATGAATTACCTCCCGGCAGACTTCCGGTTAAGACAATGCAATTTAGCGAGAAAAATAAATCTCAAGCTTATGAAATTGCCAAAGCCCAATTACGGCAAGGCTCCCAGGCCTACATTGTTTATCCCGCAATCGAGGAATCTTATGTCCTGGATATTCTAGGTGCAAAAAAGATGTATAACGAATTAAAGTCAGGCGAATTTAAAGAATTCAAATTGGGTCTTATTCACGGCAGGCTAAAACAAAGCGAGCAGGATGAGATTATGCTAAAGTTTAAGCAAAAAGAACTGGATGTTTTGGTCTCTACCACAGTCTTAGAGGTTGGTATTGACATAGCCAATGCTACCTGTATGATTGTAGAGGGTGCCGAACGTTTTGGCTTGAGCCAACTGCATCAATTGCGCGGCCGTGTAGGAAGAGGAAGACAGGAATCATTTTGTATGCTTATATCTGACGCAGGAACGCCGCAAGCAAAAGTGCGCCTTGCGGCAATGCTAAAATATAACGACGGATTTCGCGTTGCCGAAGAGGACTTAAAGATTAGAGGTCCGGGCGAATTTTTCGGGTTGCACCAGTCAGGCCTTTCCGAATTAAAGATTGCCAATCCTTTAACACAGATGCAACTGTTAAAAAAGGCAAGAGAGGAAGCAATAAAGCTTATAAACATAGACCCCTGTTTAGGATTACGCCAGAATGTCTTGTTAAAGGAAAAATTGTTACAGAGATTTCCAGAATACGATAAGTTAATGTTAGTAGGTTGAGGTCAAGGTTGAGAAAAGTTTAACCTTAGCCTAAGCCTCAACCTGATGAAGAATATGCGTATAAGTTCAGGCAAATATAAAGGTAGAATGCTCAAGGTGCCCAAAGACATAAGGCCAACTCAAGGATTAGTAAGAAAGGCCTTGTTTGATATTTTGGGTGATATCGAGGGGCTGTCTTTCCTGGAGCTATTTGCTGGCTCAGGCGCAGTGGGTTTTGAAGCTGTATCCAGAGGGGTCCAAGACTTGACTTTAGTGGAATATAATCGCAGTTGCCTGATGGCAATCAGAAAAAACATAGAGTCCCTGAAGCCAAAAGCATGCGATTTATATCCCAAGGAAGCCGGGGATACTATAGAAGCCTTTCACAAGAACAAGAGAAAGTTCGATATTATCTTCTTAGACCCGCCTTACTATAGGTCACCCCGCCGTAGGCGGGGCGATAGCCAAAGCCACAGGCCAGGAGGCCATGGTTTGGCTTGCGATAGCCAAAGCCACAGGCCACCCCGCCGTAGGCGGGGCGATAGCCAAAGCCATAAGGAGATGTCAAAAAAAATCTTGCAAATGCTGGGGGCTTATGATATATTAGCGCCCAATGGTTTTGTGGTAGTTCAGCATTTTAAGAAAGAAGAGCTGCTAAAGGAGAACGGTAAGCTGGTCCTAATTAAGGAAGCTAGCTACGGAGATACTGTTTTATCGTTTTATAAAAAGCGTTGCCAGTAGGGATTGTCCCACGACAAGATAAGCGTTACGTAGGAGATAAGCGATGTGTCAGAAAGCGATATATCCTGGTAGTTTTGACCCGGTTACTTACGGTCATATTGACCTGATAAAGCGGGCTCAGGAAATATTTTCAGAAGTTATTGTTGCAGTTGCGCACAATCCCCAGAAGAAGCCGCTCTTTAGCGTAAAGGAGAGGCTAACTATGCTCAAAAAAGCAACCGCAGGCCTAGGTGGCATAACCATAGATGATTTTGACGGTTTAGTGATTGATTATGCACGCAAGCAGAAAGCAAAGGTATTAATCCGCGGATTACGCATGATCTCTGATTTTGAATATGAATTCCAGATGGCCCTAACCAATAGAAAGCTAAATCCCCATATTGAAACAATCTTTTTGATGCCCCATGAATCCTACAGTTATCTTTCCTCAAGGCTTTTAAAAGAGGCAGCTTCTTTGGGTGCGGATTTGTCTTGCTTTGTCCCTGATTTTGTAGAAGGGGCGCTGAAAAAGAGGTTGCGTAAGGTTTCGTGAACCCCGTTACAAACAAATTTTAGCGGGGTTATATTAAATACGTTCAACAATTAACTCGAGGTTTGTAACGGGGTGAAGATAGATATAAATAAGATACCCCTCGAAGGATTAATCTTAGAGGAAGAAGTTAGTCCTTCGGTTTTAGATTTAGAGACCGATACCGTTAAATTCTCAGAGCCTATAAAGATAAGGGCAGAGGTTTCTAGGATTACCAACGCGGTTACCGTGGAACTGAATTTGGATGGTTCAATACGTTTAAGCTGCAGCCGTTGCCTCAGGGAATTCAATGTTGTTCTTAAAAAAATTCTCAGATTAAACTATCAGGTTAATAAATCAGAGCCGATAATTGACGCTTCGACTTCGTCCTTCGACAAGCTCAGGACGAACCCTGAGCGAGCGAAGCGAGTCGAAGGGTCGCTCAGCGTCAATGGTGAGCGAAGCCGAACCATTGATTTAGACCAGGATATAAAAGAGGAGATAATCTTAGATTATCCCATAAAGCCTTTGTGTAATCCTGATTGCAAAGGCCTATGCCCTAAATGCGGAAAAGATCTGAACGAAGGAGGTTGTTCCTGTGCCATTACCAAAAAAAAGACATTCTAAGGCGCGCGGAAGAAGGCGCCGGACGCATTGGAAGTTAAGTCCGTCAAATCTTATGCCCTGCCCACAATGCAAACAGCCAAAATTGTCTCATCGCATTTGCACTGTTTGCGGCTATTACAACGGCAGGCAGGTCATTGAGATAGAAGTGAAGGAAAAGAAGAAGAAAAAACAATAAGGGAAATGTGCGTTGCCCGTAGGGACGGCAAGGGACAGTCCCCTGCTTGGGGATGAGTCCTTTGTAAGGACTGGACTGACCCACGACAAGATACGGGTTGATTGGGAGATACACAAAATGAGAATTATAGTAGATGCTATGGGTGGCGATTACGCACCCCGCGTAGTAACTGAAGGCGCAGTAGCCGCTGCCAAAGAGTACAACATACAGATAAGCCTGGTGGGCGATGTGGAGAAAATAAAGCTCTTCTTGGGAAAGCTTGGATACAAAGGCGATAATATTTCCGTGAATCCTGCTAGTGAGGTAATCGGAATGTCTGAGCCTGCTGCAACGAGTGTGAGGAAGAAGAGAAATTCATCTATTGTAGTAGGACTAAATTTAGTCAAGGAAGGCCTTGGCGATGCTTTTTTTAGTGCAGGTAACACAGGAGCGGTTGTTTGTGCAGCAACGTTGGGATTGGGCCTTTTACCCGGAATTGAGCGTCCAGGCATAGCAATAATTACACCCTCATTAAAAGGCATATCTATAATTATTGATGTGGGTGCCAATATTGATGCCAAACCCATGCATTTATTACAGTATGGCATTATGGCAGATGCATACTTTCGCTACATATTAAACAGGCCTAACCCTAAAATAGGCCTTTTAAATATCGGGGAAGAGGAAAGTAAAGGCACGGAGGTTATCAAAGAGACGCGCGCGCTATTTGAAAAGAGCAACCTCAATTTTATCGGTAATGTAGAAGGCAAAGACTTATTCTCTGGTAGAAGCGATATTGTTGTCTGCGACGGGTTTGTGGGTAATGTCGCATTAAAGGTCACGGAATCTGTGGTGGAGACCATGCAGGTTTTTTTAAAGAAACACCTATTAAGTAATCCATTAGGAAAATTAGGAGTACTTTTTTTAAAACCCAGTCTTTCGAGTTTTAAAAAAGAGTTGGATTATTCTGAATACGGCGGCGCACCTTTATTAGGGGTGAATGGCGTAGTGATTATCGGCCATGGACGTTCCAATGCCAAAGCCATAAAAAATGCCATCAGGGTTGCCAAGGAAGAGGTGGAGCGAAAGTTTAACGAGAAAATCTTAGAGGCAATAAGACCTAAAAACATATGAAAAAAGTAGGTATAATAGGTGTAGGTGAGTATCTGCCAAAGAAGGTCTTAACTAACGCTGACTTAGAGAAAATGGTAGATACTTCTGATGAATGGATTACTACGCGTACGGGAATAAAAGAGAGGCGTCTTGTTTCCAGTAACGAAGCAGCCTCTGACTTAGCTATAAATGCTGCCAAAGACGCATTAAAAGATGCAGGGATAAAGCCTCAAGATTTAGATTTAATTATTGTAGCCACAATTACTCCTGATATGCAATTTCCTTCAGTTGCCTGTATCCTACAAAATGCAATTTCTGCTAAAAAGGCAGTTTGCTTTGATATTTCTGCTGCCTGTGCTGGATTTATCTATGCGATAGTCGTTGCCCAACAGTTTATTGGTACAGGTTTATATAAGAACGCCCTGGTAGTAGGCACAGAGGTCTTATCTTCTATTACCGATTGGGAGGATAGGAGCACCTGTGTTTTATTCGGAGACGGGGCAGGCGCAGCGGTCTTATCTGAGGTCAAATCCGGTGGAATAATTTCATCTTACCTGGGAGGCGATAGTTCACTGGGTGAATTACTGTTTCTTCCTGGCGGCGGCTCAAGGAATCCCGCTAGTCAAAAAACTATAGAGGATAAACTCCATTATATAAAAATGCGGGGTAATGAATTGTTTAAGGTAGCAGTTAAAAGTATGACAGAATCAGCACAGATCGCTTTAGCTAAAGCAGGTTTAAGGTGTTCAGATGTAGATTTGATTGTTCCTCATCAGGCAAATGTAAGAATCTTGATGGCTATGGCAAAGAAGTTGGGTTTACCTGCAAATAAAATATACCTGAATATAGAAAAATTCGGCAATATGTCTTCAGCTTCTACTGCGACAGCGCTTTGTGAGGCGGTTAGAGCAGGTAGAATTAAAAAAGGCGATATCATTCTTTTGGATGCTTTTGGCGCAGGCTTGGTTTGGGGTGCTTGCCTGCTAAAGTGGTAATGGATAAATTCGCTCTTTTATTCGCCGGACAGGGTGCGCAGTATGTAGGTATGGGAAAGGATTTATACGCGGCCTTTCCCGAGAGCAAAACGGTCTTTGACAAAGCAGATAAGGTTTTGGGTTTTTCTCTTTCCAAACTTTGTTTCGCAGGGCCTGCGCAGGAATTGACACAGACCCAGAATTGCCAGCCAGCGATATTAGTCACCAGTATTGCTGCTTGGGAGGCGTTTAAATCAAATCCCAAATCCCAAATCCCAAATCCCAATTATGTGGCGGGATTGAGTTTAGGTGAATATTCTGCGCTGGTAGCAGCAGGCGCAATAGCTTTGGAAGGGGCAGTGTATCTGGCGAAAAAACGCGGCGAATTTATGGAAGAGGAGGCCTTAAAATCTCCTGGCAAGATGGCTTCCGTTTTAGGATTGGATTTAGCAATAATAAAGAATATTTGCCGGGAAACTAAGGCCGAGATTGCCAATATTAATTGTCCTGGCCAGATAGTGATTTCGGGAGGCATAAAAGAGATTAAAGAGGCAACTAAATTAGCCGAAGAACAGGGTGCTAAAAGAGTAATTTTATTGGAGGTAAGCGGAGCTTTTCATTCTTCATTTATGCAGGGAGCGGCTTTGAAATTAGCCGGGGAATTGGAGAAAATAAAGATAAATATACCTCAGATTCCTTTAGTAAGCAATGTGACGGCGAAGCCAGTAACAAAACCAGAAGAAATTAGGGCTAATTTAATTAAACAGATTACTGCGAGCGTTCTTTGGGAAGATTCGATGAAATTCATTCTATCAAAAAATGTAACTACATTTTTTGAATTTGGGCCGGGTAGGGTCTTAAAAGGCCTTATGCGCCGTACAGATGAAACAGCACAAGTAGTAAATATAGAGAAGAAAGAAGACATATTAAATTTAAGTAAATAGCTAACCCAGTAGGGACTGACTCCGCAGATATCGAACCCAATTAGAAACCAAGGTGTCTGTCCCTACATAGCGAAATAAGCATAAGTAGCGAGATAAGCCAAAAGCTTAGCGAATTAAGCCAAAAGGAGGTTGAAGGGTAAATGCGTCTTGAAAATAAAGTGGCTTTTATTACCGGTGCAGCTGGGGGCATTGGCAGAGAGATTGCGCTTACGTTTGCCTCGGAAGGAGCGGATATCGTTGTTGGCGATATAAACCTGGAGAAGGCAATCAAGACTCAAGCCGATATCGAGGCCTTAGGCAGGAAGGTTTTGGTATTAGAGCTGGATGTTACTGATTACGCAAAACTTACTCAAGGCATAAACAAAATTCTTGACAAATTCAAGAAGGTTGATATATTAGTTAACAATGCCGGCATCACCAAAGATAACCTTTTGCTGCGTATGGGTGATGCAGAGTGGGATGCGGTTCTTAATGTAAACTTAAAGGGCACTTTTAATTGTATTAAGGCTGTATCCCGGTTAATGATAAAGCAGCGCTACGGCAAGATTATCAACGTAGCCTCGATCATTGGCATAATAGGAAATGCGGGACAGGCAAATTATGCTGCTTCCAAAGCAGGGATAATTGCCTTAACTAAAACTGCAGCTAAGGAGTTGGCTAGCCGCAATATAAATGTTAATGCCGTAGCACCTGGTTTTATCCAGACTGAAATGACGGCTCGGCTTTCTGAGGACTTGAAACAGAAGATGCAAGAGGCAATTCCCTTAGGCAGGATTGGTGGTCCCGGTGATGTTGCGGCTGTGTGTGTTTTTTTGGCATCTGAGGAGGCAAGTTATATTACCGGCCAGACTATCATTGTGGATGGCGGTATGGTGATGGTATAAAAAGGGTGCTGGTGCGACGAATAAGGAGCACCGCTTAGCACGCCGGCCGAGACGGTGAGACCGGCTGGTGGGAGAGATAACTACAAGGAGGAGAAAATAATGGCAGTGCAAGATAAGGTTAAGTCCATAATAGCAGAGCAACTGGGAGTTAAACCAGAAGAAGTTATTCCTGAGGCATCATTCATTGATGACTTGGGAGCCGATTCTTTAGATACGGTAGAGCTGGTAATGGCTTTAGAAGAGGAGTTTGGTATTGAAATACCAGATGAGGACGCCGAAAAGATTACTACTGTGGGCGATGCAATTAAGTATATTGAAGGAAAGGCTGCTAATAAGTAGTCATCAATATAAATTTGAGCTTTAAGTCCTACCCCGCCTTTTGGTTTTTGGCGGGGTAAATTTTATAGCACAAGGATATGCAGAAGAATAGAGTAGTGGTGACTGGGTTAGGAGTAATATCTCCTCTAGGGAACGATATTTCTACCCTCTGGAATGCTTTAAAACGCGGTGAGAGCGGCGCGGGTCCGATTACTTCCTTTGATGCTTCAGCCTTTGACTCGCGTATTGCTGCTGAGGTCAAAGGTTTCGACCCTCTTTCTTGCGGAATATCGGCTAAGGATGCCAGGCGCTTGGAGAAGTTTGTGCAATATGCAATTGCTTCTGCAAAACAGGCAATAACCGACGCTAACTTAAATTTAGAGAAAGAAGATAGGCATAGAATCGGTGTTCTAGTCGGTTCAGGGATAGGCGGGTTATATACTATAGAAGAGCAAACTAAAATCTATCTGAACAAAGGGCCATCGAGGTTATCGCCGTTTCTGATACCCATGTTAATTGTGAATGAAGCTGCCGGACAGGTAGCCATTAATTTTGGATTAAAAGGCCCAAGTTCCTGCGTAGCTACTGCTTGTGCTTCAGGTGCGCATGCTATAGGCGATGCTTCCAGGATTATTGAACGCGGCGATGCGGATGTAATGATTTGTGGTGGAAGTGAAAGTTGTATCGTGCCCACTGGCGTAGGAGGATTCTGCGCCTTAAAGGCACTTTCAACCAGAAATGATGCACCAGAGAAAGCCAGCCGGCCATTTGATGCTAAGCGGGATGGTTTTGTGATAGCGGAGGGCTGCGGCTTAGTTGTTCTGGAAAGTTTAGAGCATGCTAAAAAAAGAAAAGCACGTATATATGCGCAGTTTTGCGGCTATGGTATGTCCTGCGATGCTTATCATATTACTGCACCTGATCCCGATGGTGAAGGCGCAGCATGGGCAATGACAGAGGCGTTAAAAGATGCCCAACTTAATCCCGAAGACGTGGATTATATTAATGCGCACGGAACTTCTACTAAACTGAATGACAAAATTGAGACAATGGCTATAAAAAGAGCCTTAGGTGCTTACGCCAAGAAAACCATGGTTTCTTCTACCAAGTCTATGACCGGCCATATGCTGGGAGCATCTGGTGGTGTAGAATTTGTGGTTTGCGTTTTGGCCATAAAAGATGGTGTAGTGCCTCCTACCATAAATTATGAATATCCCGATCCTGAATGTGATCTTGATTATGTGCCTAATACTGCCCGCGAAACAGAGGTCGATGTCTGCCTGTCTAATTCTTTGGGTTTTGGTGGCCACAATGCTACGCTAGTTCTTAAGAAATTCAAGTAAACCATGCCTTATACAATAGCTGAAAAAATATTATTAGCGCATACGGATAAAAAAGTTATTCATCCGGGTGAGTTTATCGAGGCCAAAGTGGACCTTGCTTTGGGTAACGATATTACAGCGCCTTTTGCCATAGAAGAATTTAGAAAATTAGGAGTGAGGCGGGTTTTTGATCATAAGAAGATAGTCCTGGTGCCTGACCATTTTGCTCCGGCAAAAGACTTAAAGAGCGCAAACCAATGCCGGATACTGGCGGATTTCGCCAAAGAGCAGAAAATAGAGAATTATTTTGAAGTTGGCTATATGGGGATTGAGCACGCGCTTTTACCTGAAAAGGGATTAGTTTCTCCCGGCGATTTAGTGATTGGCGCAGATTCGCATACCTGTACCTACGGTGCATTAGGTAGTTTTGCCACTGGCGTAGGCTCAACAGATTTAGCCCGGGCATTTATTGACGGGAAATGCTGGTTTAAGGTGCCGCAAACCTTTAAATTTATCTATAACGGAAAACTGAACAAATGGGTAGGCGGTAAGGATTTGATTCTTTATACCATAGGCCAGATTGGTGTGGATGGAGCATTGGAAAAAGTTATGGAGTTTAGAGGCCCTACCATTAATAAACTAAGCATGGACGATAGATTTGCGATGTCAAATATGGCTATTGAGGCAGGTGGAGTTACTGGGATAATTGAGCCGGATGAAATAACTTTCGATTTTATGAAAAACGTTCTGAAAAATAAATTCACAGCCCATAGTAAAAAATTACGCATCTTAAAGGGCGACCCCGATGCTCATTACGGTAAAATATACGAATACGATGTTTCTAAATTAGAGCCGTTGGTAGCCTGTCCGCATTTACCCAGCAATGTAAAACCTGCTTCGAAATTAGGGAATATAACCCTTGACCAGGTAGTTATTGGTTCGTGTACTAACGGCAGGATTTCGGATTTAAGGATTGCCGCTAAGATTTTGAAAGGCAGAAAGATTAAGCCAGGTTTAAGATTAATTGTTATCCCTGCAACTCAAGAAGTTTATCTGGAGGCAGTGAAAGAGGGCCTGGCAGAAATATTTGTTCAGGCAGGAGGAGTATTTTCTACTCCTACCTGCGGACCCTGCTTAGGAGGACATATGGGAATTCTCGCTGAAGGCGAAAGGTGCCTGGCTACTACTAACAGAAATTTTATCGGCAGGATGGGTAGCCCCAAATCAGAAGTTTATCTAACGGGCCCTGCGGTAGCTGCTGCATCGGCAGTAAAAGGCAGAATTGCACATCCCGAGACAGTATTATGATAATTAAAGGTAAAGTCCATAAATTTGGCAATGACATCAATACTGACGATATTATTGCGGCCAAATATTTGGTTAGTACTGACGAAAAAGAGTTGGGTAGGCACTGCATGGAGAATATTGCTGGAGATTTCGCAAACATTGTCAACAAAGGCGATATTATAGTAGCAGGTAAAAACTTTGGTTGCGGTTCTTCCCGCGAGCATGCGCCGCGGGCATTAAAAGGCGCTGGTATAGCCGCAGTGGTTGCACGTAGTTTCGCCGGAATATTTTTCAGAAATGCTATAAATGTCGGACTGCCATTTTTACAATTAGACGATGTAGATAAAATAAAAGATGGTGATTTACTTGAAATAGACTTAACCGGTGGTATAATAGAAAATTTGAGCACAAGCCAAAATTATAAAGCACAGCCTTTTCCTGAATTCTTAGAAGAGATTATAAGAAAGGGCGGTTTGATGAATTGGATAGTAAAGAGGAAAAGAAAATAATTAACCCGAAGATCCTCGCCTCCGTTGGCGGCAAGGATTAATTCGCGCATATAACTTACTCACGTTTCACGTTCGTAAGTTATGCGCTTATTAAATGCATAAAATAGCGGCAATACCTGGAGACGGAACTGGTCCGGAAGTAGTGCGCGAAGGACTCAAAGTCTTAGAGACAGTAAGCCAAAAATATAACTTTAAATACCAAACCAAAATTTTTGATTTTGGCGGCGAACGCTACTTAAAAACTGGTAAGATTCTAGAGGATGAGGATATACAGGAATTAAAGAAATATTCTGCCATCTATTTGGGGGCTGTCGGTCATCCTGAAGTAAAGCCGGGGATCTTAGAGACAGGATTACTTTTAAAGCTCAGATTTTCCTTTGACCAGTATATAAACTTACGTCCGGTAAAGCTCTATAATGCTGATTTTTGCCCTTTGAAAGATAAAAAACCGGAGGGCGTGGATTTTGTAGTCGTGCGGGAGAATTCCGAAGGGCTCTATAAAGGTATGGGCGAGTTTAAGGACAAAGGCACCAAAGATGAAGTAGCCATTCAGATTTCTTATAATACCCGAAAAGGGGTAGAGCGCTGTATCCGTTATGCTTTTGAATACTGTCGAAAGCGCAATAAAAGGAAGAAACTTACCCTCTGCGGTAAAACTAATGTCTTGACCTTTGCCTGGGACCTTTGGGAGAGAACTTTCAATGAAGTGGCGCGTGAATATCCGGATATAACCACTGATTATGCGCATGTGGATGCTACGACCATGTGGTTTGTAAAGAATCCGGAGTGGTTTGATGTGATTGTCACGGACAATATGTTTGGTGATATTATCACCGATTTAGGCGCCATGATTCAAGGCGGTATGGGTATTGCTGCCGGTGGAAATATTAATCCCGAAGGCGTATCTATGTTTGAGCCCATTGGCGGAAGCGCACCTAAATATACCGGTAAAAATGTGATTAATCCTTTGGCTGCAATTTGTGCATTAGGAATGTTGCTGGAGAATTTAGGTGAAGTGAAGGCCGGGGGAGCAGTTGAGAGCGCAGTGATAAAAGTAGTAACTGAAAAATTAAAATCTCTTGCTGCAGGTAAGATGGGTTATTCTACGACTGAAGTAGGGGATTTGGTGGTGAAATCTCTATGAAAAAATATAACGTTGCAGTAGTGGGTGTAGGAGCAGTTGGGATAGAGATGTTGCGTTGTTTAAGGCAACGTAATTTTCCTATTGCAGAATTACGTGTTTTTGCCCGCTCGGCCAGAGACATTGAAGTTGATGGCCAAAAATATTCTGTAAAGGCAATCTCGCCTGAAGGATTCAATGGTATAGATATAGCTTTATTTGCGGGAACCGAAGGAGAAAAGGGTGCAGCTGTAACCTATGCATCAGAGGCAGTCAAAAGAGGAGCAGTGGTAATTGATAACGGTGCGGATTTTAGAATGGACCCTAAAGTGCCCTTAGTTGTGCCTGAGGTAAATGCTAAAGACGTAAAAAAGCACAAAGGCATAATTGCCAATCCGAATTGCTCTACCATACAGCTGGTTGCGGCCATATGGCCAATTTATAAGAAAGTAGGAATAAGACGATTAGTTATCACTACCTTGCAGGCATCTTCGGGTGCGGGCAAGGGTGCAGTGGAACAATTAAAAGAAGAGATTTTACGTATAGCAGGCAACGAATGTCAGGATGTACACGTAGAGGCAAAAAATAAATCTTTGCCTCAACAGTTGGGCTATAATGTTTTTCCGCAAATCGGTAGTTTTACCGAATACGATTACACTAATGAAGAATGGAAGCTGGTTAAGGAGACCCATAAGATTATGCATGATGCAAGAATTAAGATTTCCGCAACTTGCATCAGGGTTCCCGTAAGGACCGGCCATTCGGAGTCAGTATATGTTGAGACCATTAAGCCTATTGAGCCGGATAAAGCAAGAGATATCCTTTCTAAGGCGCCGGGCGTAATCGTCATAGATGAACCCAAAGGTAGCTTTTACCCTATGCCTAAAGATGTAGAAGGAAAAGATGAAGTTTTTGTGGGTCGCGTAAGATCTGATCCCTTTATAAAAAATGGGCTTTGGTTATGGATTGTCTCTGATAACCTGCGCAAAGGTGCTGCACTAAATGCTATCCAGATAGCCGAATTATTGATAAAATAATCTTACCTAACTTAAGAAACTTATATTTGCTGCGGGATGTTGTTCGCAGCACTGAAATTTTTTGCCGTCCCGCCGATGGCGGGACTTTTGCCAAAAATTTTCTAATGTGCTGCTCACAAATCCCTCCGCAAAATGTTGATATACATATCTGTTTTAACAAGGTTCTTCGCTTTCGCTCAGAGTTAAATTTCTGATGAATAATTCGCTGGAAATTTAGGTGGCTTGGTTTGATTCACGTGAGCATCTAGAAAGTTCGAGCGGGCAAGGTTGACCCGCTAAAAATTATCGGTCAGAGCGAGCAGAAACTTCAAGCGAGCCCATTCGCTTCGCTCAGGGCTCGTCCTGAGCTTGCCGAAGCGAAGGACGAGATTTTCCTCGCTGGGGAAAATTGAGCGGTGCTGCGAGAAGCAAGACAGGGCCCGTTAATACTCACTATGCGCAATATTAAATTGACTATAGAATATGACGGAAAAAATTATGCAGGGTGGCAGGTACAGCATAAAAAGTACAGGACTCTCCAGCAAACACTGGAAAAAGCCCTGAAGAGAATACTGCGCAAAGAAATAAAAATCGCCGGTTCAGGCAGAACAGATTCCGGCGTTCATGCCCAAGCGCAGGTAGCAAATTTTAAGACAGATTCTGGTATAGCCATAGAGAAATTGCGCAAGGCTTTAAATGCGGTTTTGCCGGATGATATTAGCGTAATCAAAACAGAAGAAGTTGGGTTAGATTTCCATAGCAGGTTTTCTGCCAAATCAAAAGTTTACCGCTATACAATATTAAATCGTGCGTCTCGGCCGGCAATTTTAAGGGACACGGTTTACTTTTTTTCTTATCCTTTGAATTTAAGCCTGATACAAGAAGAAGCGAAAGCTCTTCTAGGTAGGCACAATTTTCGGTCATTCCAAGCGGCGGATAAGAAAGAAAGAGACGCTACCAGAATCATAAAAAATATTAAGATTACCCGCGACAAAGATTTTATTTATATTGATATGGAAGCAGACGGATTTCTGTATAATATGGTAAGAAATATTGTGGGTACACTTATTGAAATAGGTAGAGGCAAGTTGCTCGAAGGAAGCCTTAAGAAAATATTGCTGGCAAGAAATAGAAAACTTGCCGGTCCAACTGTGCCTGCCAAAGGGCTTTGCCTACTAGAAATTAAATATTGAATTAACTGATCCACTTCATCTCGTAGGGGTAATAAATATAAGGGCTATAAAATTTATTTGACTTAGGTAAGAAATATGTTATACTTTGTATTCCTATGAATAAAACATATGTAGCCAAAAAAGAGGACATAAAAAGGCAGTGGTATCTTGTGGATGCCAAGGATAAAATATTAGGCAGGCTTGCAGTTAAGATAGCGGTAATCCTTAGGGGCAAGCATAAAGCCATATTTACCCCGCACATGGACACAGGAGATGGCGTTATTGTGATAAATGCCGCAAAAATTAAGGTTACGGGCAGAAAGCTTAAGCAAAAAGTTTATCGCCGTTACTCAGGCTATCAAGGCGGCCTGAAGGAAGTGCCATTAGAGACCATGCTTAGGAGAAAACCGGCAACAGTGATTAAGCTGGCAGTACAGCGAATGTTACCCGGTGGTCCTTTGGGAAGAGATGTCTTAAAAAAATTAAAGGTATACGCAGATGATAAACACCCTCATAAATCGCAGAATCCAGTTATCTTAGAGGTATAGCCAATTATGAATCAGATGATAAAATATACGGCAGTTGGCAGACGTAAAGAAGCAGTTGCCAGGGTTACGCTATTGCCTGGAACAGGAAATATTCTGGTAAATGAACAGCCTTATGAAAAATATTTTATCCGGGAGACAGACCGCATTATTATAAAACAGCCATTGCAAATAACCAATAATCTGGATAAGTATGATATTATTGCCAATATTATAGGAGGCGGTCTCACCGGACAGGCAGGGGCTTTGAAGCTGGGTATTGCCCGCGCATTGATAAAGTCAGAGCCTGATTTGAAGGATCCATTGCGCAAGCACGGTTTCCTCACGCGCGACCCCCGTATGAAAGAGCGTAAGAAATACGGACAGAAAGGCGCACGTAAACGATTCCAGTGGACGAAGAGGTAGAATATGTAAACCCTAAATAAAAACTAGAAACTATCTTAAATCCCGCTGGAAGAGCGGGATTTTTTATTTATATTTTGTTGCGGGATATTGTTCGCCCCGCCAAAGGCGGGGCTCACAAATCCCTCCGCAAAATGTTGATATACATATCTGTTTTAACAAGGTTCTTCGCTTTCGCTCAGAGTTAAATTTCTGATGAATAATTCGCTGGAAATTTAAGTGGCTTGGCTTGATTCAAGC
>Ga0180732_1000783_pt1 | contig 23387 bp, 27 predicted proteins | sample KR11_01MetaG_FD_148674 | JGI IMG/M metagenome (GOLD analysis project Ga0180732, IMG submission 148674) | Groundwater microbial communities from the Olkiluoto Island deep subsurface site, Finland - KR11_0.1 MetaG | ecosystem: Environmental > Aquatic > Deep subsurface > Groundwater | place... | reverse complement strand
GAATATATTGCGGGAAAAGGGATAGATCGTGAAAAACTTACAGCCAAAGGATTTGGATATTCTGTCCCGGCTGCACCCAATGATACTGCGGAAGGAATGGCAAAGAACCGCAGAGTTGAATTAAAACCTATTTATTAAATTTATTATTGGAAGCCGTCTTTCTTGATTTGATAACAGATTAAGGAAAACGATAGATAAATAGTACTCAAAGAGGCCGGACATACGTATTGTCCGGCCTCTTTATTTATAAATAGAAGGAGTTAATTTTTTAATGCGTACAGGTATTGGTTATGATATTCATAAACTGGCTCACCATCGAAAGCTTATTCTTGGCGGAAAATTAATTCCGTTTGAAAAAGGACTGCTCGGTCATTCGGATGCGGATGTTGTTGTGCATGCGGTTTGTGATGCTCTGTTGGGAGCTGCCGGTCTTGGAGATATCGGGATGCATTTTCCCGATACCGATCCTGGATATAAAGATATATGCAGTCTTGAATTTCTTGCAAAAATTTGCAATATGTTGAAAAATAAAGGCCATCGGATATGTAATATTGATTTGACGGTTTTTGCCGAAAGGCCTAAGTTATCTCCCTATAAAGCCGAAATGGAAGCCAATATTGCCCGCACGGCAGATATTGACAAAGAGCTTGTTAATGTAAAAGCGACAACCACTGAAGGACTGGGAGTAATCGGAAGCGGAGAAGGTATTGCGGCTATGTGTATTGTTTTGATTGACTGATTGTTTAATTTTATCCATAGAGCCACTTTCAAAACGTTTCAGTTTGGTCAAGGTCAAGGCGGGTGAAAATTTTAACCGCAGGAATACATGTAGTATTTCGAGGATTAAAATTTTCGCCCAACGCAGAGATCGGCCAAAATGGGACGTTTTGAAACTGGCTCCATATAATAAAAATAAAGCGGGAGGAAAATGTCGCTTCGTGTTTATAATACAATAGAAAGAAAAAAAGTCCCATTTGAGCCTGTTAAACCGGGTAAGGTTACAATGTATGTATGCGGCCCGACCGTTTATGATTCCTGCCACATCGGTCATGCAAGATCGGTTATTGTTTTTGATGTTATATTAAAATATTTGAAGGCAACCGGACTTGATGTGACATATGTCAGAAACTTTACTGATGTAGATGATAAGATAATAAACCGCGCCAATCAGCTTGGTGTAGATTCCCGTGAAGTTGCTGAAAAATATATTAAGGAATTTTATCAGGATATGGACGCCTTAAATATTGAAAGGGCGACTATAGAACCAAAAGCAACAGAACATATAGACAAAATAATAGCATTAATTGAAATATTGCTGGAAAAAGAAATAGCATACAGAATAGACGGAGATATATATTATTCGGTTGATAAATTTAAAGATTACGGCAAACTTTCAGGGCGTAAACTTGAAGATATGGAAGCAGGAGCCAGAGTGGAGATCGATGAAAGAAAAAACAATCCCTTCGATTTTGCTCTTTGGAAATCTCAAAAACCTGGGGAGCCTTACTGGGACAGTCCATGGGGCAAGGGAAGACCGGGATGGCATATTGAATGTTCCGCCATGAGCAGCGCCTATCTAGGCGAAACATTTGATATTCATGGAGGAGGCAAGGATCTTATTTTTCCTCATCATGAAAATGAGATAGCCCAGTCGGAAGGCGCTTTTGAAAAACCGTTTGCCAAATACTGGGTTCACAACGGCTTTGTAAATATCAACCATGAAAAGATGTCAAAATCTCTCGGAAATTTTCTTCTGATTAAAGATATACTTAAATCTTATCATCCCGATTCAGTTCGCCTCTTTCTTTTATCCAATCACTACAGAAGCCCGATAGATTTTACCGACAAGGCAATGGAAGAATCCGAATCAGCACTTGACAAAATATACTATACAGCAAAACGTGTTGATGATATTGCAGATATTATCAAAAAAGATATCACACATTATCAGCAAACTTATTGGGAAAAATTTTGCGAGGCCATGGATGATGACTTCAACACTGCAAAGGGCATCGGATACATATTCGACGCTGTTCACCATATAAACCGCCTGCTTGATGAAAACAGCAACTCAGATGAAATCAAATCTATTTATGCGGACATCCGCAAAATGGGAAACGTGATAGGCATACTTTCCGAATCCGCTGAAACATACTTTAATAAGAAAAAAACAAAATTTATTGAAAATAAAGATGTTGATCCGGCCTTAATCGATGCCATGGTAAAACAACGGTTTGAAGCAAGAAAAGCAAAAGACTGGAAGAAGGCCGACCAGATAAGAGATAAACTTTCCGGTATGGATGTTATTATTGAAGACAAGCCTGAAGGAAGTATATGGAAGTTCAATACTTAAAGTTTTTCGCTTTAAGTATTGAAATCTTATATGATGAACAACTTTAAATTAATATCGGATTACACCCCAAAAGGCGATCAGCCCAAAGCGATTGAGTCTTTAATTTCAGGCGTATTATCGGAAAAGAAGCATCAGGTACTTCTCGGCGTTACAGGTTCCGGAAAAACATTTACAATGGCAAATGTTATAGCAAACACCGGAAAACCCACTCTTGTGATTGCACCGAACAAAACATTGGCAGCTCAATTATACAGCGAGTTTAAATTACTGTTTCCGGAAAATGCAGTTGAATATTTTGTAAGCTATTACGATTACTACCAGCCTGAAGCCTATATCCCTTCAAGTGATACCTATATCCAGAAAGACTCGTCCATTAATGACATGATAGACAAATTAAGGCATTCTGCAACACGCTCGGTTCTTAGCAGAAGAGATGTTATAATTGTTGCAAGTGTTTCCTGTATATTCGGACTTGGTGCTCCTGAAGATTATCTTTCAATGAGAGTTCATGTTGAAAAAAATATGGAACTTGACAGAGATAAATTTTTAAAAAACCTTGTAGAGATGCAATATGAACGCAATGATTATGATTTTTTCAGGGGAAGCTTTAGAGTAAGAGGCGACAGAGTGGAAATATTTCCTGCCTACGAAGAAGATAAAGCAATCAGGATAAATTTTTTCGGTGATGAGATTGAAGATGTCTCGGAAATCGATCCGCTCAAAGGATCCATTATAAAGAGTTTGAACAGCTCAACCATATTTCCGGCAAGTCATTATGTTACGCAGAAAATGACCCTTAAAAGGGCTGTAGACAGCATTCTGATTGAACTTAAAGAAAGGGTAGATTTCTTCAGAAATGAAAAAAAATATATTGAAACCCAGCGAATAGAAGAAAGAACTCATTTTGATGTAGAGATGATGCAGGAAATCGGATACTGCAATGGGATAGAAAACTACTCACGACATTTAACAGGAAGAGCCCCCGGAGAAGCCCCTCCAACCCTTCTGGATTATTTTCCCAAGGATTACCTGCTGTTTATAGACGAAAGCCATATAACTGTTCCGCAGCTGCATGGAATGTATAAAGGCGACAGATCAAGAAAAGAGACGCTTGTTAATTTTGGGTTCAGGCTTCCGTCCGCTCTTGATAACAGACCTCTTAGATTTGATGAATTTGAAACAAGGACATCTCAGGTAATATATGCATCCGCCACCCCGGCAGATTTTGAGTTTGAAAAGGCTAAAGGCTTGGTTGCAGAGCTTATTGTTAGACCGACAGGGCTTTTAGATCCTCAAATTCACTTAAAAAGCGCTAAAAACCAGGTGGACGATCTTCTTGAAGAGATTCTCGCCCGGATACAAAAGAATGAAAGGGTGCTGGTAACCACTTTAACCAAACGCATGTCCGAAGATCTGACTGAATACTATTCGGATTTGGGTATAAAAGTGAGTTATCTCCATTCGGACATCGGAACGTTTGAAAGAATGCAGATTATCAGCGACCTTCGAAAAGGCGTATTTGATGTCATTATAGGTATTAATCTTTTAAGAGAAGGGCTGGATATTCCGGAAGTTTCTCTTGTTGCTATACTGGATGCCGACAAAGAAGGTTTTCTTCGCTCAGCAAGATCGCTGATACAAACCTGCGGGCGTGCGGCAAGGAATGTAAATGGTAGTATAATAATGTATAGCGATGTTTTAACTAATTCAATGAAACAGGCTATTGATGAAACAAACAGACGCAGAAAAATCCAGAAATCATTTAATAAAAAACATGGGATAACCCCTGTAAGTATTGAAAAAGCCATTACGCCTTTGTTTGAATATGCTTCCGCATCCGATAAAATTGCAGCCGATAATGTAGCGGAAATAATTTCAAAATACGAATCTACAAACAATATAGATGAGATTATATCAAATCTTGAAAAAGAAATGAAAAAAGCAGCTCAGGAACTTGATTTTGAAAAAGCTGCCGAATTAAGAGATAATATCAGTGCTATCAAGAAAAAGATGGTTTTTGAATACTGATATAAATTTATTTTAGGGTTTTTATGTCGGACATTTTAACAGAAAAATTATCCGGTGTTACAACAAACCCAGGCGTTTATCTGATGAAAGATGCCGGTGGAGAAGTAATTTATGTGGGAAAAGCCCTGAATTTAAAAAAGAGGCTTTCTTCATATTTTATTTCTTCCGATTCAAACCGTCAGCAGCAAATGAATTTAAAAACAGGCGTTCTGATAAAAAAAATCGTCTCCTTTGAAACCATAATTACAGGAACTGAAAAAGAAGCGCTGATTCTTGAATCAAATCTTATCAAAAAATATAAACCCAGATATAATGTAATTTTAAAAGATGATAAACGCTATCCATCGCTACGACTTGATATAAAAAGCAAGTATCCGAACCTTAAAGTTATCAGGATACCCAAAAATGACAATGCGATGTATTTCGGCCCATTTTCTTCATCCGGTGCGGTTCGCCAGACATTAAAACTTATCCATAAGACCTTTAAACTCAGAAAATGCACAACAAGCGCTTTTAAAAAAAGAACCCGCCCATGCTTAAATTTTCAGATGGGAATGTGTTTCGGCCCATGTTGTAATGAAATAGATCAATCAATGTATGAAGAAGCCGTAAAGGAAGTAATTCTTTTTTTAAAAGGAAGAACTCCGGCTCTTGTTAAAGAAATAAAAGATAAAATGCAAAAAGCATCACAGGCCCAAGACTATGAACTTGCGGCAGCTTACCGGGATAAAATGTTTTCCATTCAGCAAACTCTTGAGAAACAGATAGCAGTCACCGCCGATTTTATGGACAAAGATGTGTTTGCAGTAATCAGAGATAATGAGCATTCGGTAATCACACTTCTGACTGTGCGCAGCGGCTACCTGCAGGAAACAAGGCACTTTTCCTTTAAAGCAACCATATCTTCCGATTCGGAGATGCTGGGAGAATTTATAAGACAATATTATGAAAAAGCAAATATTATTCCCGATGAAGTAATAGTTTCTAAAGCAATGGAAGATACGCCTTTGATAGAAGAATGGTTAATCGAAATCAAGGGAGAAAAAGTCAGGATATTTGAGCCGAAAAAGGGTGAACGCTTTGAACTTGTAAAAATGGCGATACAGAATGCAGAAAAAGAGCTTAATGAAATAATATCTTCAATCACAACATCAACCGATCTTCTTGCCCGGCTCCAAAAGCGCTTCGGAATGGATAGAATGCCGATAAGAATAGAATGCTTTGACAACTCAAATATTTCCGGCAAAAATCCGGTATCAGCTATGGTAGTATTTGAAAACGCAAAACCTGCTAAGTCATTATACAGGAAATATTCAATAAAAACCGTGCCGGAACATAATGACTATGCTTACATGGCTGAAGCTCTTACAAGACGGTTCCGGATTAACAAAGAAAAAGAGATAACATACCCCGACCTGCTTATGATAGATGGTGGTAAGGGACATATTAATATAGTTTACAATATATTAAACGAAATGAATTTGACCGGTAAATTTGAGCTTATCGGAATTGCAAAAAAAGATGAAACAAGAGGCGAGCAGGAAGATAAAATATATCAGCCCGGCAGATCCAATCCTGTAAACTTTACAAGAGAAAGAGATCTGCTTTATTTTCTGGAAAGAATAAGAGATGAAGCACATCGATTCGCAATATCGTTTCATAGAAAGCAAATCCGCAAAAAATCAATTCACTCCGCTCTTGATGATATCGATGGAATCGGTAAAAAGAAAAAACAAATGCTTCTAAAACATTTTGGAAGCATAAAAAAAATAAAGGCGGCAACACCCGAAGAATTAAGCGCTCTGCCCGGCATTACAGTCGAAATCGCAAAATCTATAAATGAAGTGCTCAGGACTAATGGAGGCTTTAAAAATGGCACACATTTCTGATATCTGGTAAAAACAACATGTTGACTTTTCAAATGATATAAAAGGAGATTTGATTATGGACTATTTTCAAATGACTGCCCCCTGTGGTCTGGATTGCTTCAATTGTCACTTCTTTTTGGCCCATGAGGATAAGGAAGCAATGAGCATGGTTAAAAAACTGTCCGAAGAATACAAAGTTCCGCTTGAAATAATGCTTTGCAAGGGATGCCGCAACCACAATGGCCAAATACCTGTACAAAAATATGTCTTCGGCGAAGCCCATCATTGTGCAGCCTATGAATGCTCCCAGAGCAAGGGTTTGAAATTTTGTGGCGATTGCGATCAGTTTCCCTGTGATAATCTCCACCCCTATGCCGACAGAGCTGGCAACCTGCCACATAATATCAAGATCTTTAATCTGTGTTTAATAAATAAAATGGGTTTGGAAAAATGGGCGGAGTCCAAGGCATCTGAAGTTCGTAAAGTCTACTTCACCAAACCGTGGTCACTGATGTGAGATAAAAATAAACATTCTTTAAGTTGTAAGGATAAGGAGCAAAGAATTATGAATTTCGGTAAGACAAATAAATTTACCGCATATACCACTCTCGCCTTATGTATTATTGTCATAGCATTTGCTGTTTTTACTTGCCCCAACTTCCTCGAAGCCAAAGGTCTAAATGAGCAATTTGATGAGGGGATCAGACCATCGATTTCAATACGTGCAGCGCAACCTCAGGAGGAATTTGCTTTTATTTGGTACTACTTGCAGAATATGCCATTTTTTATTAAAAACGGTTATTCCATAACATTACCGGATCACGAGAGGTTTGAGAAATTGGCTAAGATTCCTCCCGATAATATGAACACCAAAAAGGAAGAAACCTATGATTTTTTTGATCAACACATCTATAACAAAGTTGACTATAAAAACGGACTTAGTGCATTGGCCGATATTAATGATAAATTAATATCGGTGTTTGAGAGATTTGAAACGCTAAACAAGCAGTGGGGATTTAAAGTATTCAACCATTATGAAGTCGTTTTGACTCTCTACGGAGTGGGAGGTCATTTTGATGCAAAAAACGGCCAGGTCTTTCTGAAAACAACAAAAGATGGTAAATTTGTGCTTAGAGACCCTTTTTACGTAATTGTTCATGAAATGGTCCATATAGGAATAGATGATAACATAGTTAACCGGTTTCGACTAAACCATTGGGAGAAAGAAAGAGTCGTCGATCTCATATGCTCAATTAAGTTTGCCGATATCCTTAAAGATTATAAATTACAGCCACCAGGAGAAAAAAAACTTGATACTTTTATAAACAATGATTCTATTTCAAATCTCCCAAAGGCTATAGAAGAATACATAACAAAATATCCAAGGAATTAAGCTGCTTTTCAAATTTTTATGAAAAGGCTTCAAACGGAATATTATGCAAAAAAAGCTTCTGTTCATACATCAGGGGGCAATAGGAGATATTGTTTCGCTGTTTCCTGCAATAATAAAGCTTAAAGCAAAATTTAACCGAATTGATGCATTCTGTAATAAAGATTTAGGAAATTTAGCCTGCTTACTTAAAATAACTAACCGAACCTATCCTGTTGAAGCCGCATTTTTTTCCTCGATATTTTCCGATAAAGTTGATCCCGTTGCAAAAGAAATACTTAGATCATACGATGAAATTCTTCTTTTTTCATATTCCGATCAAATCGAAAAAACTATAAGCGGTATTGTTAACAAAAGGATATACCGCATACCACCACGCCCTGATGCAACTATAGAAATTCATATTTTAGACTACATCCTGAAGTTTCTTGTAAAATATAAACTGACAGATAACGACAGCCTGCCTGGAAAAGAATATCATGACTATCTGACAAAAGAGATAGGAAACTCAAAAGCGCAAGACACAGGATCTAAAGTCATAATACATCCTGGATCAGGAAGCAGAAGGAAAAACTGGCCGGTTGCAAATTTTATAAAGGTTTGCAAAAATCTCGAATCAAAAGGAATAAGTATTGATATTATAATAGGCCCGGCAGAATATGATCTTGCCGAAAAATTCAAGAGCTATCTTCCCTCAAGCACTAAAATACATAGTCCTGCAAAGCTTTTGGATATAGTACCATTATTAAAACAAAGCAGCGGATTCATCGGAAACGATTCGGGTATTAGTCATCTCGCAGCATTCATGGGTATCCCGGCAATTGTGATATTCGGGCCTTCAGACCCAAAAAGGTGGAAGCCGTTTGGCCCCTTTGTAAAGATTCTACGATCTCAAACAGAGTGCAACCCATGTTTTGAAACAGGAAAAACTGACTGCAAAGATATAAAATGCCTTGACGGGGTAACACCTGAAATTGTGCTTAACACTTTATATTTTAGCATGCTCAAGCACGACATTGCGCCTTAAGGTCGCTTTTGCCGTTTTTTCAAATTGTGCAGTTATATCCGATACGATGATTCTTGATTTTCCGCTTTTGCCCAACCGGCTGTCAATATCGGGGTGCTCCTTAAGAAACTTTTCAAGCTTATCTGCAACTCCCAGAGAAGAATCAATTATATTTACTCTCTTTCCGATTTTGCGACAAATTATATGTTTTAAAAGAGGATAATGCGTGCAACCCAGAATCAAGGTATCTATCTGCCTTACTTTAAGGGAATGAAGATACTTTTTTACTATCATTGCCGTTTCAGGCCTGTTTATCCAGCCTTCTTCAACCAGAGGAACAAGAAGCGGACAAGCAACCGAATAAACTCTGGCCTCAGCATTTGCGGCCATAATCTTCTTTTCATAAATATTGCTTTTGACAGTTGCCCTTGTTCCGATAACACCTATAGACATTTTTCTGGAAGACTCAATGGCAAGCTCCACAGCAGGAGTAATAACCTCAAAAACCGGAACATCAAATTTATTAATTATACTTTCTGTTGCAACACTGGAAGCGGTATTACAAGCTATAACAATTATATTTGCTCCGTTGTTTATTAAAAAATTCGTATCTTCAATAGCATATTGAATTACAGTTTCGGAACTCTTGCTGCCATAAGGTGTTCGGGCAGTATCGCCGAAATATATAATATCATAACCGGGAATTTTTTCCATTACCGCCTTAACAACTGTTAAACCACCGATTCCTGAATCAAAAATCCCTATCATTTTTTATATTACCGATTACCTTTTCTATTGATTTTTATTTGTCAGACTCATAAAAAGAAGATAAATTCAACAAATAATAAAGTCTTAAACAAAGGAATATCCCGTGAACAATGACCATGCAAAACCTTCCATGAATCAAGAAATATTTAAACTCGGGTTTGGTGTTGAAACTATTTCCGTTTATCTTTTATGCTGCGGTTTAACAGACCAGGGGGCCGTTATCTCCACAAAAAATCTTCTCGGAGTATGGAACGGTAAACCGGAAGCTCTTTATGAAGGAATAAAAATTCTTGAAGAAAGAAACATTCTTCTTAAAATAATATCCGATCTGGAAGATAAAAGCGTTTACAAACTAACCGATATAAAAAGCTGGAAACCATAAATATACATTTCAGCTCTTTTTGGAAAGCTCCCTGGCAACACATTCCAACACATCAGCAGGAGGAATATCCGTATGGATACCGGGGCATATACCGCCCATAACATACCAGTTATCAACATCGGCAATAATGTTTTTAATAAACGGCCACTGCCTGCACATGCGCGGTTTAACAGGATGAATAGTACAAACCTTGTCCCAGAATATACAATATTTGTTAACGCCCTGTTTAAGCACTGGTTTTTGGCATGAAATAGTACAATATTTACTGACAAAGCTATCAGGGTCAGTCTTTATATATTCTGAGATAGCATAGATATCTTCCTTTGTTACAAATGTTCCGCCATACCCTTTACAACAATCACCGCACGTTGTGCACTTAAATATATCTTCAGGCTTAAAAATATGTTTAGACCGCATGCCTGGTCTCCATAGCCTTTTTCAATGTCACCTGATCAACATATTTCAGATCTCCACCAATTGGCACACCTGATGCTATGCGTGTAACATTTACAGTATATTTTGAAAGGCACTGAGCAATGTAAGAGGCAGTAGCCTCACCTTCCATACTTGTACTTGTTGCAATAACAACCTCTGCAATTTTCCCTTCATCAATTCGTTTTATAAGCTCTTTTATTTTTATATCATCCGGTCCGATACCGTTAATCGGAGATAAAACCCCTGACAGTATATGATAAAGGCCGTTAAATGATCCGGATTTTTCTATCGCTACCATGTCGGCAGGCTGTTCCGTAACACACAATAAAGAGTTATTCCTGGATGGATTGCTGCATATGTGGCAAACTTCAGTTTCGCTTAAAGCAAAACATTTGCTGCATATTCTCACCTTCTGCTTCATATCGAGTATGCTGGCAGCAAGCTGTTCGGCTTCTTTCTGCGAATAACGCAGAATATGTATAGCATAGCGTTCGGCGGTTTTTTCTCCAACACCCGGAAGTTTAGTAAGATTTTTTATCAGATTTAAAACAGACAAAGGATAATGCATAATAAAAATGCCTCTATTCCGGCTTATACGGCGGATAATTATAATATGGGATCATCTATCTTTTTATGATGATCTTTAACAAAATCACATCAGGCCTGGGATATTCATACCGCCTGTTAGTTTACTCATCTCCTGGGAAACCATTTCCTGGGATTTTGTCAAAGCATCATTAACCGCAGCGAGAATAAGGTCCTGAAGCATTTCAATATCATCAGGATCAACAACTTCTTTTTCTATACTTATCGAAATTACCTGCTGTTTACCATTTGCCGTAACTTTAATCATACCACCGCCAGAAGTTGCTTCAACACTTTTTAAGGCCAGTTCTTCCTGTAATTTTGCCATACTGGCCTGAAGCTTCTGGGCCTGTTTCATCATATTCCCAAGTCCCTTCATTAAACTCCTCCTATAAAATCTTTACATCATGTATACTACCATTAAAAATATTCAGCGCCTCTCCAACAATAGGGTTATTTAACGCATCATCTTTAAACTGCCCGGATATATTTTTCTGATGTATGCTGCTTTCTGTAGATATTTTCTTTTCGAATACTATTTCAATATTTTTCCCGAAAAAATCGTTGCATATCTTCTTTAAATTATCCAGACTTTTACCGCTTGTTATTCTGCTGAAATTATATCCATTGCCCTCAACTTCTATTACAATTATGTTTCCCTCAATTTTTTTTATTGAACATTTTGCCATATTTGCGGCAAGAGAAGGATATTTCTCGGAAATAACCTTATGAAGACTTTTCCATATTTTTATTAAATCATTTTCTTTGGTTACAGCATCTGTTTTAAGTTTTTCCGAACCGGTTTCATATCCTTCTTCAGCATTATAAGGATCAACGGCCTTTTCGCATATTCTTTCATCCGAAGATTCATTTCTGATATTTTTATAATCCGTTTTGGTTTCAAAAATACTATTTTTATCCGGCTTGGGAATATTTTTTATAAGACCGTCAATTTTTTCTATCAAAAGTTCAATAGGCAACGCAGGTTTTATTTGAAGCATCCTGAAAAAAATAATTTCAAGGGCAAGTTTCGGATTCGGCGAAAATCTCATTGCCGATTCCTCCCTGTAGAGAATATCAAAAATTTGGTTTAAAAATGTTTCCGGAATACTCTTTACCTGCTCTGTCATCAAATCTATTTCACTGGAGGGTAAACTTATAAGCTTATCAATCTTCTTACCCATCTTAACAACAAGCAGATTTCTGAAATGCTCGGTTATTTCCGAATAAAGCTCTTTGAAATTATGGCCGTTTTGATAAAGATCATCAAGAATATCAAGCAACGCCACAACATCCGAACTCAAAACAGCATCCGTAATTTTAAAAATTGTTCTTCTGTCCACAAGCCCAATAACATCGGAAAGATTTTCTTCGGTTATCCTGCCTTCGGAACAGCTCAAAACAAGATCAAGAAGACTTAAGGCATCTCTCATGCAGCCACCGGCAGCACGGGCAATTGCGGTCAGGCTTTCTTGCGAAACATCAACCTTTTCTTTTTTACAGATATAAACCATCTGCTCAGTAATATCATCAAGGCTGATTCTTTTGAAATCATGCCTCTGGCATCTTGATAAAATAGTAACCGGAATTTTGTGCGGTTCGGTTGTTGCGAATATGAACATCACATGGGGTGGAGGCTCTTCAAGAGTTTTTAACAAAGCATTAAAGGCCTGGGTACTAAGCATATGTACTTCATCGATTATATAAACTTTGTATCTGCTGTATGCTGGTTTATATTTAACATTATCCCTAAGATCGCGAACATTCTCAACTCCGTTATTAGATGCCCCGTCTATTTCAAGAACATCTACAGAACTTCCCAAAGTAATCTCTGTGCATGATCTGCATATATTACAAGGAGAAGGAGTCTGACCGTCTATACAATTCATTGCTTTTGCAAGTATGCGGGCTACAGTAGTTTTTCCAGTGCCACGTGGCCCTGATAACAAAACAGCATGTGCAACACGCCCGGCCGATATTGATTTGGCAAATGTGTGAGTAACATGCTTCTGACCTACAACTGTATCAAAACTTTGAGGACGATACTTGCGGGCAAACACAAGATAGGACATAATAAAGATTCCTGATAGTAAAACAGCACCTAATTAATAAAATTCAGAACAACAGCTTTGTAAAAAGTGTAAATCGGAATGGTTTATTAAAACCTTTGAGCCACTTTCAAAACGTTTCAGTTTGGTCAAGATCAAGGCGGGTGAAAATTTTAACCGCAGGAATACATGGAGTATTTCGAGGATTAAAATTTGAGTCCAACGCCAAGATCGGCCAAAATGGGACGTTTTGAAACTGGCTCCTTTGATTAAATGGCGGAGAGAGAGGGATTTGAACCCTCGGTGCCGCTATTAACAGCACACACGATTTCCAGTCGTGCTCCTTCAGCCGCTCGGACATCTCTCCATAAAAAAATGTATCCCAAGTCTTCTATCTCTTAGCAAGATCTTTGCATTACATCCGAATCTAATGCCATATCGGTGTATATAAGTTATTCAAAGCTCCTGCCATATGGCTAACCAATTGAATTAATTGGCGGAGAGGGTGGGATTTGAACCCACGATCCCGTTTTTGACAGGATACCGCTTTTCGAGAGCGGGGCCTTCAGCCGCTCGGCCACCTCTCCTAAAACCCTCCGGATTTTAACGGAGCATTCAATATAACGTTTGAACGATAGATGTCAATAATGTTCTTTACTTCAGCTGTAGAACGGCAACACATTTATATCGTCATACCGCTCACTTCATTCAAGATTTGAGCCTTACACTGTAATCGGCCAAAAAGAAAACTTATGCAAAATTCTCACTTTCTCAATGCTGGCATCTATTTGCCTAAAACAAGGCCGGAATGTTCGAAACAGGTTTAGATAATTACCAGTTTTTTTACCATATCAACTACTTCTTCAGGGTCATCCACGACCTGGAGTATATCAATATCTTCATCTGAAATCTTTTTTGATTCCAACATCCTGGATCGAATCCATTTCTTAAGTCCGCCCCAATAGTCCGATCCTACAAGAATAACCGGCAGTGGTCTTATGCGGTGTGTTTGAATAAGCGTAACGGCTTCAAAAAGCTCATCTATAGTGCCGAATCCACCCGGCATAATAATATATGCATAAGCATATTTTATAAACATTACTTTTCGAATAAAAAAATATTTAAATTCAAGATTTATATTCGAATATTGGTTCGGCTTCTGCTCAAAAGGCAGGATGATATTAAGGCCTACGGACTTTCCGCCTGCTTCGGTAGCACCTTTATTTGCAGCCTCCATGACACCTCCGCCTCCGCCCGTAATAACAGCAAAATCGTTTTTAACAAAAAGAGAGGCTATTAATTCGGTTTTTTTATATACGGGATCATCCGGCTTGACTCTTGCCGAGCCAAAAATACTAACAGCCGGTCCTAATTCATGAAGAGCTTCTATCCCTTCAACAAACTCACCCATGATTCGAAATAGTCGCCAGGACTCTGAAATAGATAACTCATCTATCAAATACTGTTTTTCCATTTTCACCTCTAAGCTATAACACCTAAACAAATAATTTAAAGATATGAATATAACATATTGTATTAATATGCTATTTAAGGGTATTTAATCTTAAACTGCAATGGCAAAAGATGAAACGAAACGAACTAGAGGAACTTTTTACGAAACCGTCAATTTTTTTATTTCAATAGAGCCACTTTCAAAACATTTCAGTTTGGTCAAGGTCAAGGCGGGTGAAAATTTTAACCGAAGGAATACATGGAGTATTTCGAGGATTAAAATTTGAGTCCAACGCCAAGATCGGCCAAAATGGGACGTTTTGAAACTGGCTCACTCAAATAAATTGCAGTTAACCTGTAAATTTTGTACCAGTTATTTATTTCAATGTCAATTGCACATTGACAAATCTGCTACATGTGATTAGAATTACAAGAATATGTTTTGCGAAATTGATAATGTTGAAGCTATCTTTTTTCTTTTTTTTTAAACCGCCTTTCTTAATATTTAAAATTAATAACTTAATGAATAAAGAACCCATCGATCTTCTGAAAAAAGCAACTATTGTAAACGAACTTGGCCTTCATGCAAGGGCGGCAGCTAAAATCGTAAACCTTGCCGCAAAAGCTAACCAAAAGATCTGGATTATAAAAGATAATGAAAGAATAGATGCTTCAAGTATAATTGATATCCTTACACTTGGATATACTAAGGGAACCCTTATAACATTAGCTGCGGAGAACAAGACCGATATTGATATATTAAACAATATAATAATACTGGTTGAAAATGGGTTCGGAGAATAAATTCAATATGCCTGATAAAGATATAAAAGAAGAAATACGGTTAAACGGAATAGAAGCTTCACCCGGAATATGTATTGGTAAGGCATATCTTGTTGATAAAGAAGGTGTCGATGTTATCGAAAAATACTTTATCGACAAGAAAAACCTGGATAACGAATTAAAACGTTTCAAAACAGCCGTAAAACAGGCAGTTAATGACCTGAAGCAAATAATCGAAAATATTCCAAAAGAAGTGCGCAATCATACCGGTATTATTGAAACCCATGTTGCACTTCTTAAAGACAGGATGCTTTATGATAAAACAATAGAAACCATAAAAAATGAAAGAGTTAATGCTGAATGGGCGCTTAAGAAGATCGTATCAGGCATCAAGGTGATGTTCCAGAGCATAAACGATCCTTATCTTAAAGAAAGGTCCAATGATATTACTTATGTTTCAGATCGAATTATGAAAAAACTCATAGGATCTGAAGAAGTAAATATCGGCAAAATAGATAAGCGTGTAATTCTGGTCGCAAAAGATCTTTCACCTGCTGATACGAGCCAGATCCAGTTGGACAAAATCATGGGTTTTGTAACCGACCGTGGCGGCAAGACTTCTCATACAGGCATAATAGCGCGCACACTTGAAATACCGGCTGTGCTTGGGTTGGGTAATGCTACAAAAACAATAAAAAATGACGATACGTTAATAATAGACGGATCAACGGGAATTGTTATCGTTAATCCATCGGAACAAACACTAAATGAGTATAAAGAAATTGAAACCAGAGAGGAAGAACATAAAGCGCATTTATCGCTGGAAAGCCGTTTTAAGGCAGAAACTATCGATGGTTTCAGTCTGCCGGTTATGGGAAACATAGAGCTTCCTGAAGAAGTCGCTGCTGTGCTGAACCATGGTGGCGATGGCATAGGACTTTACAGAACTGAATTTCAATATCTGACGCGAAGTGATTTTCCAAGTGAGGAAGAGCTTTTTGACAAATATAAAAAAGTTGTTGAGGCGATGGCTCCAAGGCCGGTTACAATCCGCACTCTCGACATAAACGGGGATAAAGCACTTGCATCTTCCAATGGTTTTGACGAACCCAACCCCGCCCTTGGACTTCGTGCTATAAGATATTGCCTGGAAAGGCCTGAGATCTTTATAACACAGCTAAAAGCAATATTAAGAGCTGCTGCTTTTGGAAATGTGAGGATACTGTTTCCAATGATATCAAGCCTTGATGAAATACGCGAAACAAAAAAATACCTAAATGAAGCAGCTGATTTGCTTGAAAAAGAAGGAAAACCTTATAATAAAAACATTCCATTCGGGATAATGATTGAAGTCCCATCCACAGTTATAATGGCCGATGTTATGGCCGAAGAAGCCGATTTTTTCAGCATCGGCACAAATGACCTCATTCAATATACACTTGCAATTGACAGGGTGAACATGGGAGTTGCCCACCTTTATCATCCCCTTCACCCCGCAATTTTGCGCATGATCAAACATGTAGCTCATGTTGCTAAGGAAAAGAATATAAAGGTTTTCGTATGCGGTGAAATGGCCGGTGATCCTCTGAATGTTCCGGTTCTTATTGGGCTGGGGATAGATGAACTTAGCATGAACCCTCAGTCAATTCCGGCTGTAAAGAATATGATACGATCACTAAATATCGAAGATACAAAAAAGTTTTTAAAAGAAATTCTTAATCAAAACACTACAAATGACGTAATAAAACTTGTTGAAGCCTCTTTCGGAAACATCATTTCAAAATAGGATAAAATCGATACACTATCCCATTCGAAAAATACACGGATCACGGTAAATAATAAAGCAGGCGCCGCAAAACCGAAACTTAAGCATTTGGAAGAAATCATTGGAAAAGAATACCCGCAATAAAATTATTTCTGAAAACAGAAAAGCAAGACATGACTATTTCATTGAAGATGAATATGAAGCAGGTATGGTTCTTCTTGGAACCGAAGTAAAATCTTTAAGGCTTGGCCGGGCAAACCTTAAAGATTCATACGCCAAAATCAAAAACGGAGAGATTTTTGTTCATCAAATGCACATAGGACCCTGCCCCTTCGCCTATTATGGAAATCACGATCCTTTAAGGATAAGAAAACTTCTTTTAAACAGGCAGGAAATAAAGAAGCTTACAAGCAAGGTGAATGAAAAAGGACACTCCCTGATTCCTTTAAGAGTGTATTTCAAAAACGGAAAAGTAAAAATTTTAATCGCACTCGCTAAAGGGAAAAGGCAATACGATAAGCGGGAAGCTATCAAACAACGTGACGAAAACAGGGAAATGGAAAGAACAAGAAGCGAAAGATAGCCAGGGTAACCGCATTTAGATTTCATAGACATGTAAAAAGCTGGAAAACTCCACTTTTGTCATTCCGGCGAAGGCCGGAAACCAGTAATTCCATTGGGTTCTGGATACCGGATCAAGTCCGGCATGACGGTTTGGGTGTTTCACAAAATTATTAAATGGCATATTAATTCTAAATGCGGTTACCCTGGGTATTTTGATAATTGGCGATAGACTTTTTCAGAGCCAGCGACAATGCTATGTAAATATTTATAAAGTGTGGTTTGTGCTGATAGGTTTATTATTTTGCAGAACTTGTTGGACTTATAAAGACTTTGATAAAAAGATAATTGGCGATTATTATAAAAGCAGCATCCCGAATAATGTAAAGGTTTGAGTAGGAAATACTTTTCGAGCTTGTAGAAAAGCATCCGCAGCTTATATCAAGCCCGCGGGCTTTGTTGTATATAAGCACACAAAAAAACAATATTAAAAGAACATTGCTGATAAAAACAGATCCCGGCAACCATACACCGGATAAAAGCAGACAACCTGTAGCAAGTTCAAGCCACGGCAAAAATATGGCTGATAAATTTATTAATTCATTCGGAAGAATCTGATAATTATAGATAATTTTGGCAAAAGCTGCAGGATGAAGAAGCTTGTCGTAGCTTGCATAAATAAACACCAACCCAAGAACAATCCTTGCTCCGGGATATAGATACAAGGAAATATTTTGTATGATTTTATCTTTCATTACTTTACAGTTTCAACGGGGAGCCTTTTTTGTTGCCATACCGACCAGCCATTTGAAAGAGCCCGAACCTTTGTATAGCCTGTATTACGAAGAAAAACTGCCAGGTCCATGCTGAGCTCGCATGTTTCTCCATCACAGTAAGTAATAATAACATTATCTTCGGAAATGCCGGACATTACCTGGATAAATTTCTCATCGGTTTCTTCATACGGAAAACTTATAGCATCCTTTATATGTCCTGCATTATATTCTTCCAAAGGGCGCGCGTCTATAAATATTGCAGCATTTTTTCTGAAAAGTATTACCGCTTCCTCAAGAGATATTTCCAGATTATTCCCTGACAATTTAGCTTGATTGATTTTTTTAGACCGGTTTTCAACAAAAGATATTTTATCAGTTCTGAATAGATTTGATACAAATCCGGCAACAAGTGTAATCAAAACTATAAACAAAACCTGCTTTAAGGTTTTTATAATCAGGGCCTTTTTAATCATAGTCATATGTAATGTTTTATAAGTGTGATTGTTCAGTCACAAGCCGTTTCGTGTTCGGTTTATCAGGAAGTAAGCACACAATCCTTAATTCAAGTCAACCACACCTGCAATTGCGCAAGAGATGGCACACTCCCATGATGTTTTACATGCCTGTCTACAACCAGAATTGGAGTCATTAGGATGCCAACGGAGTCCGCCTTTTCCTGGCAGGGGCGAATTGCTTCATCCATCTCAGGCGACCATTGCCTGGCTATGCCGACAATTTTATCGAAATCCTCAGGCCGGCTTGGCGGGTTTTTCACAACCGCATGAACATGATCCCAGTCCATATTGATCCCCGCCTTAACCGCAACATGTTTTGCCGTTCCGGTCTCCTTTCCAACGGATTTGGCAAATGCTTGTGCTTTAAGATCGCTGTAAATCATATGCCTGATGTCCAAAGGCACACACATTGCCTTTGAAATCCTCTCCACACGCTGCCGTGTCAGGTCGCAACGGGGACATGGAGGATCAACACCGATGATCCAAACTTCTTTTGACATAATATCGTCTCCATTATATTTTAAAGCGCTGCCTTTTCCTTCTATTGTTCACATGTTACATGGCATATACCGGTAACTTCAGCAAAAGCAACTCCGGAATCAAGACCGAAGACCGCAACAACCACGGCAATGGCCAGTTCAAAGTTGTTGGATGCAGCAGTAAAGCTTAAGGTCGTACTCTGTTCATAGGTAGCGCCCGGCCTTTTGTTTTGAGCCCGATTATACGAGTAATTGGGAACTTCCTATCTTGCAATAAGCTTTGCTATCTCTTCAGGGCTTAGAACCTTTCCAACTGATTTAACATCGCCGTCAATAGCCAGGGCAGGTGTTACCATCACCCCGAAGTTGGTGATCTCCATGATGTCGGTTATTTTCTCCACTGAGCAGTCTGTGCCGGTTTCTTTTACCGCTTGCTGAACATTTTTAGTGAGTTTCTCACATTTTGAGCAACCCGTGCCCAGAATTTGAATTTTTTTCATGTCTGACCTCCTGTAATGATCCTTTCATCATTCAAGACGCTGGATTGTAAGAACACGTTATGCTGTTCCCTTGCACGATGACACCTGAAACCCAAAATCTATTTCTGACACCCGCAATCAACATTACCGGCGATAATTTCTCTCCATTCGCCGATGACGTCATGTGTCCAGCAGTCATCAGCACCGGCTGCCTCTCGCATGACGAGAGCGAATATATATGCCAGTTCCTTAACCGTTGCTCCTGCTTCCAAAGCTCCTTTGAAGTGCTTGAGCACGCAGGGCTTGGAACGAGCCTTGATGGAAACGGCAAAGCAGATAAACTGATAGGTCTTCTCATCTATTGTCCGCTTACTGGAATACAGTTCATCCATTTTGTCCAGCAGTTCAGTAAATTCAGGAAAAAATTCTGCAAGCATTCTCATCTTAATTCCTCCTTATTTTCTTATAGTATTTAAAAATATCCTCACAATATTTTAAGTTTTTTCAAAATCAGCAGGAAGAAACAGCTCATAAATTCCTGTTCCCCTACCCCTTATCTATAGTTCTTTCCAAGCTAAGCTAAAAAAGGATTTATGATGAAATATAAACCAAGAAAACCTATAATCACTCCTGCTCCTTTACGAAACCAGTTGCCGTAATTCTGCCACTTACTGTTTTCCGTTAATTTTCGTACCCATGCAGATGAACTGCCTGCAGCAACAATAGGCAGACAGTGCCCCAGCGCAAACAGCACAATCATCACTATTCCTGTAAGTATTTTTTGCTGAATAGTTATTATAGCAAGTATCGGTGCGATAAATCCAAACGTGCATGAGCCGGACAGGATACCGTATGCCAGTCCCAGTCCGAAAGCCCCGTAAATGCCTTTAAGCTTCAGACGATAAAGCAAAGAACCGGAAACCGATAAGAACTCTACTCCCAGCATGTTCAGGGCAACAAGAAGTAGCACACCACCGACAAGTATCTGCCACCATATGCCGACATCGCCCAACATTCTACCCAGCAACGAACAGACTATGCCTATGAGTGCGATAGTAATAAAAAGCCCCAGTGTAAAAGCGCCTGCATACCAGACAGCCTGCCGCGGATCAACAGCCTTTTCCTGACCGGCTACATATGCTATAATCAACGGAATTGAAGCCAGATGGCAGGGGCTGAACATCACGCTTATAATTCCCCACAAAAAACATCCCAGAAAAGCAAGGGTGGCGCCACCTGTCATCCATTGGTTAACCGTAAGAAAAAATGATTCGATCATGATCTTTCCTTAGACAATAAAATGCTTATTTTACTCCCATTTTATCAAACTGCTGTATAATATCGGCTTCGCTCATAAAGCCCAGATGTCTGTATACTTCCTTACCTTTTTTGTCGAAAAATATCTGGGTTGGCATTACCTGAACTCTGTAATGTTCGAAAGCATCGCGGTCTTCACGAAGATCATAAAAATGAATTACAGCTTTACCGGCATATTTCTTTTCCATCTTTTCCAGTATGGGGGCCATCATTTTACAGGGGGTACAATAACCGGCTCCCAGATCTACCATCGTTACCATACCTTTAGCAGGGATATTTTCATTAAAATTTTCTGCTGCAAAAGCATTTGTTACTACAATAAATGATATTAGGGCGGATACCAATATCGCCAATCCAATATATTTTTTACTCTCAATTTCAGAACTTAAAATCTCCTTCATTTTTTTATCCATTTTTTAATATCCTCTATTTTGGGAATTTTGCCGACGCACTTAACCTCACCGTCTATCACAACAGCCGGAGTCCCGAAAACCCCGTAACCTGCAATTTTCATAATATCTGTCACTTTTTCTATATCGGCACTTATGCCTTCTTCAGTAACAGCCTGCCTCACAATTTCTTCAGTTTTTTTACATTTGGAACATCCCGGTCCTAAAATTTTGATTTCCATTTTTATTTCCTCCATTCAGGATTTCATTTGATTCACGGCCTCTTCGATCCAGGCCTTTATTTTTGGTTTGAGTGGAACTGATCCCACAGACTTAACCTCTCCATTGATCACCAGAGATAGAGAACCCAATACACCGTAACGCCCGATTTCGGCCACATCCCGAACGTGTTCCAGATCTCCTGCGATCCCGATCTCTGCCATAACGGCCATCACTTCCTGCTCCAGACGTTCGCACTGTGGGCATCCAGGCCCCAGGACCTTGATATTCAAGCCTTCGATGGACACTTCCGGGACCTGAACACCTATATGCTTTTTATATTCGCGAAGGAAAGTTTCCTCGTAAAGCGCGACAACGCTTCTTACGATATCAATATTTTTCCGATACTGTCATCAGACATACCCTTACATTGCTCGGCTGCCACCGCCAGTGCTGACTTCAAGCCGATGATGCCGGCCATATGCCTGCCAATGCGAATTTGGGTAACGTCGTCCATCAACACCCCCCTATAATACTCATACGTAGTAAATCATACCTATGACAATCGCTATAACTATAGTCGGAAATATTAGTCAGCACCCTGCACCGTTAGCACCTGCATTGCGGCGGTTAACAAACCACAATATGCCGGAAAGAACCGCCAGAAAAACAGCAAGATACAATACTACCAGCCCGATACTTGCACCATCTATCCATGAGCCGTAAATTAAACCCGCCAGAGTGCTAAAAAGCGCAACCCAGCCTACATATACCCACGCTTTTATCCGGCCAATGATGGTTGCAGTAATCAAAATACTTTGAAGGCTCAGTTCAGGGTCTGCCATAAGATACGCTAGCAAAGGGCCCCTGTGCATACCCATGCCAAGAAACATTTTGGCAATCGGCACTTCAACAAGAGTGGGAAAGTACATAAATACGCCAAAGACCACACCGGTAAAATTCCCAAGAATTGTATTTTGCCCTGCAACAGCTTTAATCCATTCGGGTTTGATAATCTCGCGGATAATACCAACCGCAAATACACCTACCAGTAAAAGAGGGAATATCTGCTTAACAAAATTCCATGATTCCCATAGAAAGCTTTGGGTTTCGTCATTGCTAAGATATTTTATGCATATCCAGCAAAGGATAACTATAGAGATGAGTACACCAATAAATTTACCGTTTATAAGAATATCCAGCCCGCCGGTATGCGGGCTCATGCCCACAGCGGCTATGAGCAGAGTTACCCCAATCAGAGCAAGTGAAATCCATGTCCAGCGGTTAAAGCCATCGAATATATTCTCAATGCCTTTCCAGGAGGCCATGCCGATAAGAACCAATAAGCTTATCAAAATTGCGCCCTGAGCAGTGACACCCTCCTCGCCTTTGGCTGAGTCAAACGGAATGAGTCCGGAAAGAAAGTTTTGGAATTTATCCATGCCGGAGATGTGTAGGGTAAATGTGGCATAGTTGTTTGTAAGCAACCCGATTTTAAGCGTACCGGAAAGCAGCAGAGCAAGGAGCACCAGCAGGAATATCAGTGCCGGCTGGCGCATTTTCCCATGACCTAAAAACATGGTATCGGTGGCTTTGTCATGAGCAGCATCATCGCTATGGAAAATCAGAGCCATAATCATACCAATGCCAATGCCGAATGCGAGCGAAAGAAAGAGCCGTGCAAACGCCAGATCCACGCCTATTACGCCTCCTGTGTATACAATCGCCAAAATGTTGGCGGCAGGTGCAAAAAACAGGAAAGTAATGGCCGGTCCAATACCGGCTCCTT
>Ga0180732_1000782_pt1 | contig 23390 bp, 30 predicted proteins | sample KR11_01MetaG_FD_148674 | JGI IMG/M metagenome (GOLD analysis project Ga0180732, IMG submission 148674) | Groundwater microbial communities from the Olkiluoto Island deep subsurface site, Finland - KR11_0.1 MetaG | ecosystem: Environmental > Aquatic > Deep subsurface > Groundwater | place... | reverse complement strand
CTTTTGGCTATGTTTCTAATACCTTTTACTACCTACTCATCAAAAAATTGGCTTCTATTTACTACCGTATTATATATCTTATATATACGAACCGAAGTTTTGCCGACAAACCCCCTTTTAAGGGCGTTTTAGGGGGTAAATTCACATGATTTGGGTTAAAAAACGAAACAGAACACCTTTAAAACCTCTTTATTAGTCTTTTCTGCTACTTTTAACTACTTTTTTGTTTGTTTATAGTCTTTTATGCTTCTTTTCCTTATTTTAAAACCTTTTTTTAAGTCTTTTATCTCTTTTATTATTCTCCTTTTCAAGTCTGAGGGCTTTAAGAGCTATTTTTATGGTTTTTTCCTTTTTTAAGCCTTTTTTGTGCCTACGTCTGGCTCTTTTTCGTCTTTTAAGCCTATGTCAATGCTTTCTTTTGTGCTTATTTCTTTCAAGGCAGAGTAAAGTGCTGTCTGTTTGACTCCTATCCTGTACTTTTTTAGGAGTTCTAGCATCTCGTCTAGCTTTAAGTTGTATTCTTTTCTGATTAGTAGGAATAGTTTGTTTCTTTGCTCTAAGTATTTCTCTGCTCTTAGCATCTTGTAACCCATCTTGAGTGCTGTGTCTTTCTTTTTGCGGTATTCTGTCTCATCAACTGCATAGTAGTTGTAGAATCTTCCTTTGAATCCTGTTCTTATGTGGCTGTACTTGTAGAATTTTTTTCCTTCCACGCTTGAGTAGAGCATTAGCTTCTTTTTTTGGTTGAAGAATCTCCAGTACCCTTTTTGTGTTTTGCTTTTGAAGATGTGAAACAGTCCTCTTGCTCTCCAGACTGCTATGTACTTGTCAAGAGAAAAAATTGTTGGAAGGACTACGATTATGAAAAGGTTTTTCTGTCCTATTTCCATAAGCAAAGAACGCAGCACACGATTTATTTCAGAGAGACTTCCTGTACTGCTGAATCCCCTATATGCCTCGTCAAATATTATACAACTTTTCTTTTCTGCGTTCACTACTGCTCTTCTAAATTCTTCAGGAGAAAAACAGACACGGTCTAAGTCAAGTGTTGGGTCTATGAACCTTCCTAGTTGAAGTGCGAAGACAGATTCTTGGGTAGCTATTAACTTTTAAAATGCCAATTTATCATTTCTATAATACTTAAAGCTAATGTGCTCATTCCCATTCTCTCTCCGCCATCTATGATTACTATGTAGTCTTCGTCTTTCTGATTTAGCAAAGGCAGTACCCGATTTTTTAACTGCATTTGGAGTTTGTCATCCATATAATACTGGTGTTCCTCTTTTGTGTTCGGGTCAACTATGTGTACTAATCCCATCTTATTTATTCCACCTCCTTTAAATCTAATTTGATTGTTCCATCGTTGGAATATTTGTAGTTATACAATCTTGAAAGTTTATCTTGGAAAAGTTTAGTCCAGTATTCTCTATTGCATCCTGTTTTCATATGACAATTAATACAGAGGCTTATACAATTTTCTGGAATGGAAAGTTTTTTGTCATAGTTTATGTGGTGAATACTTAAAGCCCTGTTTAGTTTTTCCCTGTGAACTCCACAGTTCATACAAACTTGGTTATCCCTCTTCCTAATTAAATTCTTAAACTGATGTGTAAACTCTTCTGTGTATGGTTCATAACAAATAAATTTAGCCCATTCTTCTAATGGTATCCCTTGTTCTTTGGCACTTATCTTTTTTCTTGTTTCTTCTGAAATAATCTTACCTTTATTTCCTAAACCTATCTTTTTTCTTGTTTCTTCTGAAACAGTATGTCCTCTCATCTTATTCTTAGTTTCTTCTGAATGGTGTTTACCCTTTAACCAAGGTATCTGCCCTTTATGTGCCTCACTCATATTCCTCCTTGATTTTTCAGAATGAACTTTTCCTCTTATCTTCTTTAGTGTTTCTTCCGAACGATGCTTTCCTTTATTAGCTTCACTTATCTTTTTTTTTGTTTCTTCAGAAAGATGTTTGCCAATTCTCCATTTATTATTAACCCAAGGTGCTGGTCTTCCTTTCATAGCTTTGCTTATCTTCTCTCTCGTTCCTTCTGATTGAATTCTCTCTCTAAATTTCTTCTTGGTTTCTTCTGAAGGATGTCGCCCTTTCATCCATGGTCTTTGTCCTTTATGAGATTCGCTTAATTTCCTTTTTGTTTCCTCGGTGTGTTTATATCCTTTTTTTGGCATTTCTTTGTTCCTCTTTTATTTTTTTGGCTTATAGTATGTGTCTCTTATTTTTTTTAGCTTTCCCGCATGATGTTTTTTCTTCAGTGCTGATTTTATTGTCCTTTCAGGCTCTTTAAGTGCTTGTGCGAGTTCTTTACTTGTCCATTTGCCTCCGTGGTTTATTACGCTGTTGAATCTCTTGTAGAAGTTGCCCATTCACATCTCATCTTCTTCTGTTCCTTTGTAGCTTAGTCCCAGTCCTACTTCTTCTCTTATCCTTCTTAGTATTAGCTCTTTTTTTTCTAGCTGGTCTTTTATTTTTGATGCTGTCCCTGTTGGTTTTTTTCCGTTTTTTCTCTGTAAGTATGCGTCTCTGAGTATGTCTCTTATTTCTTGGTCTGTTTTTGTAAGTTCGCTTGTGTATTCTTCTTTTTTCTTGTCTTCTATCTTTTCAAGTGCACTGTCCAGTGTTCTGTATATGCTTCCTAGTGTGTGATACCATTTTAGCAGTTGTCCTTTTCGGCTTTCTTCTATGGCTTCTTCTAGTAGCTTGTTTATTTTGGCTATTGTGTCTGCTGTTGCGTTGAATATAGAAACTTGCCTTTCTGGTTGTGTGTTATAGTTCTGCCACATAAGCTTTATTATTTTGGTTACTTGTATTTAAGGTTTTCCTAAGTTTTTTATGCGAACTTTTTACTTGTAAGACACTGATTTATTACTTGTAATATATCTTGCTAACCTATTTAAAAGAGTTATAGCACATCTTTTGTTTAGGAGGGAAGAAAAGCTAAAAAGCTAAAACCAAAATGTTAGGAAATTTATTAGGGGGATTTGTGATAATAGTTATAGGTGTCACACTTCTGCCGACAGTAGCAAACAGTGTAGCTGAAGCCCAGGGTGGTAACGTTACTGGAACATCCAGTACGATACTAGGTCTGACGACTTTGTTTTATTCGTTGGCTATCATGACCGCAGCTTTGGCTATTGCAGCTCAGGGTTTGAGAGCGTCTGGTATGATAGGCGTTTAGACTTATATGGTTTAAGCAGCTTGGCATACTAAGATGTTATCAGAAATCCTAGGTGGTTTTGTAGTTTTGGTAATAGGAACTACTCTAATACCTACTGTTGCAAACCTCGTTGTTGATGCCCAGTGTGGCGGAAACCAAAACTTGACAGATGCGACTTGTAACGTTTCAGGAACTTCAAGTACTGTTGTCGGGTTGACGACTTTGTTTTATGCGTTGGCGGTTATGACGACTGCTTTGGCTATCGCAGCTCAGGGTTTGAGGTCTAGCGGCATTGTGTGAAACCGAAAGGTTTAATTATAACCTTTCTTTTTTCTTTTTTTTAATGGCTTTTTGGAATAAGAAGATGATTCGCAAGTCGTTGTTAGCTTTGTTCGTCTTATTCATTATTTTCTCGTTTTGTGTTTCTGCAACAACATTAACAGATTATTATTTAAGTGTTGATGGAGATATTACTGGTTTTGGTTTGATTTCTAATGTGACTAGTTGTACTAATGGGATAATGAGTAATGATGATGGTCTTTTAGTGTGTGCAGACGCACCACCAACTAACAGTTATAACGCCACTTATGATACTTGGAGTTACAATCAGACTACACCTGCAACTGATTATGCTGATGTTAATTTTTTGAGGGTTGGTGAGAATAGTACGGATTGGGTTAATTGGTTTAATGTTTTGTTTGTGAATGATACTGTTTTGAATTTGACTTATTTGCAGGTGCCTTATGATTCTAATTTGGCTTGGGTTAATCAGACTAATAATTTTACTGGGGTTGTTGAGGCTTATGGTGTTTTTGTTAATGGTAGTTCTGTTCTTACAGGTGAGAGTGACCCGTTGTTTGTTGGTGAGAATGTTAGTTTGTGGGGTGAGGCTTTGAATAAGTATAATTCTTCTTATGATTTGTGGGCTTATAACCAAACTACACCAGCAATAACCTATGCTGATAATGCCTTCTTGAAGGTTGGTGAGAATCTAACAAGCGGTTTTACCTCTTGGGATTCAAACCTCGCATGGCTTAACGATACAGTTTTCAATACCACTTATCTTTTGGTGGGCGAGAACGTCAGTTATATTTTCACGCCTGATAATGTTGTGTTTATGAATGAGTCATTGTTGAATGATACTTATGTTAGGGTTGGTTTGGGTGATTCTTATAATGCCACGTATGATACCTGGGCATACAACCAAACTACTCCCGCAATAGATTACTACATCAATAATCCAAATAGTTACAACGCTTCTTATGAACTTTATGCGTATAATCAGACACAACCTTTTACAGACTGGCTCTCTTCTTTTGTTTACAATTACAACCAGACTACTCCTGCTATTGACTGGGTTACTGCTCAGAGTTATTTGACTGAAAGTGTTGCTGATTTGTTATATGCTGATATACAATGGAATTACAATATGACAGCACCAGCCATAGCTTATGTTGATGCTAAAGGTTATCTTACAGGTATTGACTGGACTAACGTAGCATTCCTTAATGATACTGTGTTTAACAATACTTATGCAGCTATTACTTGGAGTTACAACATGACTACTCCTGCTATTGACTATTTTGTTGCTAACCCAAACAGCTATAACTCAACCTATGACACTTGGAGTTACAATCAAACTACACCAGCGATTAGTTATGCGGATAGCATAGCTTTTAATCCTCTGAACATCGCTTTTATTAATGACAGCGTTTTCAATAATACTTATTTGCAGGGTGTGGATTGGACTAATGTTTTGTTTTTTAATGAGTCCTTGTTGAACAGCACTTATCTTTTGGTGGGTGAGAATTTGTCTTCTGGTGGTTTCAGTCCTTTGAATGTGGTTTTTGATAATGAATCCTTGCTCAATTCTACTTATGTCCGCTTGGATGACGTTAATAATTCTTATATGAGACTAGACGACTCTAACTTGAACGTAAGTTTTCTGCTCAAAGGTGAGAATGAGACTGGTGGAAGTGTGGGATGGGATAACGTGGTTTTCAGTAATGAGACATTCTTGAATGACACTTATTTATTATCTGTTAGTGAGTGTTACCAGGAGAGTGCTAATGTTAGTAATGGCTGTGGAGGAAAGGATAGTGGAATTTATTTTGACATAAATTTTGTAGACCCAATAGATTGGCTTGATGAGGATTGGACTACTGCTTCTGGAGGTACTGGAACGAGATATGGTTACGTGAATTATACAAAGCCAACAGGGGCCTTAAGCACGAGTTTATGGCAGGTAAAAGGTAATGGTGGGGCAGTTAATATTACAATACCGCAGGATTGTTGGGATTCTGATGCTACTACTTTAACTTTTAGGGTTTCTACGGTAGCTGTAGGTCCAAACGCTTATTGGGATTGTTATAATGGTACTTGGGTTAATGTTAGGGGTGCTGGTGAAGATACAGCTATTTATGAAGAAGCTATGATTTGGAAAATAAGTAACTCTTATGCTAATATCCAGTGGGCTTATAATCAAACTACTCCAGCAGAAGCTTATGCTGATAGTTTGTTGGGTGATGACTGGACTAACGTTGCCTTCCTTAATGACACGGTTTTTAACAATACTTATCTTACTGGAATTGACTGGACAAATGTAGCTTGGTTAAACGACAGCATATTTAACAACACTTACCTTACAGGTGTTGATTGGACTAATGTTGCTTTCTTGAATGACTCTGTCTTTAATGATACTTATTCTCCTCTTTTCTTGTGGACAGATGTGGCTTTTATGAATGACAGCTGGGCTAACAGCACGTATGTCAGGTTAGATGACATTAACAATTCTTATAGTAGTGGTACTGTTTTGTGGGATAATGTAGTTTTTATGAATGAAACATTACTCAACACTACTTACGTTGGAATAGCAGATAACTTGCTTAACTCAACTTATGTCAGGCTTGATGATATTAACAATTCTTATTCTGGCGGAACAACTGACTGGACTAACGTTGCTTTCTTGAATGATTCTGTTTTTAATACTACTTATCTTCTTGTGGGTGAGAATCTGACTTCTGGTTTTACTTCTTGGGATTCTAACCTTGCTTGGTTGAATGATACTGTGTTTAATAACACGTATTCTCCTCTTTTCTTGTGGACAGATGTGGCATTTCTCAACGATACCATCTGGAACAACACTTATGTGGAAAAAGCCAACAGTTTACTTAACTCTACTTACGTGAGGCTTGATGACATTAACAACTCTTATGTTATGAATGACTCAACAGTGAACTTTACCAGAACAGACTTTGGTGGTGGGGGTTACATCTGGGACAACACAACCACCCTAATAATAGGAAGGTCATAAGAAAAATGAGGCTAAACCCCTTCTTATTCGCCGCACTCATCCTGCTAGTATCAATAACCATGATTAGCGGTGTAGGAAGCCAAGAAGAAAAACAACCAGAGAAGGTTGTTGATATTTCTCACACTTTTGGAAAGGTTGACATTCGTGATTCTGTTAACTTCACCTTTGATAATAGCAACTTTGTTTTTAACTTGGAAAGCGAGAAGGGAAGGATAAGTCTTAGGCTTTGCAGTACTTACGAGGATGCTGATAAAAAAATGGTTAAGGATAATCTTTCGGAATTAAAAGAGAAAGCTGGTTTGTCCGTCGATTCGAAGATTGAAAGTGATAACGAGAAGTTCAAGTTCGGCTGGAACATCTCAACAGGAGTTCTGGCTAAGAGCAAGGTGAACAGCGTTTGCTTGGAAACTGACAAGCCACTCCCCTTTGACAATTCTAACTGGTATTTCTCTGATTACAAGATAAACTTTGATGACCTTAAAGAACTAGGATTTGACATAAACCTGACAAACACAACCCTAACCATCTCAAACTTGTCTGGTAAGGAGTTCTGGTTCGACCCCACAATACAGTTCGCAGTCCAACAAATAACTTCTGTTGCAGTTGCAGCTCTTGACAGCACAACTGCTGTTGTTGTCTGGTGTGATGACACCCAAAACGATATAACATTCAGGGTTTTTGACACCAACGGAACAAACATAACACAAGACGTCGACATTACTAGTACTGCTGGAGGCGGATGTGATTATACCTCTGTTGCTGTCTCTGCCTTGAACAGCACCGTTTTCGTTGTCGGAAGGTATGACAGCGTTAATGCTGATATTACTTTTGACATCTGTGACAGGTACGGAACTTGTTTTGTAGGTCCTATTGATGCTGATATTAGTGTTGGAGTTTCACAAAGTGTTTCAGTGTCTGCTTTGAATGAGACTGCTTTTGTAATAGGATGGTACGATAATGCTGTTGATGATGCTATTTTTGCGATTTATTCAAATACTGGAACATTAATGGTAAATCCTACTGATGCTGATACCACTGTTGGCATTTCTCTTTCCGTTTCTGCCTTGAATAGTACAGATTTTGTTATCGGTTGGTATGATAATCCTGACTTTGATTCCACTTTTGCGATTTATTCTGGTGCTACTTTAAGATTTGGTCCAACAGATGTTGACACAGATGTTATTGATGCTCGTTCAGTTTCTGTGTCTTCTTTTAATGAGACTGATTTTGTAATGAGTTGGTATGATAATCCTAATTCCACCTTTGCGATTTATTCCCAAAATACTCTTCGTTTCGGTCCTTTTGATGCTGACATTACTGCTGGTACTTCTTCCCAAGTTTCTGTGTCTTCTTTGAACGAGTCTGATTTTGTCATGAGCTGGTATTCGCAAGCATCTAATGATTTTTGGGTTAATGTTTATAATGCTCAAGGTGTCAATGCTTCAAGTGCTACCAAAGTAGAGGACAGTCCAGGGGTTAAGTTTAACTCTGTTTTTGCTAATGCCACCGCTACTGGCATAGGCTTCTGTCCTGACACTTTCGTAATAGCTTACGCCAACGGCACGGCTCAGGGTGACTGGCAAAGTTTTTATAGTAACGGTTCGAGTTGGGCTGGTGATTGCCCTTCAGGAGCAGCCCCTCCTACGATGTGCACCCCAACAGTGGATGTTGAGTGGGTTATTGTTGATGCTCAGACTTGCAGTTCTGATGTGAACATAGGCAGTGGTAACATTGTAATAAACACAGGCGGAACTCTTACTCTTATAAGTGGTGCTAACGTAACAGCAAAATCTTTACAGCTTAATGTTAATGGAGATTCTGTATTCATAAACAGTGGAAGCGAATTGAGGGTGGCAACATGATGTTAAAAAAAAACTTATTATGGATGGTGGTATTGGTGGTAATAGTAGGAACTAATATGGTAAATGGCTTTTTGATAGATAACGTAACATTGTATAACAGCAAAAATTCTGTGCTGATTAACAACAGTATGAACTTGGAAGCCTTAAATGTTTCAAGTGAGGATATTGATTTGTATAACGCAACAAGCGAGGGGCAGATAAATAACAATAACGACACAGAAACAGCAATAGTAAGATTACATCTTAAATACCCTTATGATACAGTCATTCTGGAGGATAATTCAACTATTTATTTGAATGTAGAAGATAAGAACATTACAATAAACGCAAATGGGTGGGCAAGGATTCAATTAGGTGGATTACAAACATTTATTGAGAATAATTGGGAGGAACTGTTAGGAATGTTTGGTGTTTTAAGTATGTTAGGATTATACGTATGGTATAGGGGGAGAAGTTAAAATGGATTTAACTTTTGTTGCTATAATGCTCTCATTAATGATTGTAATATTGGGGTTTGTAATGCGTGATTATTGGATATGTGTATTAGGATGTTTTTTACTATCTGGTACTGGCGTGTATATAATTATAAATGGGATGGCTGGTGAAAGTAACTTAATAACAAATTCAATAGCCTATGTGATTATAGGTATAGCAATTTACATAGGAATAAAAGGGGGTATAGACAATGTCAATTTATGAAGAAGATGATATCTGTCTTGGCGGTTACGTTGCAATAAGAGGAGGTCTTGAACTCCTATAGAAACCGATAGCTTTTTATATAGGTAGTTTTTTACTATCACTTCTTATGGGAAAAACAGGGTGCTCATAGTGGAAGTTCCTATAGCTTACTTTCTTGTCAGTGTAAGCATTGCTTTGTTCATGTTTGGTTTTATAAAGAGAGAGTACACTGTTACTATGGTTTCTTCTATTCTTACTATGTGCACTGGGATTTATGTTATGGGTTCTGGTCTTAACGGGGTAAGTGACTGGATGACTCAGACTTTTGGCTTTGTATATTTCTTTTTTGGAGTCTACATAATGATTAGGGGCAGTGCTGAGATGATTGACGAGTCTGTAGGTGATTTTCCTTTCAACAGGTTGAAATCTTGGATTAGGAATAAAAAGCTGTTAAAGAAGAGAGGTGTCAAATAATGGAGAAATGTCCTAGTTGCGGTAAGAAGAAGATGTTTACGAACTCAAAAGGGTTGAGCAAGTGCTATGGCTGCGGTTTCAAGCAAGACGTTATAAAAGAGGAGGCTGAGCTTAAAGCCATAAAAAAAGAGGTTGTTAAGAAAGATGACAGGACAGAAGAGTATGATGAGGAAATAAAAGATTTGAAAAAGAAGATAAGCAACATTGATAGGGGTGATAAAATGGTAGAAAAGGAGAAAGAAGAAGTTTGGTCTTTGCAGAAAGTGCCTATTGAATACGGTCTGGCTATAATTAACTCTGAGACAGAAGAGGCTTTTGATGTGATGTCTGCACTGACAAAGCTGTTGAATGATATGGAATACCTTAAAAAAGTTTTGAGATGATTCACATTGAGATGTTGAAAGAAGGTCAGCAGTTAGTGATTGACGTAATAAAGGGAGAAGTCTGGTTTAATACCTTTGTAGGTGGGAGGATTATGAGAAACACTATAGATGGGGTTCAGATGCTTCCAGCAGATTTGGTCAGGGAGTTTCCAGACCTTGAAGGAAAAAGCTATTCTGAGATGAGGAAAGAAGCAATCAGGCGTTTTAAGGAAAAAGTCATGAGTTTCAGTTCAGAGAAAGACTTGATGGATTACTTGGTAAGCGACTTGGAAAAAGGAGGTTATTCTCTTGTTAGGGCTTTGTCAGGTTCGGAAGTTCTTGCTTATGCAAGAAAGCACGGGGTGAAACTAGGTGTCGCTTGAGACTTTCCTTACTGTGCTCATACTGGGCTTTCTCATACTGCTCGTGTACTGTCATTACTCACGCAAGACAATGGGGCAGGTGTTTAGGGGTTTGATAGTTTTTTTAAGAAGTCTGGGAAGCGGAGGAAAGAAATAGATGGTTGGTGAGATAGACGAGTTAACACCTGAAGAGCAGGCTGAGATAGACGACTATCTTGGTATTCCAAAAAGGGATGAGAAGGCTGGAATCTATCAGTTCTTTAACAAGGTTCTCGAGATTCCTGACTCAAGCAAGGTATCCAACCTTAATGAGAATGAAATGGCTGCTGTCTTGCTTCTTCAGAAGATGGATGATTATGCTGGAACTCTGTGGGGAATAAAACCTCTTGGGCAGTATTTTAGCAAGGAAGGAGAAAGAGTGCTTTCTGTTGCTGATTCCAAGAACGGTTTCTTGGTAAAGCAAGTCGGAACTCAAAGGAGAGAGATAAAAAGCAAGAGTGAATCTGAACAGCCTAAGAAGAGAAGAAGATGGTTTGGCGGTCAGGAAAGGGCGATAGAAGAATGAGTGATACAACTATTAAGGAGTTAGAAAAGAGATTAATTAAGAAAAAATCTTTTCGTAATGGCATATTATTCACGAGATTCATTCAGATAACATTTATCATAGCTATAGTTTACTTTACGATAGGTTATATAAGGTATATCCTTCCTTTATTTGGGTATAATACTGCTTCAATGTTTTTTACAGATTACGCACTCTACAAATCTATAACACTTACTGTTTTGTATCTTATTGGTGTGGAATTTTTATTGAAATATGGTAGGCTATTAAAAGTTGATGGAGGTTGGAAGAATGAAACTTAGCAGTGTTGCTTTTTATGTGGTTCTTTTCTTTGCCATGATAGGAATGACTTTGTCTGTTGTTTTTGTTCACGAGCTTAGCCACTGGAATGATTTTCACAAGCTGATGTCTGATGATGGGATTTACCTTTTTGAGATTAGCGGAAACTTCTCAGGAGATTGGCTTAAGACTCCTTTTGCAAAGTATGAGTATGTTTTTAATGAAAAGAACGCTGAACAGGTTAAGAAAGTAGATTCTTACACTGAATACAAAGCTTATACGGTAACAATACAAGGCCTATGCAGTGGCAGGTCTTATGACTGTTCTTTATCTTATCTTTCAAATTTCTTTTGTTAATGCCTGGATTAGGAGAAAAGAATGACTGCTTTGGAGGATGATTTTAAAAGAACAGGACTGGATATGAAGTATGAGATAGTAAGTTCTATTTGCAGGAACAGGAGAGGAAGAAAAGTCTGGGAAGTTATACTTAAGGAGAAAGAGTTAAGCAATAACCTCGTAGAGGTGATTGTGTGAAAGAGCTTGTTTATTTCATTCCTAACAGGAAAGAGAAGGAAGAGATAAGCGTTGCCTGTGAGAAAGTGATGAATGCCTTGAAAGGCTTAAGCCTTAATCAGGCTGCTATGGTTCTTAAAATATTTGATGATGCAGTAGAAAAAAAAGGAGTAAGAGTAGAGAAGATAGCTTACAGGAGGGAAGAATGACTGATTATCTTGGTTATGTGCTTCAAGGGCTTTTTACAGGCGTAGGAGTTTCAGTGGCTAACTACTTCAGTGACAGGCACATAAAGACAAGGCTTGAAGCTATAGAGAATAATTTTAAGAAAGCAGTAAGAGGGGATGAAAATGGAAGATAAAGGTCTTATTGAAACTTTGAAAGAGAATAACGAACTTTTGCTTGCTTTGCTTGGAAATGACAGAAAAGTGAAGAAGTTAAGGAAGAAAGAGTTTAAGCTTCCTTTTTTTAAGACTTTCGGAACTCCTGCTAAGATTAAGAAAGGTATGTGTCTCGTTCAGACTATTCTCAATAACGGAAGTATGGACATCAACTGGCATCCTATAGAAGATGGCATAGTTAAATTAAAGAACGGTCTCAGTTATCCTGCTGTTTCAAAATACATAATAAACTACAGAAACAAGCCTTGGCTTATAATCCCAGAATGGAGTGAGAAACCTTTCAGCCCAGCAGAGCAGTTTCAGGAAGTGTTCAAAGATGGAGAGCTTAGTTATCCTCAGCGTTTGCTTGGTGAGCTTGCAGAAAGGAAAGCTGCAAAGCTTGAAGTTAAGAAGAAATTCGGAAAAGTATGGCTTTTTGTCATAATAGGAGTAGTCCTATTAGTATTGGCTTACATAATATTTAGCGGCGGAGGTCTTAACAGTTTGTTAAGCGGTCTAAAGTGAAGCTGATGAAGTCTGTTAAGAAAGGAGAACTGATAACTATAACAGTAAGAGACTGTTATGATAACGTGATTTTCAAGTGCAAGGCAGACATCAACAACCAAAGACAAGTCGAGGATGCTCTTATTTCTTTAAGCCATGCCATGAATTTTGATTTAAGAAGGATAATAAGAAGAGCTAGGCAGAAAGAGCTTGACTTGTTTGGGATAAAATGGGAAGCGAAATAGATTTTGCTAAGGTATTTAAAAGAGTTTTTACTTGTAAATCCTTTAATGGAGAAGCCTAAGAAAGTAAAAGTTGGCAGGGTTCTTGATAGGAATGTCTTTTTTAATAAGGCTAACAATCAGCTTTTTTTTAACATTCCCAGAAAGAAACTTAAGAAGTTTCTTATCGATAAAACCCCGCCTAAGAAGATAAAGATAAAAATTCAGGAGTTAGAATGGTAAAAAACGATTTTCTTTATATGTATAAAGTGTACAATCCTAAAGGTCCTGTAAGCTCTTCTATTAAGCCTTCTGGTTCTGCTCCTATAGTTAGCGGTGCTACAGGCAAAGTAAGCCCTGAAAGTGGAGGAGGAAGTTCTTCTGTTGTAACAGACACTTCAAGTAGTGGATTAGCTGCTGCTGGTTACGCAGGAAAAGTAGCTCCTGAACCAGTTCCTACAAGCAAAGGAGGTCAGGTTTTTGGTGAATCTTCTAACCCTCTCAGTTCTAAGTACGTTGGAGATGTCAGTCCTGGAAGCGTTGCTTATGCAGCAAGGCAGGCAGAGGCAGCCAGGCAAGAAGTTATAGCCAAACAACAAGCTGTAACTCAAAGAGCATTGGCACAAGCTCCTAATGTTCCGAAATACGTTGAGAAAGTAACTCCAGCTAGCCCTATGGTTAAAGTTCAAGAGTTCTTTAATCCTTTAAAGAGTATGCAAAAAGCAGCAGAAAAAGAAAGACAGCAATATAAGGAGTTCAGAGAAGCTTCAGCAGCTCAAAGCCTTTATAACATAGACCAGCCTTCTGAATTGGTTTCTAAAAAAGGAACATTAGAAATTTCTGGACAGCCTACTACAGTAACTGGAAAGACAGAAAAAATATTTACAACAGCTACTGAATACGGACTAGTAAAGCAAAAAGAGTTTGCAGAAGCTGAACCTTTCAGTTTTGGGAAGCCTTCTTTTGAGAAAGCCGTTCCTCTTATTGCGACTGCTGCTACGGGTTTAGCTTTAGGATTCTATGGGGGGGGTTATTCTTTAGCGACTCATCCAGTAGCTTCAACTACTGCTATGTTCAAGCCAAGCACTTACAAACAGCTCTGGGGGAGTTTTAAGGAATCTCCTCTCCTTGTGACATCACAGGTGGGAGGCATGGCTTTGTTAGCAAAAACAATAAGTGTTGGAGCAGAACCAATAGTTTCTCGTGTCAGTCCTTATGTTCCAAAGGTTGCTATTAGAACTCTTGAGATACCTCAAGAAGGAGAAGCAATAAGCATAAAAATCTTAGGTATTGAGACAAAAGGGGGAAGGGCTTTGATGATAGGAACAAAAACTCCAGAAGGAATTAAGGTAGGCAGACCTTTTATAGGAAAGTATTTAGAAAAGATACCTACTACTACTGAGATAAAAATAGGAAGTGCTCTTGAGACTTCTACTTTACAAAAAAACATATTATCTATGGAAGGAGTGACTCCTAGAGCAAAAGCGTTAGTTCCTTTGACTCAAAAGATTCTCAGAAGCACTGGAAAGACAAAATCTGCTTTCATAACTAAGGAATTATTGGCTGCTCCCACTGAAAGACTTCCTACTAGCGGAGTTAAAGCCGTCTTGGATATTGCTAAAGAAGAACAAGGAGTTGTTTTCGGTTCTAAGGCAAGAGCACCTCAGCTGTCTCCTAAGTATGAATACGGAGGAGAGCCTTATAAGTTGGTTAAAGTTCCTAAAGACATAGAAGTAAGATTTGATTTAGCAGGAGAAGCCAAATTAGGTGAGATAACTACTAAAACTGTTTCAAGACTGAAAGAACTAGGCAAGGTAGAAGAAGGAGGCAAAGTTTACGACCTTAGAACTGCTAGAGAGATAAAAGATACGCCTTACGCTATAGAAGCCAAAGTAGGAGGCAAATATGAGAAAGTAATAGAATACAAGGGAAGCGAACAAGTAATAGAGGGAGAAGCAGTCCCAGAATGGGTTGTCGGCATACAGAAAACAGGAACTCCTATGAAAATGGAAGGAATAAAAATTACCAAGCTTTCTGAAGAAACAAGAGGAGTAGCACAAGGAGTTCTCAGGCTTAGAAATATAGAAGAAGGAGGGAGGACAGTATTAGATATTTATCCTAGTCCTAAAAGAATAAAAGATATAGGCAGTTTCTCTGTAAGTGCTAGAACTCTTCAGATGAGCAAAGTACTTCCAAGCAGGCTTAAATCTAATATTGAAGCTTGGGAAAGCCATTTTCCAGCAAAGTTAGTAAGGAGTCAAGTGGCTAAGGTGTTAAAAGAGCCGACTATATTGGCAGATTTCAGAAAGGTAGAGCCTGTCAGGGCTGGTGGTTATGCTGCGGTTAGTTATGTGAGAAGTCCTTTAGGTGTAGTTCCTAGAGTTAAGCTTGTTGAAGTATCTCCTGTTGTATCTCCAAAAGTTTCAAAAAGTCCTCTCAGTCTTTCGGTTAGCCCTAAAAGTATAAGCCCAAGAAGTGTCAGTCCAAAGTCGTTAAGTTCTAAGAGTATCAGTCCTAAGAGTGTAATCCCTAAAAGTCTCAGCGTAAGCGTCTCTCCTTCTGTTTCTAAGAGCTTTAGCCCTTCTCCTAGTGTAAGTCCCTATCCTTTAATTAGTCCCTCTGTAAGCCCTAGACCAAGTCCTAGCACATCTCCTTTACCTAGTCCTTCTCCTAGTCCTTCTACTTATCCTAGCCCTAGTTTTTCTCCATACACTACTAAGAAGAAGATTCCTCCTTTTCCACCAGTTCAAAGTTCTGAAACATTCAAACCAAGAAAGACACAAGTTAAGAAAGGAGTAACAGGTTATCAGACTTTCGTCAGGCGTTTTGGTAAGTTTAAAGTTTTAAGTGGTATTTCTACTCGTGCTGAGGCTATAAGAAGAGGAGAGAGTGTTGCTAGGTCTACTTTAGCTGCTACTTTTAAGATTAAGCCTGTTGCTACTCTTGTTTCTGGAACAGAGACAGAATACATTCCTTCCAGAGCGTTTAGGGGATATAGAATAGTTAAAGGAACTAAAATAGCCACTCCGAACCAGTTTATTCAGCGTAGCAAGTTCCGTTTATCTTCTTCTCAAGAACGTAGAGATATTCAGGCTGCTAGACAACAAAAAGTATTAAAATCAAAAAGTAATTTGTGGGGTTTAAGATGATATTTGAAAAAGGAGGAATGAAATGGTTTTAGAAAATTTTAAGACGTTCAAGTTTAAAACAGAAGGTGATGCTTTCAAGGTTCAAGAAAAGATAAGAAAGAAATATGGTTACAAGCCGTCTGTTTTTAAGGTAGGTTATCCTGATGGCAGCAGTTTTTTTGAGATTGTCAAGCCTAAAAGCCTGATAGGGGGAAGAAAATGAATAAGAGAGGTCAGCTTGGTATCATATTGGGTGTGATGTATTTTGTGACTGCTTTGATTGTTGCTATCATTGCTTATCCTGCTATTAAGGATTTGCTTACTACTGCTATTGACCCAGACCATCTGGACTGTGATAACGTTTCTATTAGCCCTTCGACTCTTGCTACTTGTCTTGCTGTTGACCTTATTCCTTTCGGTTATTTCGTGACAGTAGTGGCAGTAGGTCTTGGTAGTATTGCTGTTTTTGGAAGGGTTGGAGGCGGGTGATGAACCCACTGGACATCCCGACAAACATGCAGGTAAGCTTTTTAAAGGGGGAAAAACAAATAGAAAACTATGTACCTGACTTCTGCGGAAAGAACGAACTTGAATCTAATTCGTTTCTCAAACAGGACAGGAAGCCACATGGATACTTGTCTCAGATTCGGAGTGAACGAGACTCTAGCTCATCTTCACAAGAAGCTAGAGATAATGATGGAACTCAGAAAACAAGGAAAACACGTTCTTTCAGAGGCTATCTTTTTGAACGGAAGTCGGGCAGACATCTTGGACATCTCGGATTCAGGCAAAGACAGGATAGCTACTTGTTACGAGATAATGAACAGCGAAACGGAAGAAAGTATAGAAAAGAAAAAGTTAACTTACCCAGAGGGAGTTCGCATAATAAAAATAAGAGTCTAGAGGCGGGCTGCAAGCCTACAATGAAGCCTTTCTTCTCTTACCCAGTTCTTGCTTTTGCTTTTATTACTTTTTTTTATTCTGACCACAGGGAGGCGTCCCTATGAAACCCTCGACTAAAATGTTGAGTTATAAGAATCTTCTCATAGTTCTTTTTATTATCTTACTAGCTGTTTTTGTTTTGGCTGCTGAGCCTGACTTCAACCCGATTAGTTCTTTTTCTTTGGATGAGGATTTCGGAACTTTTACAATGAACCTTTCTGAGAACATTACGGATGATGTTGACCCACAGGCAGGCCTTACTTTTAACTGGACTCTTAATGATTCAAGTGTTTTCTCTCTTGATATAATAAACACGACAGGAATAGCAACTTTCACCTCTTTAACAAATTCTTTTGGTTCTGTTCTTGTTTCTATTTCCGTGGTAGATACTGGAGGACTCAGCAACAGCACAGAATTCACTTTAACTGTTAATTCAGCCTGTACTTATTCAGGAAGCGGAGACTGGAATTTCAACAACGATAACTGCGTAGTAACCAGTCCAATAATAGGAGATGGAGTCTCTAACCTTAATATAATCAATTCACAGATAACCCTTTTGAATGACGTTTCACGTTTCAGAATAATCCATGTATCTAATTCAACTGTTACTTGTCTTGGAGGTTGCTGGAAACTAAACTGAGAGGAACACAAGGGACTAAAATCCCTTATGGAAACCCTCACGAATAAAACAATAGGAGGAAAACATGAAAATAAAAGAAATCTTGGGAAAAGTGAAAGAAAAACTGAAAAACTTGGGGTTAGGAGCTGGAATTGTTCGTAACCTAAAGGTGTTCTCCCTGATTTCTCTTGTCCTCCTAGCGATAGCTATGTCAACCACAGACATAACAGACCAAAGCATAAACACGCCTGATGTAACAAGTACAACAGCTACATTTGATAATTTGACTTTTGATTTATTAAAAGTTGATGTTCCAACACAAACTGATGAAAGTCTCGGAAACATACTCAACGAGATAAGGTACACTCAGATAAATGGCAGTGTGAACAACACAGACCTCTTCACAATAAGAGGAGATGTTTACAGCCCAGACCCGTTCAATGCTCAACCATACGGTTACAGAAACTTGGTATCAAGAGTGAATACTTATCTTCCTACTGATGTTGCTAATGTTTATAATGTCTGGAACGATTATGGCAACGCAAGAGGAGCGGTCCAGTGGAACTACATATACGAACAAGATTGTGACCCAACTTATACTGACTGCACTAATGGGGTTTTCAATCCCAAATATGGTCTAGTTCTAAGATTTGCTAACCTAACTAACGGGACAGATAAGGAAGGGCTTAGGATAGAAAATCAAGATAATGACCAAAGCGTGGATACTGGAATAAGATTCCTAGGCAACTACACCACAGGGATACTTGCAGCTTCAACACAGGCAGAATCAGGATTCTCAAATGCTTTCATAGATATTAATGTGAATAGCACACCAACAGCCGCAGCTATAAAGATAACCCAAACAGGAGAAGGAAGTGGGCTTACTATAACAGAAACCACAAACACAGGACTCGGAAACGCTATAACTATTAGTTCTAAGAGGAATAACGCAACAGTATTCATAGACAACCCTTTAAGAGGTGCTGAAACCGCATGGGTTACTCTGGCAGATTTGCAGAACACAATAGCAACTAACGGAACAAACATTTTCTACAGGAATCTGGTTTCAACAAGCACAGTAAGTCCAGTAGTTGGTATAATACAAGCACACGCTTCTGATGACCAACCAGCATTAAACATAGAAGGATTTGGCACAGTTCCAACAGTAAGGATAATAAGTCCTAACGCACCAGCCTTGAACTTGAGCAATAACCTTACTTTCTCTCAAGGCGGTGATGTTTATAGCAACGGTTCTTGTACTATTATTACAGGTAGCACTAGCACTTTGGAGGTCTGTTAGTTAGGCGGGCTGCAAGCCTACAAAAAGAACATGAAAAAACTCTTTTTACCTTTTTTTGTATTTCTTCTAGGATTAAGTATAGTTCACGCAGTAAATGTTACGGATGATGTTTACATAAACACCACAGTAACCGATTATCATATATTTGTGAACCACTCCCTTACTGATTTCACATTCGACGAACTTATCGTTACCAATTATAGTATAGAAATCTACAACCTTTCTTCAGACACGAGGTTTGATGCCTTGACCGATTCGGTAGTAAATTTTTATGGATTAAACAACGCACTCTTTTACAACACCAACCTTTCTGTGCCTTTAGAGCTTTCAGATATAAACTCTAATGATAATAACATCAATTTAACAGTAGGCGGGCTGCAAGCCTTCTACGTCTTAGATAATTATTCAGTAATAGAAGGAATAGAAAGAGAGTTCAGTCCTTTGTGGTTTTCCAGTTCTAGTAGTGTTAGTAAGAGTATTGCCAGTAACCTGACAGACACCATAAACGCGAGTGTTTCTGTGAATTTCTCTGATTATTGTTCTTTGGGTATTTTAGGTAAGTTGAATTATACTAGCCATTCTGGGGCTTATTCTGAGGTTTGGGATGCGGGAAGCTTTGTTTGTGAGCCTGATGGTTTTGTTACTCTTAATATTACAGGTTTAGAGTTTGCTTCTGGTTCTAATGGGATTAATGCTTCTTCTTATCCTTCTTTTGAGCCTATGAGTTCTTTCTCTCTAAATGAGGATTTTGGTAGTTATGAGTTTAGTATTTTGGGTAACGTTTCTGATTTGGAAGATGATGATTCTATTTTGACGTATAATTGGTCTCTTAGTAATGGTAACATTGTTTTGGGTGTTGTTAATGAGACTGGAATAGTTACTTTTTCTAGTGTTGGTAATGCTACTGGAACAATAGATGTAATAATTAGTGTGGTTGATTCTTCTTATTTGTCTAATTCTTCTTCTTTTACAGTTACTCTTAATGCAGTGGATGATGCTCCTTGGGCTGATGCTCTTCCTGATTCTACTGTAGTTGAGGATACTGGAAGTTTTTTTGCTTGGCTTTGGAGTGTTATAGTAAGTGTCTGGCATGATGTTGAAGACCTTTTCCCTTCGTCTGTTGAGATAGTTAGTCAGTCTAATGAGTCTGTTGTTAGTTGTTCTTTGGAAGAAGTAATCACACTTAACACAACATTCACTACGAGCCCTATTTTGTTGTATAATTTTGATGGTAACTTGTTGGATAGTTCTGGTAACGGTTTTAATGCGACTGCTGTTGGGACTGTTACTTTTGTTGATAATCTTTATCTTGGCGGGAGTGTTTTGGATAATAACAGTTATGTTAGTGCTTCTGATGCTGCTTTTGTTGACCCCTCTCTTGTTAGTTGCAGTAATTGTTCTATAGATTATTGGGTTAAGCCTAATTTTTCAGAGCTTGGAATAGATAAAGGAGGTGTGGATACTTCTGCTGGTGATTTTTATAACTTTACAGTTTATAGGAACACGGCTGGTGTTGAAGACCTTTACATCGGAATAAATGCAAGTGGTGGTTGTTGGCTGTGGGTTCAATCTACTAACCAGATTTATAATGTTACGAGGTGCAATAATGATGCTCTTTTAGTTGATGGAGTTTGGAATAGGATGACTCTGACTTGGGATTGGGCGGTTCAGACAGCAAGGCTTCTGATTAATGACACGGTTGTTGCAGAACTGACTGGTGTGAGCGCTCCTGCTCATGCTCCTGAAGGTTATACAAATATAGGTTCAAGATGGCAGGGTGAAAGTGGGGGTACAGGTCCGAATACCTTATTTGATAATTTCACAGTTTACAATGAGAGTTTAATCAATAATCAGGCTTTGACAAGTAACGTAAGCGTTGTCTGTGTTACAGAAGCTAATATTTCTGGAGTTTCTGTTATTAACTTAAGTATGTCTGACAGTTCTGGTCAGGCTACTAGCACTCTCGGCAATGTGATTGTTGAAAGTGTTAATGACCCTCCTTTTGTTGAGTGGAGTAGTGAGAGTCCGTCTAATGGAAGTTATTGGAACTCTGATGTGATTTTCTATTTTAATGTCTCTGATATTGACACGCAGGTTTTGGATAATTGTACTTTGTGGAAGGATTCAGCCTTGGTTGATTCTGTTTATAATATAGGTTCTGGTGTTAACAGCTCTTTCCAGTATAACGTTTCTGTTAACGAGAGTGTATCTTATTCTTTCCAAATGGGCTGTTTTGACGGAACGAATGAGACTCTTTCCAGTTCTAAGAATGTGATTGTTGATTATTTCTTGCCTATTGTGGATTGGATTTCTCCTTTGCCTGACAATTCCAGCGTTTTCACTATTGAGCCTGTTACTTTTGTGTCTTTTGATATTAACATAAGTGATAAGTTTCTTGACTTTGTTAACGTGACTATTAGGAATGAGAATGGAGTTGCTTATGTGAATAATTATTCTAGCAGTGTAGGTTCTGAGCTTGATTTCGCAGAGGGCTATAGTTTCCAGCTTTATGATAACGGAACTTATTATGTTGAGGTTTTAGCTTCTGACCTTGCAGGTAATTCAGTTTCTGAATCAAGGGCTTTTTACATACTTGACGTTTCTGAAATCATTGGTGTAAGTTCTTTTGTTGACACTTCTCAGTATCCTATGCAGTCTCACTTTTATGAGCTTAACCTGACTTTTAACAACGGCACTATTCTTTCTTTCAGTGGAACTCTTAACTGGTCTAACTTGACGACTGCCTTGACTTATGAGTTGGTTAATTCTTCTCTTGGAAGGCTTTACGTTAATTATGTTACTCCTTTCGGTTATGATAACATTTTTATTCCTTACTCTTTTGATGTTTACGTTGCCTTTGCTAATGGTTCTATTACTGAGAATCAGACGATTTCTACAGGGACTATTTCTGTTTCCAGCCCGACTCTTGTTCTTTGCAATGATTCAGTAAACGATGATTATCAGGTTTTCACTTTCATAGATGAAACGACTAACTCTTCTCTTAATGGGATAATTTCTTTCTCAAGCTTCTATTACAGCCCTGTTGCTAGCTTGGCTTCTTATTATTATTACGGTTTCACTAGCGTGGCTAATGCTTCTTATTCGCTCTGTTATGAGCCTAGCGGTCAGGAATTGTTTGTTAATGAGATTCTGACTTATTCTGCTAGCGGTTATCCTAGCAGGAGTTACAGCAAGGATGGCACTGCTTTGACTTCTGTTGTTACTGAGACTGTGCTGCCTCTTCTTGCTAGTGGTAGTGGTGCTGTTGTGACTTTTCAAGTTGTTGATTCCGTCTATGGCAGTGCAATTTCTGATGTTAATGTACTGGCTGAAAAGAACATGGGCAGTTATTACTTAAACGTAGGTAATGCTGTTACTGATGGTAGTGGCGTTGTTACTTTCTTCCTTGATACCATGCAGCCTCATCGTTTTACTTTCACAAAAAGTGGTTATACTTCTAGGGTTGAGACTTATGACAGCCTTTCATCTTCTGCTCCTTATACTATTGCTTTGACTTCTTCTGAGAGTTCTGCGTCTGCTGTTCTTTTAGGTTCTAATGCTTCTTATCATTCTGGAATCTCTTATTGGGTTGAGCCTAACGCTTCTGTTTTGTATAACAATACTGATTACAATTTCAGCTTTGACATTAGCTCTAATGGTTATTACACTCTTAGTGAGGCTGGTTTTAATCTTTTCAATTCAACAGGCATGAATGAGAATGACATAATAGGCAGTGCTGTCTGTTATGGTAACGTTAGTTGTTCTGCTAGTGTTGTTGTTAATACTGGTAACTTTAGCTGGGTTGTCATGAACTTTTACTGGATTTCTAATGATTCCTTTTCTAATGATTCAAGGCTTTGGACTGTTATGTGGCAGCATGAGGGAAGATTTAGCATTAGCAGGTTTGTTACTGATGTTCAAAGGTTTGGTGACTATTTTGACAGTCCTGTGGATGAGGATGGTCATAACTTGAATTTTGAGTTCACTAAGGCTATCATTTCTCTTGTTGTTATTCTTTTGATAGTTGGCAGTCTGACTTATTTTGGTGGGGTTTATTCTCCCTTGGCTATTCTCGGAGTGGTTGCCAGCGTGGTTACTTTGCTTGATGTGACTAACTTCCTGCCTGCCACTGTAACTGTCTTCGGTGCTAATCTTCTTACTATTATTGTTTGGTTGTTTGTAGGTGGCTACTACGTGAGTAGCAGGGTGGTAGGGCAATAACATGACCTCACACTTTAAAACTATCGGAGGTGACTTATGGGCAAGTTAGTTGGTTATTTCATGTTTTTGATTATAGTGTTGTTGTTTTTTCACATAACAGGTTTTATAGAAGGAACTCCTAATTCTAATCTTTTGAAATTAGTTGTTAATCCTGAAAAGATTACTGATTCTTCTACGACGAGCCTTTGGACTATTATAAGTGTTGCTGTCTCCGCTGCGGTGGTTGCTGGTGCTGCTTTCGGCAGTGCTGTCATGTATAGGACTAATATGGTTTTCAAGGCATCTATTACTGCTTTGCTTTTGACTTTCATCCCAGATATTATTGTCTTGTATAATACCTTAAGCAATCAGATTAATCACTGGTTTGCTGTGATAGTTTGCGGTCCTTTGGTTGTTATTTCGCTCATCATCATAGTTGAATGGTGGGCAGGAGAAGGTTAGATGTATTATTACTGGCTTGACTGGTGGGACTTATTGGTGAATGAGATAGCTGGAAG
>Ga0180732_1000781_pt1 | contig 23418 bp, 31 predicted proteins | sample KR11_01MetaG_FD_148674 | JGI IMG/M metagenome (GOLD analysis project Ga0180732, IMG submission 148674) | Groundwater microbial communities from the Olkiluoto Island deep subsurface site, Finland - KR11_0.1 MetaG | ecosystem: Environmental > Aquatic > Deep subsurface > Groundwater | place... | reverse complement strand
TAATTAAAAGTATACTGAATTAGCCAATTAGAAATCGGATAATAACGGTTGCAGTTGGTTGAATTGTCTGGTTTTTTTGTTTGCATTATTTTGTCATTCTGAATTTAGTTCAGAATCTGTGTTATTCCTACACCCTAAGCTATGATTTGGCAGAAAAAATATATATGACATTCACATAAAAATATATACAATTTTGTGAAATATATAAAATTAAAACCAGTCAGTGAAAAGATCCTGAAACAAGTTCAGGATGACAATGGCCGTTTTGCAAGTCAAACTAATTTACAAAAAACAATTTAGCAATACAGCAATATAACAATTTAAATCATATGAAATTTATTCTAGGGAAAAAAATAGGGATGAGCCAGATTTTCAACGAAGAAAACAAGGAAGTTATTCCTGTGACTTTGGTTGAGGCCGGGCCTTGCGTTGTAACAAAAATTATAACAAAAGAAAAAGACGGTTATCGGGGAGTTCAAGTCGGATTTTTGGAAAAGAAAAAAATCAACAAGCCTCTCGCGGGACATTTGAAAGATTTGGGAAAATTCAGGTATCTTAAAGAATTCAGGACGGAAGAATCCGACAAAGAATATAAATTGGGAGAAAAAATAGAAGTTTCAGTTTTTGAAGCGGGGGACGATATTAGAGTGATCGGAAAAGGCAAATCAAAAGGATTTCAGGGCGTTATGAAGCGGCATGGTTTCAGAGGCGGTCCGGCATCGCACGGGCAAAAACACAGCAACAGAAAACCGGGTTCTATCGGATGCGGATTCCCGGAACATGTGATAAAAGGAACGAGAATGGCAGGAAGAATGGGCGGAGGACAGATCACTCAGCTCGGATTGAAAGTCGCGGGCGTTGACAAAGATAAAAATTTGTTGTTAATTAAAGGATCGGTTCCGGGGAATATCGGATCGCTGGTGGAGATTATTACAAAGAAGGAGAATGTTAAGGCGTAATAATTTAAAGCGGAATTTTAATGTTTAGTTGTCTTTGTTTGACATTAGTTCTATTAGTGTATAATAATATTAAACACTAATAAAACTAATACAGACACTAATTTAACGAAGCATTGAGGATGAATTCAATCTAATTTATAAATATATGATAAAAGTCAAGGTTTACAATCTGGAAGGAGCGGAAACGGGAGAGATGGAGCTTTCGGAAGGAATTTTTGGAGTGGAGATGAAAGATGATTTGGTCCATCAAGCGTTCGTCGCGCACATTTCAAATTCAAGGCAGGTTTTAGCTGACACGAAAGACAGAGGCGAAGTTCGCGGCGGAGGAAAAAAGCCTTGGAAACAAAAAGGAACGGGAAGATCAAGACACGGTTCAAGCAGGTCTCCGATTTGGAAAGGCGGAGGAGTTACTTTTGGCCCTACTTCTGATAGAAATTACAGCAAGAAAATAAATAAGAAAATGAAAACCAAGGCTCTTTTTATGGTTTTATCGTCAAAACTGCGAGATAATGAAATGATAATTTTAGATGATTTAAAGCTAAATAAAGTTTCAACAAAAACAATGAGTGGCGTTTTTAAAAAGTTGCCGGTAAAAGGAAAAATTTTATTTTCCTTAGGGAAGAAGAATGAGCAAGTTTCTAAATCAATTAAAAATATACCTAATGTTTCAATGATCGCCAGTGATTCTTTGAATGTCGCCGATTTGCTGAAAAATAAAACTTTCATTATAGATAAAAAGGGAATAGAGATGATAGGGAAGGTTTATAAACAGAATTAATTTATCGCTAAGGAATTTTAATATTTATTTAAATAGGGGTTGCTGATTTTCTCCAAATATTCCCATCTCGGGAGCCTGCCTGACGGTAGACAGGCTCGAAATGACAAATGCGCGCTATTTTAGCAAAAGACAAAATAGAAGGCTATGGAACATCTTAATAAAATTCAGAAAATAATATAAAATAACATGGGAATTTTAGATAAAATCATAAAAAAAGACAAGGAAGACAAATCTCCTAAGAAGGATATTAGGTCAGAAAAGTTTCTCAAAAAACAGAAGAAGGAAACGATTCCTAAAGTCAAAAAAGTTTCCAAAGACAAGATACCAAACCGCTATTTTGATTTGATAAGGAAGCCTCATATTTCCGAGAAAACTTTTAATCTTTCCAAAGAAAGCCAGTATGTTTTTATAGTTTCCGACAGGTCTAATAAATCAGAGATAAAAAAGGCGGTTGAAAGTTTATACGGAGTTTCTGTTGTTAGTGTTAATGTCATCAGCGTGCCGTCCAAGCCTAAAATGTCCAAAGGCAAACCGAGCGTCAAAAGCGGATACAGAAAAGCGATAGTCAAACTGGCGAAGGGATATAGTATTGATGTGATGAAAGAAACAAAGTAAATTGCTACATTGCTAAATTTTCCTGTCATTCTGAATTTATTTCAGAATCTACTATATACTACATCTAAACCAAAATAAGCAAATATAACTTAGCAGTAAAAAGATTCTGAAACAAGTTCAGAATGACAAACAAGAGGATTTAAAAATAATGTTATTATAAATCAATTTAACAATTCAACAATTCAACAATTTAGCAATAGAGCAATACAACAATTTAACAATATAATTATATGGCAGTAAAAAAATATAAACCAACGTCTCCGGGCAGAAGAGGAATGATGGGCTATGACTTTTCCACGCTGGACAAAAAAGATCACGAGAAAAGCTTGCTTGGAAAAATGACAAGAAAAGTAGGCAGAGGCAGCGCGGGGAAAATCACAACCAGACACAGGGGCGGCGGCGCAAAAAAGAGATTCAGAATTATTGATTTTAAGATGAATAAGTTTGACATTCCGGCAAAAGTTGAATCTATTGAATATGATCCGAATAGAACGGCGTTTATCGCCCTGCTTGTCTATGCGGACGGAGAAAAGAGATATATTATCGCTTTGGAAGGATTGAAAAAAGGCGATGAAATTGTTTCATCATTCAATGCGCCGATAAAAATCGGAAACAGGGTTTCTCTGAAAAACATTCCGCCAGGAACGATCATCAGCAATGTTGAATCGTTTCCCGGAAAGGGCGGACAGTTTGCCAGATCCGCGGGATCATTCGCAAAATTGATGGCGATTGAAGGAGGCTTTGCTCATGTGGGCCTATCTTCCGGCCAGACTAAAATAATTTCTGAAAACTGTTCCGCCACAATTGGACAGGTGAGTAATGTAAGCTATAATACAGTTGTTATTGGAAAAGCGGGAAGATCAAGATGGATGGGCAGAAGGCCTCAAGTAAGGGGAAGCGCGATGAATCCGGTGGATCATCCTCATGGAGGAGGAGAAGGAAGACAGCCCATCGGACTGAAGCACCCAAAAACTCCTTGGGGAAAACCTGCGCTTGGATTTAAAACAAGAAGAAAAAAGAAGCGCGCGGACAATTTTAGAAAAAAGAAAGAAATATAAACAGTTGAATAGAAAATAATTTATTAAAGAATTTTAATATGAGCATTTTCGGAGCTCAATTAAAAATAATAAGCATCATAACTAATTCCAAATTACAAATAACAAATTACAAATATGTCAAGATCGCTAAAAAAAGGTCCTTATGTGGACGAAAAACTGATGGAGAAAGTCGGCAATTTAAAGGCCGGAGACAAAACCATTATTAAAACATGGGCGAGAGATTCTTCAATTTGTCCGGAAATGGTGAGCTTTACTTTTGGGGTTCATAACGGCAAACAGCATATTAATGTTTTTGTCACGGAAGATATGGTCGGACACAAGCTCGGAGAATTTTCCCCGACGAAAAAGTTCGTCAAGCATGGCGGCAAGATGCAGAAGGAAATAGAAAAAGCTCCGGAGGGCGGTAAAGAAAGTAAAGAAAATAAAGAGAGCAAATAATTAACAAGTTTATATAACAGCATTTAATTTTAAATATATGGAAGTTCAAGCGCATTTAAAAAATTTAAGAGTCGCGCCGAGAAAAGTAAGGCTGGTCATTGATGTTATCAGAGGCATGGTTGTCAACGATGCCAGAGTTAACCTTAATTTTATCAGCAAAAAATCGGCAGAGCCGGTTTTGAAATTGCTTAACTCCGCGGTGGCGAACGCGAAGCACAATTTTAATTTAAGCGAGAATAATTTATATGTTTCAAAGGTTTTTGTGAATGAAGGACCAATGCTGAAAAGATGGACGCCAAGAGCCATGGGAAGAGCGTCTGCTATACACAAAAGAACAAGCAATATCACTTTAATCTTGGACGAGAAATCAAAATAATAACGGTTTAATATTTTTAGGACTTACCCATTTGCTGTCATTCCGACCGGAGCGTAGCCCTGTTCTTGAAATTTACTCTGTAAATTTTAAGAACAGGGCGCAGCGGAGTGGAGGAACCTGTCTGCCGATAGGCAGGTCTGTAAACACAGAATACTTACTTCTAAACAAAAATACTGTAAAACGCATGTTTTATTCGCTTACAGATCCCCGTTCGGCTAATCGCTCAGGGCAGGCTCTCGGCTCCTAATCGTCGCTCGGGATGACAAATCTAAGCGGGTAAGTCTTAGAAATATTGAAATGCTAATATGCTAATACGAATTATTTATGGCAAGAAAAATAAATCCATTTTTGCACAGGCTGGGAATCATAAGAGATTGGAAATCAAAATGGTTTAACGCGGGCAATTACAGAAAATTTTTGCGCAAAGATGTGGAACTGCGGGAATTTCTGCGGGAAAAACTGAAAAAAGCTTTGATTGACGATGTTATAATTGAGAGGTCTTCAAACAGCATGGTTGTCAATATATATTCGGCAAGGCCTGGAATCATCATAGGCAGGGGAGGAACCGGCGCGGAAGAATTAAAAGCGGATATAATCAAAAAAATAAACGAGAAAACAGAAATAAAAGTTAATATAATTGAAATCCGCAATGTAGAATTAAACGCTAATCTGGTCGCTCAAGCAGTCGCGGAACAAATTGAAAAAAGAGCCGCTTTTAGAAAAGTGTTAAAGCAAGCGATGGAAAAAACTATGCAAAATAAGCAAGCGCAAGGAATAAAGATCGCGGTTTCCGGCAGATTAAACGGAGCTGAAATGTCCAGAGTTGAATGGCTGAGCGAAGGAAAAATCCCTCTGCAAACCATGAGAGCCGATATTGATTTCGCGAAATACACCGCGCGAACCACTTATGGAGCGATTGGAGTAAAGGTGTGGATATATAAAGGGGAAATATTTGAAGATTAGAAATTGAATTTAGAATTTAGAATATTGAAAAGAAAATTATTTATGAAAGAATTATTAAAACTCAAAGGGGCGAATATAGATTGTGATTTAGCGACTAGCTCTGATAAAATTAGCTGGAAGCAAGACGGATGCCCTTGGAATGAAAAAGAAAATTCTAGCGAGCATAAATGCGCGGTTAAAAATATTTCTATTTGTAAATATTTTAAGGGCATAGAACCGCTTGATATAGTTTTATGTTCTTATGACAAAAAATAAAGAATGTTAAAATGTTTATATGTTTATATGCTTAAATGTTAAAATGATTATATGTTAATGCCAAAAAAGGTAAAACACAGAAAGCAGCACAAGGGCAGGAATCGCGGAAAAGCGCAGAGAGGCTCCAGCATTTCTTTCGGATCTTTCGCTTTGAAGTCTCTTGAAAATTCTTGGGTCACAAGCCGGCAAATTGAAGCGGCCAGAAGGGCGATGACAAGATATGTCCAAAGAGGCGGGAAGATCTGGATAAGAATTTTCCCGGACAAGCCAATTACCAGAAAACCGGCGGAAGTTCCTATGGGCAGCGGAAAAGGCAGTTTGGATCATTTCGCGGCAGTTGTAAAAACCGGAAAAATAATTTTTGAGATGGATGGAGTTGAAGAAAAAGTGGCAAGAGAAGCGATGGAAAGAGCCAGTCATAAACTGCCCGTAAAGACAAAATTTATTTCCAAAGAGATTGATTTGATGTGATTAGAATTTAGAATAACTATCGTGTTACGGAGTCCTGACGAAAGTCAGGAGGAAATATCGCAATTTTTTTGAAGCTCGCTAATTTTGTGAAATTTCACCCTTACTTTCGCAAGGACTCCAATTTGCCTAATTAAAAAATACCATTAATTTTAGAATATGAAAGCTAAAGAGTTAAGAGAACAATCAGAGAGCCAATTGCAAGTTTTAGTAAAAGAAAGCAAAGAGAAGCTTAATAAGCTGCGCTTTTCTCTTGCGAACAGGCAGCTAAAGGATTACAGCGATGTAAAAAAAACGAAAAAGATTATTGCCAGAGCGAAATCTGTTTTAAAAGAAAAAACTACTCAATCAAGCAGGGAATAATACCATTAAATTTTCAAAATAATATCAAATATGAACAAAGATAATAATCAAACGGAAAAAGAAAACAGTAAAAAAAATACCAAAGGAAAGATTGGGGTTGTTGTGAGCGACAAAATGGACAAGACAGTGGTTGTGAAGGTTGATAGATTAAAAATGCATCCAATTTACAGAAAGAAATATAATGTAAGCAAGAAATACAAAGCGCATGACGAAGATAATAAATTCAAAGAAGGAGATAAGGTTATGCTTATAGAAACAAAGCCGATGAGCAAAGAGAAAAAATGGATTGCAAAAGAAATTGAAAGTAAAAAAGCATAATAAATACAAGTAAAACTAATATTAATCTAACGAAGTAAATTAATTTATATTTATGATTCAACAAGGAACCAAACTTATAATCGCGGACAATTCAGGCGCAAAGTGGGCAAGATGCGTAAAAGTTCTCGGCGGAACAAGAAAAAGATATGCTTATCTCGGCGATGTTATAGTAATTACGATAAAAGCGAGCGAGCCTCGAGGACAAGTCAAAAAAGGAGAAGTTGCCAAGGCTGTGATTATCAGGCAGAGAAAAAGTTTTAAAAGAAAAGACGGTTCTTATATCCGTTTTGACGATAATGCCGTTGTGATTGTTGACAAGGATAACATAACTCCCAAAGCCACTCGCGTATTCGGGCCGGTTGCCAGAGAGTTGAGAAATGGCGGTTTTATGAAAATAATTTCCTTGGCGCCAGAAGTGCTATGATTTATATAAGCATTTAAGCATATAAACATTTAAACATTTAAACATTTAGGCATTTAAATATATAAACATTTAAGCAATGAAAATTAAAACTAACGATAGGGTAAAAATAATTGCCGGCAAGGATAAAGGCAAAGAAGGGAAAGTTACTAAAGTAGTTCTTGAAACTGGAAAAGTTATTGTTGAAAACGCAAATCTTATAAAAAAACATATAAAAGCGAGAAGACAAGGAGAAAAAGGACAGAAGATTACCGTTGCTTCGCCGATTAATGTTTCTAATGTCGTTTTGCTTTGCCCGAAATGCAATAAACAAGCTAGAGTCGGATATTTAGTTTTGGAAAATGGAGAAAAGCACAGAATTTGCAAAAAGTGCAAACAGGATATAGCAATTCAAGTTAAGAAATAGATAGTAAGCAATTTCAATCTGCGTTTGTCCGTGCCTTCAGTCAGTGTTTGTCAGTGTCTAATTTAATAGAACACGGATAAACACACAGACCTTCGGACACAGACAAACACTGATAATAAAAACAAAACTTAATTAAACGCACAGGTCATAATAATATACCAATAGAATATTAAAACATTAAAACCATTTTATGTACAAAGCAAGGCTAAAAGAGAAATATATAAAGGAAGTCGTTCCCGCGATGGTCAAGGAATTCGGCTATAAGAGCGTAATGTCTGTTCCAAAAATAACAAAGATTGTTGTGAATTTGGGGCTAGGAAGAATTCTCAGAGACAGCAAAGATGATTTAAAAAAAATCACCTCTGATGTTGAAGTTATTGCGGGTCAGAAGCCGGTTGTCACTAAAGCGAAAAAGGCAATTTCTAATTTTAAAACAAGAGCAGGAATGCCGGTTGGGCTTATGGTAACTTTGAGGGGAGTAAAAATGTATGAATTTCTAGACAGATTAATTAATATAGCCCTTCCGCAAGTGAGAGATTTTCACGGTCTTGGCAAGAAATCATTTGACGGAAACGGCAATTATAATATTGGAATAAGGGAGCATATTATTTTTCCAGAAGTGGCGAAGGACGATATAAAAAATATTTTTGGAATGGAAATCAGCATAGCCACCACGGCGAAAAATAATGAAGAGGCTTATAAATTATTAAAGAATATGGGAATGCCTATCGTAGCTGAAGATAAGAAAAAATAATTTTTAAATTAAGAATAAAGATAAACAAATATGGCAAAAACTTCGCTAGTAGTAAAAGCTCTAAGAAAGCCAAAATACTCAACCCGCATTATAAGAAGATGCTGGAGATGCGGCAGAAAACGAGGATACTTGAGAAAGTTTGATCTGTGCAGAATTTGCGTCAGAGAATTGGCAAGTACCGGAGAAATTCCAGGATTAAAAAAAAGCAGCTGGTAGATTAGTATTAAGTATATAGTATTAAGTATTAAGCGTTTTGTCTTATTATCTTATAGCTATAAATAGTTTCTAAATACTATATACTTAATACTAAACGCTTAATACTATATACTTAATACTAAATACTAAATATTATGACTGATCCAATAGCAGATATGCTAACAAGAATAAGGAATGCTCAAACAGCTAATTTGATGTCTGTTTTGATTCCTTCTTCTAAATTTAAATTAGCTCTCGCAAAAATTCTTAAGGAAGAAGGATATGTTCAGGATGTAATTCAGCACAAAAAAGGGGTTAAAATAAGCTTGGAAGTGGTTTTGAAAAAAACGGGGGATAATTACGCGATATCTGAAATTAGAAGAGTTAGCAAGCCGGGGCAGAGAAGATATGTCGGCAAGGACGAGGTGATGAAAGTCCTTGGCGATTATGGGCTTTCTGTTATTTCAACATCAGAAGGAGTTATGACTAATTTGAAGGCGAAAGAAAAAGGGCTTGGAGGAGAAATTATTTTTGAGGTGTGGTAGGATTATTTTAACATATTAACATATAAACATGTTAGCATGTTAACAAATTTATTTTTGAAGTTGCGGCAAGGTCATATTGACATATTAGCATATATTTATGTTAAAATGTTAAAATGTTAAAATGTTAAAACGATATTTATATGAGTAAAATAGGAAAACAGCCAATAACCATATCATCGGGAGTTACTTTTTCTGTTGATAAGAATAATCAGGTTTTTGCAAAGGGTTCCAAGGGAGAGCTTTCTGTTAAAATTGATCCAAAAGTATCCATTGAAGCCAAAGACGGAAAAGTTATTGTTTCTCTGAAAAATAATACAAGAAAAAATTATGCCATCTGGGGCCTTTCCAGAATGTTGATTTTTAATATGATTGAGGGGGTTGGGAAAGGTTTTGAAAAAAAACTTGAAATACAGGGAATCGGATACAAGGCAGTTCAAAAAGGAAAAGATTTAGAGCTTGCTCTCGGGTTTTCTCATCCGGTATTATTCAAAGCTCCGCAAGGAATAGAATTTAAAGTAGAAAAAAATATAATTACTATAGACGGTTTTGACAAGCAGCTAGTGGGACAAGTTGCCGCAGATATCCGAAGCAAAAAAAAACCTGAACCATATAAAGGAAAAGGAATAAGATATGTCGGAGAGCATGTAAGAAGAAAGTCTGGAAAAAAAGTTGCCGGAACAACGGAAAAGTAAGTAAATTAGGCCTTCAGCGCTAATTTCGCAGAATTATGCGGACTTAACGCAGAAGAACGCAGAAAAATATAGCAATTTAACAATGCAACAATTTAACAATATAAATAGATAGATATGAAAAATAATAAAGAAATAGCAAAAAAACAGGGCAGGATAAGAAGGCATAAAAGAGTTCGCTCTAAGATTTCAGGCACAGCATCTGTTCCTCGCTTAAATCTATTTAGAAGCAACAAAGGATTATTTGTCCAGCTGATTAATGATGATTTAGGAGTGACGCTGGCAAGCGCGAGCGAAAAAGAAATTAAAGGAAAAAAAATAAAAACTGAAACCGCGAAAGAAGTCGGAAAACTGATTGCCAAGAAAGCCCAAGAAAAGAAAATAGAAAAAGTAGTTTTTGATCGCGGAGGATATAGATATCACGGCAGAGTCAAAGCTCTGGCGGAAGGCGCGAGAGAAGGGGGGTTGGTTTTTTAGAGTTTTACACGCATTTTCGGAGCTCAACTCCGAAGCTTCGGAGTTGAGCTCCGAAAATGAAAGAATAAGATAATTCGGATAATGTCCGTATGTCTAAATAAATAAAAGATAATTTTATATCATTATGATGAATAAAAAAGAAGAGTCGGGTTCAAAGAGTTCATTTGGTAAAAAATCATTCGGCAGGGGAAGAAAAAGAGAGAGGCCGGAGTTTGAGCAAAAAATTATTGACATCGCGCGCGTTACCCGCGTCGTGAAAGGCGGAAAGAGATTCAGCTTCAGGATCGTTATTGTTATTGGCGATAGAAAAGGCAGGGTCGGAGTGGGAGTTTCCAAAGGACCGGATATGAAAGCCGCGACGGAGAAAGCTTATGCTGACGCGAAGAAGAATATCATAACGCTTAGCTTCAAAGGAAACACAATTCCGTACAATGTTTATAAAAAACTGGGAAGCTCAAAAATTTTATTAAAGCCAGCCGCCAAAGGACATGGAATTGTTGCTGGCGGAGCGGTCAGAACAATTGTTTCTTTGGCAGGCATTAAAGATATTTCCGGAAAAATGCTTGGCGCTAAAAGCAAACTAAACAACGCTCGAGCGACTATTGATGTCTTAAAACAGTTTTCAGTAAAAAAGACAAGAGAAATTTCACTAGAATTAGAAAAACAGGAAAAAGCGAAGAAAGAGGAGATAAAAACAAAAGAAATAAAAGAAACAAAGGAAGTAAAGGAAGTAAAAGAGAATAAAGAAGTGGAAAAGAAATAGATAAATGTTAAAGACTGGAAACTGGAAAATGAATTGTTGTATTGTTTATATGTTTAAATGTTAATATGTTAAAATGATTTTTTATGCAATTGCATCAATTAAAACCAACAAAAAAAAAGGAGAAGAAAAAAATCGGGCGCGGAGGAGCTCATGGAACTACTGCTACTCGCGGAACGAAAGGACAGAAGGCAAGATCGGGGGGCGGCAAGGGTCCAAGCTTTGAAGGAACAAAAGTCCCGCTTTTTCGAAGAACTCCAAAACTAAGAGGATTTAAAAGCATTTATAAAAAAAATAATGTAGTCAATCTTTCTGTTTTGGAAAAGAATTTTCAAGACGGAGATGTTATAACCGTGAGAACCTTGCTGGGTAAAGGATTGGTCAGCAGGATAAAGCCAAATGTCAAAATCCTCGGTGATGGAGAATTGAAAAAGAAAATCATCATTGAAGGTTGCCTGGTCTCTAAAAGCGCGGGAGAGAAAATTAAGAAAGCTGGCGGAGAGATTAGAGAAATGAATATAAAAACTTTAGCGTAAATAAAAATAATAATTTTATTAATTATTGCGTCATTGTTAAATTGTTACATTGCTAAATTGTTGTTTATTTTATCAATTTGCTTTTAACAATTTAACAATTTGACAATGTAACAATTTAATCTTATGCTCAAAAAACTAATCAGAGTTTTTAAAGACAAAGAACTTAGAGGAAAAATAATCTATGTGGCTGTGATGCTTATTATTTTTCGCTTGGCGGCTCACATCCCGATTCCAATCGTTGACGCTGAAAGATTGAGCGATTTTTTCAACAGTAATCAGCTTCTCGGCCTTTTGAGCGCTTTTACGGGCGGAGGGATGGAAAACTTTTCTCTGGTTATGCTTGGAGTCGGACCTTATATCACGGCTTCAATCATAATGCAGCTTTTGACGATGATTTTTCCGCAGATAAAAGAAATGTATCAAGAGTCCGGGGAAGCGGGAAGGCAGAAATTCAATCAATATACCAGGTATGCCACTGTTCCTTTGGCGATGCTTCAAGGTTTTGCGATGATTACGCTTTTGAAAAATCAAGGAATTATCGGCAATATAAATCAATTTGATATGGCAGTCGCCCTCTCGCTAATTACTGCCGGGACGATATTTTTAATGTGGCTCGGAGAGCTTATTTCCGAGAAGAAAATTGGGAATGGCGTTTCGCTGATTATTTTCGCTGGCATTGTTGCTGGATTACCTAGGGTAGTATATGAAACTTATGAAATTTATATAAAAGGAGGAATTTCTAACGAAATTACTTCTGTTATTGCTTTATTAATCATAGCCGTAATTGTGGTTTTGGGAGTTGTGATTATCACAGAGGCGCAAAGAAATATTCCTGTTTCTTATGCCAGGCGCGTTAGGGGAAATAAAACTACGGGAGGAGTTTCCACTTTTTTGCCTCTTAAAGTCAATTCAGCGGGAATGATACCTTTGATTTTTGCTATGTCTATGATGATTTTTCCCGGAATTATAGCGTCATTTTTTGTCCAGCATTCCAATGAAATGGTCAGAAGCGCAGCGCTTTTTGTGAGTAGCACCTTTCAGCCGGGAAATTTGATTTATGGAGTTTTATATTTTATTATGGTTTTCTTGTTCACTTATTTTTATACTTCAATTGTTTTTGACCCCAAGAATGTCGCGGAGAATCTCCAGAAGCATGGCGGTTTTGTGCCGGGAATGAGGCCGGGAACGAACACCGCTGATTTTCTGGGAAGAGTCTTAGGCAGGATAACATTCATGGGAGCAACCTTTCTCGGTATAATCGCTGTCATCCCGTTTATCGGCCAAGCTCTCACTAACATTACAACTCTAGCCATCGGAGGAGCTTCAGTTTTGATTGTCGTCGGAGTCGTCCTCGAATCAATCAGACAAATTGATTCTCAGCTTACAATGAGGGATTATGATGAATTCTAATTTGTTCTATTGCTGTATTGTTATATTGTTGTATTGATACCGCCCCGCGGGAGTCTCCGCCTCGGCAGGCTGTCTAATAAGTCCCAAATATACGGAATTTATCCTTTAGGATTTCAAAAAATAGCTTAAATAAGCGATGCTTTATGAAACCCTAAAGGGTAAATTCCAATTATTAGACAGCCTGCCGGGACTCCCGCGAGATTGCAATACAGGCGCGCTTAATTGATAAGCGCCCCTTGACACTTCTAAAATTCCATACTAGGCTTTTGATATAATTAAAGAAAAATTTATGAGATATAATCAAAAATTTGAAACAGAAATATATTTGGGTCGTCAAATCCCCTTATTACTAAGGGGTTAGTTTGGTTTGTCTAAATATAAAAATTTAAGAACCTTTCTTATGCAACCCCTTAGCGATAAGGGCGTTTTTGTTTATAGGAAAGGTTTTTTAATTTGTCTTAAATTATTTTAAGGCATATATGCATCTTGTACCTTGAAAATTGAATAATAAATCGCAAAAACAAAAACCTTTAAAACAGGCAATTTGGGCATTAATAAATCTTAGCGCCTGAATTACCTGTTTCAAAGAGTTGGAAGAAATTCCGACAAATTTGGCAGGAGGAGATGAAAAGAGATGAGAAATAATGATTACTGGTCGGGTTCGAGCATGGTTTTTTGTTGTCTTATTGACGAAAAAAGAACTTTAGCTTTTCGAAATACGATCAAAAAAATAGTAAAAAAGGGAGACATAGTTGTTGACATAGGAACGGGAAGCGGTATTTTGGCCATGTTTGCCACTGACGCAGGAGCCGAAAAAGTCTACGCGATTGAGGCAGATAATAATTTACACAAAACATTAGAAACGAATTTTCAGATGAACGATTATAAAAAAATTATACATCTGATAAAAGGCGATGTGCGAAAGGTCAATTTGCCGGAAAAAGTTGATGTGGTCATTTGCGAAATGGCGGAGACTGGTTTAATTGACGAACTCCAAGTTCTTGCAATGAATCACATTCTAAAATTCGTTAAAAACTCTACAAAAATTATTCCCTCTGCTATGCGCAATTATGTAGATTTGGTTTTTAGCGATAACTCTTTCTATAAACATAAGCTGAGCATAGTGAGGCATAAACATGCTGTGTATAATAAAAATTCAAGATCAAAATCTTTCTCTGAAAAAATCCTTTACTGCGAGGTTGATTTTTGCAAATTGAATGGTTTGCAAATTGACAAGAAAATTCCGATAACTATAAATAAAAGCGGTGTTATAAACGGAATAAGGATTACTAATCAGACGCTTTTTCCTGATGGCTCGCAATTTGGCAATTCGATGACCTATTGTGTCCCATTAGTTTTACCGATCAAAGAAACGATAGTTAAAAAAGGAAATGAATTCTTGCTAGAACTTTCATATAAATTTGGCGGAGGACTTAAAAATTTGAAATATAAATTACGATGGATGGACAAAAAATAAAATTAAAGGAGGAAATAAAGATGAATGAAAACAAAATTAGAAAGATATTGACTATAATCACGCTGATAATAATAGGAGTGATTATTATGCTGTATCAGAGACCCGGATACAGTATTGTGGCAGTAATCATACCGCTCGGAATAGCTTGGGTGGTCTGCACGATTATTATAATTTGGATCTGGCGTGTTTAACTCGTTGTATACGAGTGGCTTGATCTTAAAAAAATAATATCTATGCAAAAAAATAACAACATTTTTACCCGCAAGCAAATCTCGCGGGTAATTTTTTTTAGCAAGTCGGCGAGTTTCGGGTTGGGTTAAGAAACAAACGAATTGACGAGAACTAGGGCTAATTGGCAAATATTTTTAATTTCAACAAAAAACCGCATAACGATGCAATAATGCGTAAGAAAATTTGCATATTATAACTATATATTGACAAAATAAGCAAAGCGGACTATGCTTAAATCATACATTAAACTATAGTGTAATAACATTAAAATTATGATTTCAAGGCAAGATTTAGAGTTGAAAAATGAGTGGTGGGTTAATAATCAATACAAAATAGAAGAAGCAAAATGGCCCAGGAGAGATTTGTTTTCTTTGTTGAAAGACAATATCGATCATTCCCTGATGCTAAATATCGTCGGTTTGAGGCGGGTGGGAAAAAGCACGATGCTGAAACAGCTTATCGCCGAGTTTTTGGAGCGGAAGATAAAGCCGCAAAACATTTTCTATTTTCTGTTTGATTACGCCAGCCAAATAAAAAAAGCGGAATTTCTTGACGAAGTTCTGTCTTTTTATTTTAGGGAAATTTTAAACAAGCCCGGCTTGCAGCTTGACGAACGCGCTTATATTCTTCTTGACGAAGTGCAATATATAGAAGACTGGCAGGCGGTTTTGAAAAAATATTACGATCTGTCAAATAAAAAAATTAAGTTTATCGTCACCGGATCGCAAAGCGTATTATTGAAAGGAAAATATAAAGAAAGCTTGGCGGGCAGAATTTTTGATTATTATCTGCCCCCGCTTTCTTTTCCGGAATTTTTAAGAATTAACAAAGAGGATATTAAAACTTTTGAAAAATTTGACTTGTTTGAATTGCCGAACATTTTTACGGCGCTAAGCGGATACAATACTTATTACGGCAAAAAGATTGCCGATTTGAGCCGGGAATATCTTATCGCCGGGCAATTTCCCGAAAGCCGGCAGTTTTCATCCGTTGAACGGAAGCACGAGTATGTCGCGGATGCGGTGCTGGGAAAAGTGCTTCAGGATTGCATCAATATATTCAAAATAGATAAGACTGACGAGTTTAAATTATTCGCTTATCAGCTGATAAATAATATCGGTTCTATTTTTGAATTGAAAAATATCGGACGCGAGATAGCCGTTTCCCAAATGACGCTTGATAAATATATGGAATATTTGCGCGACAGTTATGTTGTTGAGATTCTGTATAAATATCACAAAAGCCCGATTAAAAAAGGCCGGATTATGAAAAAGCTTTATACGCCATGCGTTAATTTTAATTCCGCCTTGAATCGCTATAAAGAAAATCACATTGATGAAATTCCGCAAGCATTCGGCAAAATAATCGAAAATGTAATCTATAATGTTTTGGCGCGCAAGTATAAAGGCGGCGAGTTGATGGATAGTTTAAGTTTTTGGCGGCAAGGAGAAAAAGAAATTGATTTTATCGCTATAAAAAATAAAAAACAATTAGCGATAGAAGTTAAATTTTCCAATAAGATAAATTTCAAAGATTTAAATACGATAACTAATTACATTGGTAAAAAGAAGCTGGAGTACGGAGTGGTGGTTACTAGAAACGAGATAGATAAAAAAACTATAAACGGCCAGACGGTTTATTTTATTCCTTATTATTTGGTTTTGTTGACGGAATAAAACTTAAAAAGCGGAAAATAAACTAAAAGGCAAGTGAAAAAGAGCTATCTTAATTTTTATGCTATAGCATAAAAATTAAGATAGCAGAAAATAAATAAAAATAAAGAATAATCTTATGCAAGACGAATATTTGGATATTGTTGATGAAAACGACAAGATAGTTGGCAAGGATTGGCGGAATAAGATTTACGCCAGCGGGCTTAATCACAATATCCGGGCGGTGAATGTTTTTATTTTCAATTCCGAGGGGAAATTGCTTGTGCCAAAAAGATCAATGAACCGAAGAATTTATCCCGGATGTTTTGATTTTTCTTGCGCCGAGCATGTTTCAAGTGGCGAGGATTATTATCAAGCGGCAAAAAGGGGATTGGAAGAAGAACTGGGGATTAGTGATATGGAGTTGATTGAGCTTGGAAAATTGACTCCAAAAGACGGCGTGAGCTGTTTTATGAAAGTTTATAAATCAGAGTATAATGAAGATATAGCAAATTACGACAAAGACGGGATTGACGAGCTTTTTTGGCATAGTTTGGAAGAAGTGAGGCAAATGATCGCTGAAGATAAGACGAAGTTTAAAAGAGATTTTTGGGAGGTTTTGGGGTGGTGCGATAATAAATTCAATAAATAATTATGGAAAATAATAAAAACGAAATATATTTTAAGCAAGAAGAAGATATATCGGATGAGAAAATTAATGAAATTAAAAAATTTGTTAATGAAATTTATGAAAGTTCAAAATTGTCAGATGAAGTAATTGAAAGTTTAAATGAACATAATAAAACAATTTTAAAATATACAAAAGAGCTCGCAACAGAAGAGAGTTTATCTCAAGAAGATTTAGAAAATGTTCAATTGGCAGCTATTTTGCATGATGCAGCAAAAACCAATTCTTCTCTTTTAAAGCATGGTTTTGCAAGTTCAAAAATAGCTCAGCAAAAGCTTTTAGAGATGGGTTTTAAGAATGAAAGAGTAAAAATAATTACTAATGCCATTGAAAGACACATGGGGCCCATACCTGGATTTATGCAAAGAGAGGCAAAAAAACATACAGATAAAACTGGTGAGGAAGTAATATTTTCAAGACCAGAAACAATGGTTGATAAAATTCTTTATGATGCGGATATGTTATCTTTGGTCGATAAAAATGGAATAAATAAAATACTTATTCTCAGAAAATCGATCGATATGTTTATAAATGAAGATAAACAAGAAGCAAATGAAAAAAATATAAGTCAAGAAAAAGTAGCTTATCTTTCAGCGTTAAAAAGTGCCGAAGAAGCCATAAATTCACTTTATACAGAGGCAGCAAGAAAAAAAGGAGATGTTTTAATAAAAGAAGCAAGAGATTTATCTTTAAGTAATTTTGATGAAAATCATCCATAAAAACCAAACAAAAATATTTAAGAATAGCGAGGCTTGCGCGGCGATCGAATATCCGCTGGGCGATAAAGACATTAATGGCGCGGTGATTGAAATTAACGGCCGATATCCGGATAAAGGCAGGACAGTGAATTTGAAATGTAAGGAAATGGTTTATATTATTAGAGGTTCGGGTAGGTTAGTGATCGAAGGAAAGGAAGTAAAACTTAACGAAGGGGATTTAGTTTTAATTGAAGCGGGTGAGAAGTTCTTTTGGGAAGGTGATTTAATAATGTTTAGCTCTTGCGCTCCGGCGTGGAATCATGAGCAATATAAGGAAGTTGAATAAAATGTCATACAAAAAAACTAATTAAAAACTAAGTATTGACATAGCATTTCGGATATGATACACTATTGTCATAATTATGAAAAGCAAAAAAAACCTAATTGAACAACTTAAATCTTTGCCACATTTTAATAAAAATGTCATTTATCAGCTTGGAAAATCTTATAATCTAACAGATAGCACTCTTGATACATACATTAGCCGATATTTGAAAAGCAAAGAAATTATTCAGCTAAAAAAGGGCTTTTATATCTCTGCTGATTTTTTGCATAAAAATAAAAATGATATTTCCTATTTATTCTATCTGGCAAATATTTTAAGAACGCCGTCTTACATAAGTTCTTGGACAGCGCTTCAGTATTATGATCTCGCCACTGAGTCAATTCAAACTATCTTATCAGTTGCTCCAAAGATTACCAAAACCTACGAAACTAAAGCGGGAAATTTTGCCTATCAGTCAATACAGAAAGAATTATTTTCTGGTTTTTCTCTCGTCAAAGGGAATTTTGATTTTTACATAGCATCTCCGTCAAAAGCGCTGTTTGATTTGCTGTATTTCAAAACTCGCCAGTTTCGCGGGGTAAGATTTAATGCTATTGAGGAATTGGTTGCTGATTTGCGAATTGATTTTAATGAAATGGAAGAAAGTGAACGGGAAAAGTTTTATAAAGTTATTGAAACATTTTTAGATAAAAAATAAAATATGAATAATCAGATTTTACTTAAACTAAAAAGAAAACTTGAAGACCTGTCTTCTTATGGAGAAGCGGATATTGAAACTCAGCGCAACGCCCTCAAAGAGGAGTTGCAGTTTTATGTTTTAAATTATATTTATCATCATCCAAAATATAGCAAGTGGATTATGTATGGCGGTTCTGCGCTTCGCATATGCCATAAGCTTAATCGAATGTCTGTTGATTTGGATTTTGAGGCAGCGCATCCAATAACTGAAAATTTTTTAGAAGAATTTAAAAAAGAAGTTGAATTGTATTTTGCCGATAATTATGGCGTTGAATTTGATTTTCTTACTGTGAAAATTACAAAAGACAGAGGATTGCTTCTTAAATTTCATATCGGCGAAGAATTAGGCATTAAGCATCCTTCAAAACAGGTGCATGTTAAAATTGACCTGAATAATTTTGTCGCTCCTAAAACAGTTACTGAAAGAATTCCCATAAATCATGATCAATTCTCTTTTGTAATTTTGACTTATAATATGTCCTCGCTTATGGCCAGCAAGATTGCCGCAATTTTTTTGCGCGGAACTCGCGGGGTAGGCAAGGCGGTATATGAAGAAAAAGGCCGTGATATCTATGACCTCCTTTGGTATATGGAGAAAAAGATTATTCCGGATCTAGATTATCTTCTGGCAAAAAATATTGATATAAAAGACTTGCGGGCTCTTTTTGACAAGCTCACCTTTCAAATGAACAAAGTAAGCAAGAAAAATCTCAAAAATGATTTGTCTCCATTATTTGCAGATCAGGCTTATATAAAAAATTGGCTGGAAAATTGGCTGGAAAGCTATTTGCGCTTGCTTGCTGATTATGAAATAAATACTGTCACGAAATTGCGAGAAATAAAAATACAAAAAGATATTCTTGCTGATATATATTATTTCGGCTATTTCTATGAAACCGAGAATGGAAGTCTCGTGTCGATTCGTTATATGTTAAGTGAGCATTGGATTTCTTTTAAGAATGGCGATATATCAACACTAATTGATAATAAAGTAAACGATTTGATTCAGTTCGAAAGAGGCGCAAGTAACATATCTTCTTCACAGCAAAAGAAATTAAAGAAATATGCCACACTTTTTTATCAAAAAACTGAAGCGTATTTTAAAAAGACAAACAAGGTAATGCTTGGAAATAATATTGATACAAAGACAATTAGAATGACGGCGGATAATTTAAACCAAAGAGAACAAATTGTGCTTAATAAATCCGCGCTATTATCATGCGAATTAGAAGATTTGTTTAAGTAAGATTAAAATTAGATTTATGATCACCATAATTTTTGAATCGCACGGGACGACATTTGATAATGAAAATCATTTATCTTCTGGCTGGTTTGATGTGGAGTTGTCGCCATTGGGAAAAAAGCAGGCGAAAGAATTGGGAGAGCGATATAAAGACGAAAAATTTGAGGCGATTTTCTGTTCTGATTTGCAAAGATCTTATAAAACTGCGAAAATCGCTTTTGAAGATAGAAATTTTAAAATCGTCAAAGACAAAAGATTAAGAGAGTGTAATTATGGCGATTTAACAAAATATCCAAGTGAAAAGGTAGATGCAGAAAAGGGAAAAAGAATTATTGAGCCGTTTCCAAATGGCGAAAGTTATGAGCAGACGGCGGTGAGAATGAAAAGTTTTCTTGAAGATTTATTGAAAAATTACGACGGCAAAAAAATAATGATAATCGGCCATCGCGCCACGCAATACGGGTTGGAGCATTGGATTAATGGCGCGCCGCTTAAAGAAGTCGTAATCGCGCCGTGGAAATGGCAGGCGGGGTGGTGGTATAAATTTTATAAATTAAATTAAAACCTATGCCAAAATTAAAAGAAATCGTAAAATTTTTAGATCAATATTTGGAGACGGAGAAGTTTGAGGATGGGTCGTGGAATGGGTTGCAGGTTGAGGGGAAGGGCGAAGTTAAGAAAATAGTATTCGCCGTGGATGCTAGTGTTGATAGTTTTAAAGAGGCGATTAAAAATGGCGCGGATTTGATTGTGGTTCATCATGGACTTTTTTGGAAAAATGTAAATCCGTCTTTCACTGGTTTTAATAAAGAAAGAATTGATTTGTTGCAGAAAAATAAAATTTCTCTTTATGCCTCACATTTGCCTTTGGATAGGCATAAAACAGCAGGAAATAACGCCCAGCTCTTGAAACTGCTCGGCGCAAAAATTACGAAAGAATTTTTTAAATATGGAAATCTCAATATCGGCTGGATTGGAGAGTGTAAAAAACCTATCAACATAAAATACGCGGCGGAAAAACTAGAAACTGAATTGAATGCGAAGTGCATTGTTCTGCCGTTTGGAAAAAAGAAAATCAAGACAATAGCCGTCTGCAGCGGGGGAGGCGGATACGAATCGTTTTTTGAAGCGTTTGATTTAGATATAGATTTATATTTAGGAGGAGAGGGGATTGATATTTATTCTTTGGCAAAAGACGCGAAATTCAACGCTATTTTTGCCGGCCATCACGCGACGGAAATTGTCGGAGTGAAGGCGCTATCTAAAATTATAAAAAGTAAATTCAAAGTAGAAACGGTTTTTATTGATATCCCGACGGGGTTGTAGGTTTGTAATTACTCTATCTCTATAATAATGTTCATTTCTAAAAAATCTGTCATGCTGAATTTAGTTCAGCATCTTCTATGTGCTACATTTTAATTTATGATTTGGCGCAAAAATATATATAACAACATTCGCAAAGGTCTGTAATCTATAATCTTGTGAAATATATAAAGCTAAAACTTTATAGCAAAAAGATCCTGAAACAAGTTCAGGATGACAAGTATTTTAAACAAAACAAGCAGTTATTAAAATTTTCATATCAACACTTATGCCAACAAACTCAAACAAATGCCCCTTCGGGCCAAAAACGCAGAAGTTTTGGGATAGGCGGTATGATTTGTTTTCAAGGTTTGACGAAGGAATTGAAATAGACGAAGTTGGATTGTATTCAGCGACGCCGGAGAAAATCGCTTTGGAGCAGGCGGAGAAGATGGGTTGTAAGATTGTTATTGATGGATTTGGCGGAGTCGGCGGAAACACGATTGCTTTTGCGAAAATAGGAAAAAAGGTTTATGCGATTGAAAAAAATAAAGCGCGCTTGGAAATGGCGCGACATAACGCAGAACTTTACGGCGTAGAAAATAAAATTACTTTTATCCTCGGAGATTTTTTTATTGAAGCGCCAAAAATCAAAGCTGACGGAGTTTTTATTGATCCGGATTGGGGCGGGCCGGAATATAAAAAATTGGGAAGTTTCAAGTTAAATAATTTTTCTCCAAACGGAAATAAAATTTTGGAGTTATCTTTTAACCATTTCCAAAAAGTCGCCTTGAAAGTTCCAGATTTTTTTGACTTCAATGAGCTTGAAAAATATAAGCGAAAATATGAAACGCAAGATAACATAATCAACGGCAAAGTTGGTTTCAGAACGGTTTATTTTGGCTTGAAATAAATTAGGCTTAACAATGCAAACGCACGCGATATAATTGGTTCCCCCTGATAAGGGGGCTAGGGGGGGTTGAAAACAGGCAGATTGCAATTATATAAGAGAAATCAAGAAGACGCTTCAATCTTTTAGCTTTAATTTGCCGCTTCGCGATTTTTCTAACCCCCTTCAACCCCCTTATCAGGGGGAGCGATAACGACCAATATTAAATTCCTTAGCGATAAAATAAATAATAAAATTAATTTTATGCAAATCATCAAACCAAAAAAACTTCAGAAAGGCGATATAGTAGCAATAATTTCGCCCTCTGGTGGAGTGTCGAAAGAATTGAGAAGGCAATTTAATAATGGCGTGAAATTTTTGAAAGGATTGGGGTTGAAAGTAAAAATCGGGAAAAATGCTTTGGGGCGATATTATTATTCTTCTGGAACGGCGGAAGAAAGATTGAGCGATATTCACGAAGCGTTCGCGGATAAAAAAGTTAAGGCGGTGATAATGTCTATCGGCGGAAACACGGCTAATCATCTTTTAGATGGATTGGACTTTGACTTGATCAGGAAAAATCCAAAAATATTTTTAGGAATCAGCGATGGCACGACATTGTTAAATCCAATATTTTCCAAAACCGGCTTAATTACATATCACGGCCCGGATTTGATTTTTACTTTTGGCGAGTCGATGTCTCTGATAATTAAAAATAATTTAATCAAAACTTTGTTTAATGGAAAGATTGGTCAATTATATCCGAATCCAGATTGGAAAGGGTTGGATGAATTAAATAAAGATGAAAAATATAAAGGCTGGCAATGTGTTCGTAAGGGCAAAGCAAGCGGACGATTGATCGGCGGAAATATAACTTGCCTTGAAAATTTGGATAATACGGAATTCAGGCCTGATTACAAAAATAAATTTTTATTTTTAGAAGCATATATAGTCAGCATTGAAAATGTAGATATGATTTTAACTCATTTCCGCCAAGCGAAAGTTTTTGATGAAATTAACGGTTTGATCCTCGGTCATTTTTACGGATCGCGTATACAAGATAAGAAACAAGACAGGGAAGTGCGGGATGTTATTTTGGAAGTTACAAAAAACTATTCCTTCCCAATTCTTGAAATCGGCGAGATCGGGCATAATGTGGAAAATTATATTATGCCGATTGGATGCCAAGCGACGATTGACGCGGAAAAGAAATATTTTTCCATTGACGAAAAAACAGTTTTGTGAAAACACTACAAACAATTTAAAAGATAATGTAAAAGAAATGTAAAAAAGAAATGTAAAATTTGCCTTAATCGCAATAGTATGATAGTATGTACTATCATACCGTGGGAATTATTTTGCGGTAAGCT
>Ga0180732_1000779_pt1 | contig 23447 bp, 29 predicted proteins | sample KR11_01MetaG_FD_148674 | JGI IMG/M metagenome (GOLD analysis project Ga0180732, IMG submission 148674) | Groundwater microbial communities from the Olkiluoto Island deep subsurface site, Finland - KR11_0.1 MetaG | ecosystem: Environmental > Aquatic > Deep subsurface > Groundwater | place... | reverse complement strand
ACAAACTGACTCTTTAATCTTTCAACAACTTTTTCTCTGCTAATATCGTGCAAAATAATTAGCGTAACAATTCTCTTTTCTTCCTTTATAATAAATTTCGTAGTGATTTCTAAAACAACAGGTTCTTCTGATTCTCCCACTTCTTTTCTATAAATTTCTTTATCTTTTTTAGATATTGTCTTAGCAAATTCTTTCAACTCTTTCTTGTTTGCCATAACAGATGGATCTTTACCCAAATAGTCGGCTTCTTTAATTCCTAAAAATTTTTCCGCGGACGGATTTATAAGCTCAATTTGATATTCAGAATTTAGAATTATAAGACCATCAAAAAAATTATCAAAAATAGTGCTTGCCTTGTTTTCCTCGGTTTCTGCCTCTACTTTGGCTAATTCAGTATCTTCTAAAATATTTAATAATGCTCTTCTGGATTTTTGGAGATCTTCTGTTCTCTGATTAATCTTTTTTTCTGTTGTTGATTGAAGCTCTTTTAGTTCACTAATATCTACTAATGAAATAAAATGCCCAGTGAAACTGCCTTGCAAATCTTTCTTAGATAAAAAACAAACACTTACAGGCGTTCTATTTTTATTCTTTTCAATTAATAATAACTCTTTATTTCTAAAATAATTTTCTCCTTTTGCTTGTTCTAAAAATTCTTTAACCTTGGCTTTCTGGTAAAAAAATTCAGAAAAATGCTTGCCCTCAAAATCAACTAGAGAATAACCAGCGAGCCGTTCAAATTCACTATTAACACTCAAAACTATACCGTTAGGGCTTAAATCGCATACTGCTAAAGGCAAAAATTCTAAAGAATCACCTTTGCTAATACTGTTTTGATTTAAATTCTCTCCTATTTTTTTAATTTTCGCCATATTGCATATTCTAACACACTACTAAAAATTACCTAAACTAATTTGTTTGGATTCTGGTAAGCGCTTGATCAAGCTAAAAAAACCATAACTCTCCAATGCTTTTACTATCTTGTCTTTATCAAGATTCTCTTTTTTGCAATCTTCCAGCTTAAACTCTGTTGGGACATTTAACTCAATTTCAGCCAATGTCTGTGAAAAATACGCCTGCTCTTTATAATCTTTTAATTTATTTTGGATACTCTCTCTGACTCCTTCTAAATCTTCCCCCCTACTAAGCAAAGAATAAATTTTATCTATGTTTCCAAACTTATTCAAAAGTTGAATAGCTGTTTTTTCACCAATACCAGTAACTCCTGGAATATTATCTGAAGGGTCGCCTCTTAAAGCCCTAAAATCCGTCAACTGTTCCGGATTCAATCCTTGATATCTCTCTTTAACTTTATCTTCATCATAAATAATTGTATCTTTTAATCCGCGCCTCAAAGTAAACACCTTGATATTTTTATCAACCAATCTCAAAGCATCTAAATCGCCTGTAACAATTATAACTTCCAGTTCTGGAGAAATTTGCCTTTTTGTTGCCTGCTTAGCTATAGTTCCTATAACATCATCTGCCTCGTATCCCTGTTTTTCAAAAATAGAAACACAAAAAAGATTTAAAAAATCTTTAATCAAAGGAATTTGCTGATAAAGCTCATCAGGCGCTTTCGCTCTTTTGGCTTTATATTCCTTATAAAATTTCTTTTTAAGGGTTGGACCTGGCAAATCAAAAGCCGCAGCTATATACTCAGGGTCTAATTCTCTCAAAACCTTTAAAAAAACCAACAAAAACCCATAAAGAGCATTTACTGGCTTACCTTGCGGAGAGGTGAGCTCTGGCAAAGCATGAAAAGCCCGATGAACCAAAGCATTGCTATCTATTATTACTAAAGTTTTTTTATTTTTAATCATATCTTATCACTTGGCGTAGATGTTTGACATCTACATTTCTCTAAATTTTTATTTCTCTTGTGTTTATATTAACAAATTTAAAATTTAAAAACATAGTATGTTCAGGCAAAATTGTTTTAATTTTTTCCGGCCATTCAATAATCACTATATTTTTAGGGTCTAAAATAATCTCTTTAAATCCTAAATCTAAAATTTCTTTAGGATTTTCAATCCTATAACAATCAATATGAAAAAAATTTTGAAATTTATTTTCTGATTTGAAAATTTTAAATTTTTTTAAAATTACAAAAGTTGGACTTAAAATTTTATCGCTTATTTCTAACCCATGAGCAACACCCTGCACAAAAGTAGTTTTTCCAGCGCCTAAATCACCTTTTAGCCCTAAAATAATTGCTCCTTTTTGAATACAGAAATCTTGAGCAATTTTTTTGCCCAAGTTTTTAGTGCCAAGTGCTGATTTGGTTATAAACTTTTTTGTCATTGACTTTTTTTTAATAGAAGCTAAGCTAAATTAATATGAACGAGCTTAATCAAGCAACCAAGATAATCAGTCAAGCAGGTAATATACTTATTCTCGGACCAGAAAGTCCTAATTTTGATGAATTAAGCTCTGCTTTCTCCTTATATTATACCTTAAACAAAACTGGTAAGCTTGTAAATCATTATTTAGATAAATTGCATAATAATTACCCTCAAGTTTTTGAACCAGAGGTGTTGCCAAAGACCTTTCTAATAACTATCAAAAGCGATGACATCTCTCAACTCTATTATGAGAAACAAAAAAAACTGCTTAAAATTTTTTTAACAACCAAGAATAAACTCGTAAATGAAAGCGACATAAAAATTTCTCCGCCAGAAATGCAGTCCTTAGAAAAATGTGATTTAATAATCACTGTTGGCTTAAAAAATTTAGAACTCTTGGGCGATTTGTATGATAAAAACTTTAAACTTTTTTATCAAACGCCAATTTTAAATATTGACAATAACGCATCTAATAACCGATTTGGTAATTTTAATCTAATAACAGAAGATCAACCAATCGCAGTGCTGTTGAATACATTAATTAAATCAGCCAACTATCAATTGGATGAGAAGGCCAAACTTTGGATGCTTTTTGGAATTATTAATTATTTAGAAAACAAGGAGCCAAATCACGCAACGCTGAAAGCTATATCTGAGTTAATAAGTATTGAGGTAAACTTTAAAAAACTAATTGAATATTTATATAAGGAAAAGGAAAATCAGCCGGGCGATAACGCAGGAGTTCCAATGTTTCAGATAGACCTTCTTGTCCAAGCCCTCAATGTTATAGAATTTTCCAAAGATACAACAATTATTTCTTTTACAAAAGAACATTTTGAAAATTCTAACTCTAAACCAAAAGATATTAAATTTGTATTAGAAAAACTCACAAAAGAAACATTCCATTTCCCAGAACTGCTGGTTCTTTGGCAGGATAGTCCTTTTATCAAGGGTGTTTTTTATTCTAAAAAGAAACAATCAATAAATAAGTTTTCAGAAAAATTTATAGGCCAGAAAAAGGGTCAAGGAATTATTTTTGAAACTAAATTCAAGGACTTAGAAGTTGCAAAAAAAAAGATTAAACAAATAATTTAATATGTTAGAAAAAATTACAGGAAAAATAATTATTCCTGAAAAAAAGACCGCTCAAATCCAAAAAATAATAATCAATACTAAGGATTTTGGCAAAGAGATAGAAAAGAATTTTAAAAAAGAAACTACTGATTTGATTGAATTGGTAATGCTTGGCGGATTAAATCTTTCTGCTTCAGACATTCACTTTGAACCAGAAGAAAAAAGTGTGCGGCTAAGAATTCGGCTAGATGGAATGCTCCACGATATATTAGATATCCCAAATGACATATACCATCAACTCCTTTCTAGAATAAAACTTTTAGCAGGATTAAAGTTAAATATTCATGACAAGCCCCAAGATGGTAGTTTCACAATAAATATGGGCAAAGCAGTGCCGGAAATTGAAATCAGAACATCTGTCCTGCCAGCTAGTTTTGGAGAATCAATAGTAATGAGGATTTTAAATCCTGAAAGCTTAAAAGATATTGAGGAATTAGGTTTGAGAAAAGATCTTTTAACAATTTTTAAGCAGGAAATTATAAAACCAAACGGAATGATTATTATTACCGGGCCTACTGGTTCTGGTAAAACCACTACGCTATATGCCTTTTTAAAATATCTATTAAAACCAGAAATTAAAATTATTACTATTGAAGACCCGATAGAATACCGCTTAGACGGAGTTTCTCAAACCCAAGTTAATCAAAAAAAGGGTTATGATTTCGCAAGCGGATTACGGTCTATTGTTAGACAAGACCCAGATGTTATACTAGTTGGAGAAATCAGGGACTTAGAAACCGCAGAAATTGCAATCCAGGCCGCGCTAACCGGACATTTGGTTTTTTCTACTTTACATACAAACGATGCAGCTGGAACTATTCCAAGATTAACATCTTTGGGTGCTAAACCAGTTAATATTGGTCCAGCTATTAATATGGTAGTTGCTCAAAGATTAGTAAGAAGAGTTTGCAAAAAATGCGTAAATAAAAGAAAGTTAACAAAACAAGAGTTTGAAAAAATAAAAGAGGCGATTGGAAAAGTCGGGAAAAACATAGAAGTTCCTGAATTTAACGAATTTTCAGAAATTTCAGAAGTTAAGGGATGCGCAGAATGCAATTTTACAGGATACAAGGGCAGAGTGGCTATTCTTGAAGTATTTTTGAGAACCGATGAAATAGAATCGCTAATTTTGAAAAATCCTTCAATCCCAGAGATCAAAAAAGCTGTTTTCAATGAAAACATATTAACAATGTTTCAAGATGGAATAATGAAGGTTCTGCAAGGGGTTACAACTTTTGAAGAAATCAAAAGAGTTGCGACAGAGTAAGCTTCTGTCTAATACAAGCCAAAATAATCAAACAGGATATTAAAATTAACCCAGCAAATCATGTCTAATATATCTCTGCCTTCCACTGTTTCCAAAAAAGAATTCTTCAGGGGAACTATCCGAAAAAAAACTGCTATTTTCTTAGCTGTATGGGTGTGCCTTTCTTTAGTCTTTATCTTTGCCTTAATCAAGGATATATCGTTAATCAATCTTTTCTTGCTGTTCCCTTTATATATAATAGAGAGTATCTTAAATCTTGAGACGGGTCCTGGAGGCCTGTCAACAACATTTCAAATTGCTATCCGCATGATTATTCGTATAGCTCTCGCCTTTATGCTCTCGTGGATATTCGTTTATTTTCCAAAAACAAAAGGCCGCAGAAAAAAAACATTGATTATTCTTGTAATATATCTTCTGTTATGCGCAGGGGTCTTTATTCTTTCACTATTAATGTTTGCACGAATGATGGGAGGCTGAAACTTAATGAGCATACAGTCTTTCAAAACAAAAACCCCTGGCTAAATATATCTTTTGCACAAAGACCAGAGTTTTTCTGAGGAATATCCCCGCCAAAGCCGGGCTACCCAGTGCTAAGAAAAACCCCTAATTAACCAGGGAGTGTGTTCAATTATAACAAATAAACAAATGTCTGTCAACCCCGAGATACAAAATCCGCCAATTGCGGACAATAACGAAAGGATATTGGACACAACTTTGAGACCGCAACAATGGTGTGATTTTGTCGGACAAAAGAAAACAAAGAACAATATAAGAATAATGATTGAGGGGGCGAAAAAGAGAAACGAAGCAGTTGACCACATACTCTTTTGCGGAGGGCCTGGTCTTGGAAAGACAACTTTGTCCCATTTGGTTGCTCAAGAAAACGATGGAACAATAAAAACAATCTCTGGACCAAGTTTGCAAAGACCAGGCGATTTAGCAGCGATTTTGACATCTTTATCAGACAAAGATGTCCTTTTTATAGATGAAATTCATAGAATGAATAAAATCTGCGAAGAAATGATTTATCCAGCACTTGAGGGCTTTAAGCTCAATATATTAACAGGCACTGGACCAATGGCAAGAAGCATTGAATTAGATTTGCCCAAATTTACTTTAATTGGAGCAACAACCAAAATTGGACTCTTAACTTCCCCTTTGAGGACACGATTTGGAGCAATATTCCAAATAAATCTCTATCATCCCGAAGAAATTGAAGAAATAATAATCCGTTCTGCCAAACTTCTTGGGACTGATATTGAAGAAGAAGCAATTAAAAAAATAGGTCAATGTTCAAGGTTCACTCCAAGAATTGCTAATCGCCTGCTTAAGAGAATCAGGGATTTTGCTCAAGTTGAAGGCAAGGGTGCGATAGATATGGAAATTACTAATCTTGCGTTAAAGGAAATGGAAGTTGACGAGCTTGGATTAGAGCCACAGGATAGAAAAATTTTAAAAACAATAATTGAAAAATTTGGCGGCGGACCCGTGGGAATACAGGCGTTAGCAGCAGCTGTTGGAGAAGACCAAAACAATATCTTAGAAGTTTATGAGCCATATCTTTTACAGCTTGGGTTGATAGATAGAACCCCACAAGGAAGAATAATAACTGAAAAAACATATAAACATCTCAAGGACACAAAATATGAAGCATAAAGCAAAAGAAAATGATTAATCACTGATCATTGATCACTAAAGAAAGAAAAATCGCTTGATGGTGTAGATGTTTAACATCTACACCATTAAGCAGGTCTGGGATTTTTTATTAAAAAAATACGCTTGCGATGAAAAAAAATTTAATTTTGATAATTTTGCTGCTTGCTTTTGCTTTTAATGCTCAAGCGGTTGTTATTAATGAAATTGCATGGATGGGCACAGATGAGCAATGGCAAAATGAGTGGATAGAACTCTATAATGAGATTGATTCAGATGTCTCCTTAGATGGCTGGACACTAAAGGCAGAAGACGATTCTTTATTTATTAAGTTAAAAGGAATAATCAAATCCAAATCATATTTTCTTTTAGAAAGAACTGACGATACAACTGTTCCTGATATAAAAGCAGATCAAATTTACAAAGGCAGTTTAAATAATAATGGAGTAAAATTAATTCTTCTGAATCATAATGATATTGTAGAAGAAATAGATTGTGTTTTGGGCTGGTTTGCAGGAAACAATGAAACTAAAAAGACAATGGAGCGGATAATCCCAGATTTTAACGGGTGCGACCCGTTAAATTGGAAGAATAGTGCAGAAAAAGGAGGAACGCCAAAAGCTCAAAATAGCGAAGAAAAAGAAATTTTAGAAAAACAAATTACCAGTGTGCCTCAAAACATAAATTATTCAGGTTTTTCTTCCGCTTTAATCCCGGGAATGACTATATCTTTATTAAGCTCTATGCTCTCTATGGGTTTTGTCTTGAAAATTAAACAAAAAAAGAATAATATAAAAGTATGAGTGGACATAGTCATGCTAAAACAGTAAAACACACAAAAGATGCTGCAGGCCAAAAACGGGGGCAGGTTTTTTCTAAGCTTTCAGCTGCTATAACTATTGCTGCAAAAGATGGAGGAAATCCTAATATGAACTCCAAATTAAGAATGACAATAGACAAGGCAAAAAAAGCCAATATGCCAAGCGATAATATTGAAAAAGCGATAAAAAGAGGCACTGGCGAAATTGAGGGAGAAATATTAGAAGAATTTACTTTTGAAGCATACGGACCTGCTAAAAGTGCCCTAATAATCAATGGAATTACAAGCAATAAAAATAGGGCATTGGGTGGAGTCAAAATGATTTTAAATCAACACAACGCAAAAATGGCTGAAACTGGCTCTGTTAAGTGGCAATTTGAAAATAAGGGCATAATAATTATCAACACTGGAGACAAAGATAAAGAAACAACAGAACTAAAGGTTATTGATGCTGGAGCGCAGGATATAAGCTGGCAAGGCGAAGGAGTTTTGGAAATTTATGCAATGCCCGAGGACTTAGACAATGTGAAAAAAAATATAGAAAAAGAATTTCAAATGGAGTCAGTCCTGCTTGGCTGGGTAGCAAAAGAGGAAATAGAATTAGACGAAAAAGGAAAACAATCAATAAAGAAACTTATTGAGGCCTTAGACGACAACGATGATGTGCAGGAGATTTATAGTAATGTGAAGTTGTAAAAAAATCTAAAATTAAAACCTAATTAGCAGATTTTTTTTATTTTTGCTACAATAGATTTATGATTATTTTAGGAGTTGACCCTGGAACAGCAACTACGGGATGGGGTGTTATAAAAATAGAAAATGGTGGAAACCTAGAGTATTTGGATTGCGGGTGCATTAAAACTTCCAAGGACTTAAAAGCAGAAGATAGATTAAATCAAATTTATAACGAGCTATTTAAAATAATAAAGGACTTTAGCCCCAAAATTTTAGTAGTAGAAAAATTATTCTTTTTTAAAAACGCTAAAACAGCCATTCCTGTTAGTCAGGCAAGAGGAGTAATTCTTTTGGCAGGAGCTAAGAAAAAAATTCCTATTTATGAATTCACCCCGCTTCAAGTAAAGCTAAATATTGTGGGTTATGGCAGAGCAGAAAAAATTCAAGTTCAGAAAATGATTAAAAAGATATTAAATCTTGATGAAATTCCCAGACCAGATGATGCGGCAGATGCTCTCGGCTTAGCCATATCTTATGCTTATTTATTAGATTCACAAAAAAACACTAAAAACTCTTGACAAGTTGCAAGTAAAAACTATAATGGTCATACGAAGAGAAAAAGGTCGTCTCTTTTTTAAAATTAAAATCAAATAAATATGGAATACAAAGATATTATCCTAAACCAAGAAGAGGAAGAAGATACGGATGAAGATGTTGATGAGGAAACTATAGATCAGGAAGATACTGAAATAGGTGATGATACTGACAGCGCTGAAGAGACCCCAGAAGAAGATGCAAGCGTAAGCGAAGAATCAGGAGATGACGAGGACGAAGAAGAGGAAGAAGAAGCCGTGACTGAGACAGAAGATGATGCAGAAGAAAGCACAGAAGACGAAGACACAGATCTTTAATCTTTAAACAAAAATCCCGCTATTATTAATAGCGGGATTTTTGAACCAATGGAAGATAATAGTTATCATTCTAAGACCTATAAAACAAAGAAAGGGTTGAAAAGGATTTTGAAAAGATTGGGACTATTAGTCCTGTTTTCTATTATTATTGGCGTACTTTTTGCTTTGGGAATTTTTATATTTTACGCAAAAGATTTGCCAAGACCGGAAGTTTTTAGTGAAAGACAGCAAATTCTGCCAACTAGAATATATGACAGGACAGGAGAAACTCTTTTGCGAACAATTTACGAAGAAGAAAAAAGAACAATAATAAACATAGATGACGCTCCTGAGCACCTGCTTAACGCCATATTGGCAGCAGAAGATGCAAATTTTTATAAACACAATGGTGTGGATTTTAAAGGCGTTGCTAGAGCAATTATGGTTGATTTACAACTAGGGCATCCAGCTCAAGGCGCATCTACTATTAGCCAACAACTTATCCGTTCTACATATCTAACTTTAGAAAAAACCATTGAAAGAAAAGTGCGGGAAATGGTCTTAACGATAGAGCTTGAAAGGCGCTATTCAAAAAAACAAATACTTGAATGGTATATCAACCAAATTCCATTAGGTCCGAATATTTACGGAGTTGGCGAGGCATCTAAAACATATTTTGGAAAAGATATTCAAGAACTCACATTGCCTGAATCAGCTATTATTGCATCTTTGATAAAAGCGCCGAGCTTTTATTCCCCTTTTGGTCAAAACATAGATGAGTTAATGGGAAGAAAGGATTATGTTCTAAAAAGAATGCTTCAAGAAAATTTTATTGATGAAGAATTATTTGCCAGTTCCACTCAAAAAGAAATTCAATTTGCAGAACGACAAAAATCTCTTTTAATTGCTCCTCATTTTGTTTTATATGTTGAAAATTATTTATATCAAAAATACGGAGCTAATTTTTTAAACAAACACGGATTAAAAGTTTACACTACTTTAGATTTAGAATTGCAACAAAAAGCAGAAGAAATAGTAAAAACCGGAACGGAAACAAACAAATATTACAACTCTTATAATGCTGCGCTTGTTGCTATGACCCCGTACAACGGCGAAATCGTGGCCATGGTGGGCTCAAAAGATTATTTCGGGGAATCATACCCTGAGGGATGTACTCCAGGCAAGGACTGCAAATTTGAGCCAAAAGTAAATGTGGCTATTTACGGAGAAGGACAACAGCCGGGCTCTGCATTTAAACCGTTTGCTTATGCAACTGCTTTTAAAAAGGGGTACACTCCGAATTCTATTGTGGTTGACGAAAAAACAAATTTTGGCGTGTGGGGCGACGAAGAATATATCCCTGAAAACTATGATGGCAGATACAGAGGGGCTGTAACATTTAGACAGGCATTATCCCAGTCATTAAACATTCCTGCTATTAAAGTTTTATTAATGGCAGGCATTCAGGATTCTATACAAACAGCTCACGATATGGGAATTACAACGCTAAATAGGGGGGCTTCCTTTTATGGACCATCGTTAGTTTTGGGCTCTGGAGAAGTAAAATTATTAGATATGGTAGCAAGTTATAGCGTATTTTCTAATAATGGTTTAAAAGTGGATCCAACTGTTATTTTAAAAATTGAAGATAGTCAGGGAAATATTATAGAAACAAACAACAAATATCCTAGAAGGGTGCTTTCTGAAGAAGTTTGTGGATACATAAACGATATTCTTTCTGATAATGATGCGCGCGCAGGTATGTTTGGTAGAAATTCCTATCTCTATTTTAAGGACTATCCAGAAGTAGCAGCTAAAACCGGAACAACAGATGGATTCAGGGATGCGTGGGCAATTGGTTATAGCAAAGAAATCGCAGCAGGTGTTTGGACAGGCAATAACGATAACTCATCAACAGCAAAACAGCCCGGCCTTATAATGGCCGGACCTATTTGGCATCAATTTATGCAATTTGCCATGGATCACTTATAACTCTAAATCAACACATTCGCACTATTTTTTATTCTTAAATCTTCCAAAAACACTTTTTCTGTTTTCTTATTATATTTTTTTCTAGTTCCAAATTTAATGTGATATTCAATTTTATTTTTTTCACAAAAATTTATTACAAAATCAGCACAATTATCATAAAACTCTTTATTGTTTTGAAATTCAGTAACTTTAATATTGTAATTTAATTTTCCAAAAATTATCTTATCTACAAATTTAACTGCACTTAGAACCTCAGCCAAACTCTGATCTCTAGATAAACTGGGGATTGGATATGGCTCCATGCTTATCCATGTTTTCAGCCCCTTATCATGTAAATATTTTAGAGATTTTATCCTTGATTGATATGGTGCAGATCCGGGCTCAAACATATCTTTAAATCTCTTACTAAGAGAAACAATAGTAATCCCGTATTCGTTTGCTTTACTGTATTTGCTCAAATCAGATAGTTTCTTGGGATAAATTCCCTTAGTCAAAACTGTGCACTTTATTTCATCTTTATTGAGCCGCTCAATTAATTTTAACGACAAATCAATAATCTCTTTCTGCTTATACATAAAAGGATCTGTTGTGAAGCAGAGATGAACGGTTTTGATTTTATCTTTTAATTTTGGAAGCTCTTTATTCAAAAGCTCTAAAGCATTAGATACAATTTTGGGCTTAATCCAATCGTTATAATCTTTTATAACTCCACATCTTTTTTTCATCATCATTGCATAACACGGAAATCTACAACCGTGAGAGCATCCTTCTGCATGATTGATGCAATAGTCGGCATATTCTACGCCGCTTTTGTATAGTAAAGTTTTTCTTTTTATCTTTTTCATGATAATTACTCTATAAATAAATTATAGCACCTTTCAGTGTTTATAAAAATTTTATCTGACAACAATCCTCGGGATAACGGGTGCGTATAATTTTACATTTGCTAGATTTTGCGCATTTATCACATTTTCTAATAATTTTTGGTGGATTTGCTTTCTCCATGACTCCGAGAATCTGTGTCTTATAGTGAGTTTCCCTGAAATAAGTTTTTGTTAGAATAAAATATTCTAGATCTCTGATAGTTACAATCTTGCCCCTAAACTTCTCTAATATAATTTTTTTTAATAAATGATATCTCGGTTCTTTTTCAAATAACATAGGTTGCAATGGATTATGCGTTGCGTCTGAGAATTGAAAATTTCCATATCCATCAACCTTCCACATAGCTTCTTTCATTTTTTTCAAACCGACTATATTATTCGTTCCAAAAAATAAGAAATAATCTGTTTTATTGCTTTTATTTTTCATTTCGAAGGATCTGACAAATTCGATATTTGCATTTTTTTCAAGCTGATTCTTGTAAACCTCATGGAGCATGCTCTTTCTTTTTCCCGGATCCTTTATAGATAGAACTGCTCTCCACTGATTTGTTCCGAATATTTTATCAAAATTTTTAGAAAGTTCGGGTTTCTTTAAAAATCTATTTATTTCTTCATACATAAAAGTAATCAAAACCTCGCAACCCTTATTTTCCATAATTCTTTTAACTAATTTAAATGAAAGCGGAAACCCAAATGGATCAACAAAAACAAATGCGGGGGCTATTTTTTGTTTTTGCCCATCGAGAGAATCAAAAATATCTTTTAACTTTTCGCCAAACCTAGCATGTTCGATCTTAATTTTTATATTTGAAGGCAATGGAGACATTTTAGAAATCTTTTGATCCAAAAAATCACACCTATCTTTATCGGCCTCAAAAAAGAACATCCTTATCTCAGAAGTTATGTTGGCCTTATGATTTTTAATCGCATTAATCGCAATTATGGGGGAACCTATTTCTCCGTTTTTATATTCTCCCGGTCCAGCGAACCCATCAATATAAAGAATCTTCTTGTTCGTATTCGCCATAATTGGCAACCATGCATCCAAATATTTCTTTAAAATTATATGTTTCATTTCTGTGTGTGGTTGCATTTTCCAAATCACAGTTTTTATTTTTGACATAAATTTTCAATTTTTCTAAATTATTTAAAGTCTCTTTTTCTAATTTTCGTTCATGGTTTTCTATTGAAATAAATTAAATTGTGGTTTCAATGCATAATCTAACATTTTCTCAATAACTTGCCTTGTTTCTTCGCCTTCCATTTCTTTCCAATAAATTCTTAATTTGCCCTGATGGCTTGAAAAAAATCTATGCCATCTCTTATTATTTGTATCGCCTGAGACCTCTTGATATGAGGAGATGTAATGATTCCTAATCCTATTAAATAATGGCTGACCTTTGTCAACATAGAGAATAATTCCGTTTTTTTCATAAACATATAATCCATTCTTCCTCAAAACAATATCTTCTATTTGGTCTAATTTTTGAGAGTCTTCGGGAGCAGTATCTCTATGAATAATCTCAAGAGAATGCCAATTAGTCATTGGTAAAAAATTGTTATTTTCTAAAAATTTTTCTATTTTTTGTTTCATATTAATATTCTTAAACTTTTTTAAAAAACCAGAGTTGACGCCATTTTTTCAATAATGTATATTTTCAGTGCTTAAATTGAATTCTTAAAAGTTTCAACAAAGAACTGATGGATAATCTCGACCTATAAAAACTAAACTCTTCCAATGCCAAAACCACAGGTTCTTTTCTAATATTATTAGGTGTATATCTAATTAATTCTCCGATTATTTTATTTAATTCAGCAATACTCAAATCCCTGCCCTTTCTAAAACAAAAACAAGGACTTGGCCAAAGCTCAAACAGTGAAGCTCTAAAAGCAAGTGGCGCATCTTTTTTTCCCAATAAAGGAAAATGCTTTTCCCTGCCCTCTCGCCAATGGAATGCCCCAGATGCATGAAAGCTTTCGTGAAACGAACTTTCTTTATCTTGTGGATAAAATATATAAACATCTCCTTTTTTATTAATCTTGGCTCTCACTATTTCAGAACAAGAACCATCGCGCAGAACAAAAAGTCCTACTGATTTACGTTCTTTATAATTCTTAGGAGGATTGCCTAAGTAAAATTCTTTATTTATTGCATTCATTTTTTCGGGGAACAAGTCATCATTAGGTAATTTATTTCTAAAAAAATAAATTTCCTAAGCAAAAAAATCCTATCTATCTTTTTATTTTTTATCTTCTTGGTGTTTTTCTAAAATGGATTCTATTTCTTTATCTGATGCATTATTCAAAATTAATTCCTGCAATTTTTGGGCAGTGGCTTCTATCTTTCTAAGATGATTGGGATCCTCTTTTGACCAAACTTCTCTATAAACCCTCCTAATATCTTCTGGCTTATAATAATGAAGTCCTTCAATTATTAAAAATAGCCCTGTTTTAGAGTGCCTAAATCCAACTTTTCCTTTTGTCTCAGACCATTTATATCCGCATTCTTTAATCGCTCTGATTTGTTCTTCTATATCTTCGTCCTGCCAATCACTATACCCAGGCTCAACAATTTTTAATACATATATCATATTTTTCATTGATCCCTTTGATCCCAAAATGAAAGGACCAGACCCAGAAGCCATCCAAGTAACTAACAATATTGTCCCAACTATCTTGCTTAGAAACATAAAAATAAAAAATGAGATAACTATAAAGACTACACTAATAATTTTAGCGTTTCTTAATTCTCTTGGCGTCAATGAATCCCAAGTTTCATTTTTATTAATTTTTACAATGTCAATTTTTTTCATATAAATTTATAGCGTTTCGCGCTAACTCAAGTTGGTTGGCGTCCTTCAGCTCAAGCCCACTGAAGGACAAGCCCGGCAAGACCTTTCTGTCTTATTTTTAATATAATGCAACGACGGATCTCGCACAAGTTAAAAAGTGATAAAAAATCAGAGTTGACGCCATTTTATAATAAATTATCCTCTAGGGGTTTTATAATCGGTAATAATTTGTCTATTCTTTTTCCATTTGTTCACCGATTTTTTCAAATAAATCTGGTCGGACCCTTTTTCCTGCCCTCCTTCCTACAGTAAAATCAAAAATAAGAGCAACAATAGAATATATCCACAATAGATGTAACTTATTTACGTCGCAGAAAAGAAAAATTATTAAAACAATGCCCATTATTGAGGCGGTAAAAGGAAATGAGGCCATTCCCATTATATCAGTAACGCTTTTTGGCTTTCCTTTTATTAAAGATTTGTATTCAGTAAAACTTTTTATAAAAAGAAACAAAGACATAATTCCACAAATTCCCCAAACAAACCACCCTGCCACATTTACAGAAAATAAAAAAGACAAAAGTAGTGATATCATCCCTAGTGCTATTGAAAATAATACGATACCCATATTTTTATAAAAACAATAGCCAAATAGTAAAAGCAAAAACCAATATCCAAAACGAATATTCTTTCAAAAATCCTTTAATGTCTTTATTTTTTAATGTCTTAATAAATCCTTTGCCTATTAAAAATCCCGAAAATAGAAAAAGGAAAATCCAAAAAATATTTATCGCCCAACCCCACGCAGTCCAAAATGAAATATCTGAATTAAAAAGCTTCATTGTGCCAAAGATTATTCCAGCGACTATCCCTAAAAATACAGAATAGAACAACCAATAAGTAAAAATAAAAGACAATATTATCACTGAAAGAGGAACGCCTAAAAAGAGAATCAATAATCCTTGGATAATCAGGCCTTGAGTCAGTGCAGAGATTCCAATCCAAACAAGACCAACCGCACCTCCCCAAATGATGATTATTCTTAGCAAAAGAATAGTAACCTGAATTATGCCACCACCAAGAACCAATCCGCCAATTCCTAATCCTTTAAAAATTTTTTTGAAAATACTTTCTCTTTTAGGAGATTCCGAGAGATAAGGTTCTCTATTGATTTCTTCTTCGTTTTTTATAATTTTATTTTCCATAAATTTATTCTTGGTTCAAACAATATTCCAAGCATTGCTCTTGCGTTTCAAAGATCTTTCTTTGGCTAGATTCACCGAAATACCAATGAGCTCCAGTTCCACCTGTTTGATACAGTCTTCCTGCACTTTCCTTTACTTCTGTGGCTGGTTGAAACTTACATAATTCCCTGCATTCATTTATTTTTTCCTTTCGATCTCTTTGATAAAAATAAATGCCCACTATACCAATCAAGACAGCTATTACTAGGAATAAAATAAAAAAATTAGTGATTTTATTCATAATTTTTATTGTTTTAATTTTTCTTTCATAAATTTATTTTTTGAATTTAGAAACTCCCTGTTTTTATTCTGTTTCTGCTCCGGTCCGTAGCACCATTTAATTTATAATTGCTCTTTTATAATCTAAATACTCTCCGTTTTTGATTAATTAGTTTACTAACGATAATACTACTTTAAACCATATTCCTCTAGTTGTCTCTCAATAATTTCTAGCGTCATCACCAGATTCTCGTTTCCAGACTTTAATAAATCAGGGGCTTCATTGGTGAGTATTTCAAATATCAAAAGTTTTAAATTAGAAATATTTTTAATTTCATTTAATATACTCTCGTAGCGCCATCCTTCTCTAAGTGGTCTTATAGAATAACGAATTTCAATAATTTGTTCATAAATTTTTTTATCAGACAATTCTGGAGACGATGATTTTAGTTCCAAATAATATTTAGCGATTGTGTCTGTTGTGCTCACTATCGATGACATAGATGATTGAGCAAGTTTTTTTATTATATTATTAAATAATCCCATAATTTTTTATTTTTCTTCGGTTTTATTTTTAATAATTTCCTTTTTGCTTTTTTTAAAATAAGTCCAATTAACAAACTTAAAAACTAAAAATAATAAAAAAGTATTTATTCCGATTGCTATTATCAAATCAAGGAAATAACCAATATTAAATTCTTTTCCAACTGCATTAGTAGTGACGGCAACAAAAGTAAGTATTCCTATAATCCAAAGAATTATTTTTTGCCAGCTATAAATTTTTTCTTTCATAATTCTAATCTTTACTTTTTAAGAAACGCTCTGAAAGATAATAAGCCCCGATGGCAGGTAAAAGCAAAACTAAAATAAGAAGATAATTTAATAGATTAAAAGGGCTAAATATTTCCGTAAATTTACTCCAACCATCAAAAATAATAATTCCTACGGCTCCAACAAATATACTTAAAACAACTAAAAAGCTCCAAATCTTTGAAAACCACTTAAGGATTGTTGCAAGTTTTTCTTTCATAAATTTGTTTTTTCCTTTCGAGGGATTCGAGGTTGAACCTCGAATCTTAACACTTTTATTCTACACCCAAAATACTTTCCATAATGCTTTTTTTATCTTTGTATATAGATGGGAGATCAGTGTTTTCAAAAATAAAGTTTTTTGTATCAGAAAGGACAGCGTCAAAAATTTCTTTTTTCTCAAGGTATTTTTTAAAATAGCTAAAACTGGAATATTCTAAATACAGATTGTATGATAAAGCTTCTTCAAGCATAGCATCTCTTAACCTTGGCAAATACTCTAAATCTATAGTTTTAAAATCTCTATAGCGCTCTCTAGATATATCTATAGTATGCACTATAGATTCTTTTTCCTTTCCTATAAATCCCTCAGCTCTACCGTAGAGTTCTGAAGCTAAATTATTATATTCCCTCAAATAAGCTTCGTAGTTTTCTAGGTTGTCATCCAGACATTTTTTATATTCTTCTATATTCCCTTCCTGCACCGAACAATTCAATTGGTTTTGTGCCGAAGTTAACATTCCGTCTATACAAGATTCTAAGCTGTCGAAATTCAGCATTAAGTTATTAATTTTTTTCTGATTCGCCTCCTTCATTAAAAGATAACTTCCCAATCCTATGCTAATGGCAATTAAGGGAATTATTATCGCCAATAAGATTGTAAGTTTTTTGTTTTTTTTATTCATATTCCACTTTTTAATATTTCCCTAATAAACCTAGTAAACTCTCTTCCAAAAGTCGGCTCGGGTTCATAAACTATTCTAATTTTTTGCACCTTTTTTTCTTCTTATTTTTATTTTCCATAAATTTATTCTTTTCTAAATTTGATAATCAAACTAATAAAAAATCCGGCAACGACCACATCAATTATCCCCCAAATTGTTTTGTCGCCCAAATAAATTGGAACAATTGGGTTGAAAAGAATGGCAATGGATATTAATGCCCAAAACCAAAAATTCTGTAATTTAATTGCTGTATAGAGATAATATGCATAATAAACAGCTATAATGCTCACTATTACTCTTAGCAAAGTATAATAACCATAGGGCCAGTCAAAAAAGCTTAACAACAATAAGGCTGAAGCTATTATTGCTGGAACAATTATAAATTTTGTATTGATTTTATCCATAATGTTTTTTACTGATTTTACATTATCTTCCCGTAATAAATCCGTATTACGCTCTATTTTATCCAATTCTCTTAACTCGCCCACCAAAGAATAAACTCCATTCTTATACTCAACAATATCATATCCAATAATGCTGTTTATTTTATATCTATACTGCCTGATATGGTTTTCAGTATAATCATTAGCAAAATCAAGATATTCTCCTATTGCAGTAAGGTTCCCGTGTTTATTTTTACATAAAAAAACGAGCATACGATAAGCATTGCCCGTTAAACGAAGCTCTTTGCCATTTTCATCAAAAACTTTTTTACTTTCAGCATCTAAAACAAACTGTTGATGTTTATAGACCATTAATTACTGTTATTAAATTTAATTTCTGACCTCTTTTGGTCACTTATGTTTTCTCATTGGGGGAAGTCCGACTTCCCCCAATTCTGCCGCTGGATTTTTAGAGCTGGAAAATGATTTTTTTGACTACGGTTCTTTGTAGTTTTTTGTTTATAATATCTTTAATCTCATTTCTGCGAAGCTGAAGCTCTTGGGATAAAATTGAATTTTCCACTTTAACATTGAGCACCCCTTGCTTAAAAGCAATGGGTTTGCATGCTTTTCCAATCTCCGCATCAAAAATATCCTCTATTATCTCGCTCCATATTTTAAAAATATCAATCGCTTCTATTTCTTCCTTAAAAGAAAACTTGCGTCTCTTTTGTTTTATAACAGTTGATATTGGTTCAAACATTAGCTCGGTTTAATAGGCATTATTACATAAAGAAAACTACTGTCTCCAACCGGCTTTATCAGTCCCGGACCATCAGAACCATTAAGCTCAATAGAAACATCCTTGCTTTATCAGTCCAGGACCATCAGAACCATTAAGCTCAATAGAAACATCCTTGCTATTAATCTGATTTATGCCTTCGCTTAAAAATTTATAATTAAATCTTATTTCAACTTCTTCTCCCTTAATGTCTGCTTTTAGTTTTGATTTTGTTTCGCCTAAATCCACATTTTGCGAAAAGAAGGTTATTTCGCCTTTTTTTGACTCAATATCCATTGCAACTTCATTGCTTTTTCCGCTAAATAAACTAGCTTTTTTAATCTGATTAGATAGTTCCTCTTTCTTGATTAATACTTTACTTTTAGTTCCTGTGGGAATAACCTCCTTGTAGTTAGGATATTCTCCCTCAATAAGGCGGGTTACTAAGCGAACGCAGGGCTTATCTGAATCAGGAAATCTTTTTTCAGCCATAATTTGATTAGGAGACAAGTAGAGTTTCATTGCCCCATCTTCTTGAGAAAAAATATTTACTAGTTCCCTTGCAGCATTCCTTGGAAGGATAAGTGTTTGAATATTAAAATCATTAGAAACAGCAGATACTGGTATTGTTTTTTCTGCTAATCTAAAACTATCTGTGGTCACGATTTTTACTTGATCTTTTTCAAAAGACAAATAAATCCCAGAGAGTTCAAGTCGAGTTTGTGTTAATGCGCAAAAATCAATAACTTGTAATATTGCTTGGGAAAATTGTTTTGAATCTATCTCAACCCAAATATCTTCAGAAACTTCTGGAATGATAGGGAAATCATCGGCGCTTAATCCTTTAATTTGAGTTTTATAGAACTCCCCTTTTAAGAATAAAGTATTTTCTTTTGTCTCCATATTAATTTGCTCTTCATTGATTAGAGATACAAAATTAGATAGCGGTTTAACTGGAATGGTAATTTTCCCCTTTTCTTCAATTTTTGCCATAATCCAATAACTAATACCAATCTCAAGGTCAGTTGTGGATAATCTTAGAGTGCTTTCTTCGCTGCTTATTGAAACATTTTCCAATATTGGTAAAGTAAAATTTCTACCAGTAATTTTCTCTACAATACTCAACCCTTTTGAAAATTTATTTTTTAGAATGGTTATTTTCATATTTGTCTTTATTAATTTAATTTTTATTTATTATTATTATTAGTAAGACGCTTAAAAATTGATTTTAATGGTTTTCCTTTTGTTTTCAAGACCTTGTGGCTGGAACAAGTTGTTAATAAGTAATCTAATAATCCTGTTAAAAGATAGTTGATTAGAATATGATTAAGTTGTTACTGTTTTAAGTTGCTTACTTATACACAATTTTTCCCTGTATTTTCAACTTAATTTCCACAAGTTCTTAACATTTTATCAACATATCTTAGTAAGCATATATTTTCTCTTTCATAACCTCTATTTCTTCTGCTAATTGCTCGTCTTTCTTTATTCCTTGCGAAATTTTTTCACAAGCATAAATCGCAGTTGTGTGATCTTTGCCTCCAAATTTATTTCCTATAAAAGGATAAGAACTATTAAGTTCTTTTCTCATAAAATACATAGCGACCTGTCTTGGTTTTACAATTTCTTTCTTTCTTGAATTCAAAAATAAATCCTTTTTATCTAAGCTGTAAAAATCAGCTACTATTTTTATTACTTTTTGAAAATCAACTCTTTTATTTTTAGGATTAATGGTTTTCCTTAATAAATTTTTGGCCAATTCAAGATTAACATCTTGACTGTTAAGCTCTTGCCACGCAATCAAGCGATTTAAGGCACCCTCAAGCTCCCTTACATTTTTTTGCACATTATTAGCAATATATTCCAGCACTAAATCGTCTAAAAGAGTTTTTTTATCATGAACTTTTTGTTTTAAGATGGCGCTCCTACTTTCAAAATCAGGTGAACCAATATCAGCTATCATTCCGCCCTCAAACCTTGAGCGCAATCGTTCTTCTAACGCAGAAATTGCCCTTGGTGGCCGGTCGGAAGAAATAATAATCTGTTTATTATCCTCATAAAGAAGATTAAAAAGATGGAAAAATTCTTCCTGGGATTTTTCTTTGCCTGCAAAAAATTGGACATCGTCAATTATCAAAACATCAAATTGCCTATATTCTTCCTTAAATTGATGAATGCTTTGATTTCTTATTGCATTTACAATTCCTGTGATAAATCTTTCAGAAGAAAAATACTTAACCTTTTTATTTTTAAAGTCCTGATGTATTTTATTTCCCACTGCTTGCAAAAGATGAGTTTTTCCAAGCCCTACTCCGCCATAGACGAAAAAAGGATTATAAATTCTGCCAGGATTTTTAATAATTGCAGTTCCGGCAGCATGGGCTAACTCATTAAATGGACCAACAATAAAATTGTCAAAAGTATATTTTGAGTTAAGGTTTGTGGTTTTGTCCAGATTTAATTCCTCAAGCTCAAGTTGATTTGAAGAGCTCTGAATTTCTTTGTACACAGGAACAGGTTGAGTGGCTGGAATTGCCACTATTTTATATTCTAAATGTTTAACTTTTTCGCTTAGTTCTTCTAGAATATTGAGGATGAGGCGGTTATATTTTTTTTCTAACCATTCTCTAGAAAAGCTATTAGGCACGCCTACTATAATGTGGCCTTTCTGCCTTGAGATAATGGCAGTACTTTTAAACCAAGTGCTAAAATTGGCTTGTGATATCTGTAGCTGTATTTGAGATAAAACATTTTGCCAAAGCTCTTGTTTGTCCATACCTCCTTTTTAGTAATTATTATTTCATTTTTATACTATGTTATCTTTTTAATAAAGGCAAATCCCTTGATTTTATCAACAGGGTGTGGATAAGGTGGGGATAATTTGAGGACAAACAAATGATTAATTTTAGTTTGACTCAAGGAAAAATTAAAGTTATACTAAAAAATACTTTAGCTAAGATTATGGCTATTACATACAAAAGAAAAAATATCAAAAGAAAAAGAAAGTTTGGTTTTTTGAGCCGTTCAAAGACCCCTGCTGGCAGGAGGGTTTTAATAAGGCGAAGAAAAAAGGGCAGAAAAAAAATCAGCGCTTAATTTTAATGTTAGCTTTAAAGCATAGATTAAAGAAAAAAAAGGATTTTGAACGGACTTACAAATCAGGGCAAACAATAAAGCAGGACTTTTTATTATTTAAGATTTCAGAAAATAATTTTGAAAATCCGAGAATTGGAATAGTTATCAGCAAAAAGACATTAGCGAAAGCAGTAGCAAGAAACCTTGTGAAAAGGAGAATTAGGGAATCAGTGAGGCATTTTTTGCCTCAGATATCAAAAAATGTTGATATTATAATTACTGCTTGCAATGGCGCGACAAAAGATAAGAGTTTAAAACAAATAGAAACATTAATACAACAGGCCTTTATTAAGGCAAAAATAATAATATGAGCGCTTTTATAAAATTTTTTCATATAACTTTATGGCAGCCATTATTTAATCTGCTTATTTTATTTTATATATACATTCCAAACTTAGGCGTTGCTATAATTTTATTAACTGTTTTGATAAGAGTTATTCTTTATCCCTTGCAAGCAAAAGCAGCTAAATCCCAACTTGCATTGCAAGCAATTCAGCCAAAATTAAAAGAAGTGCAAAAACAACACAAGGATAATAAGGAAGAACAAGCAAAAGCAATGATGGCTCTTTATAAAACAGAAGGGATAAATCCTTTTTCAGGATTTTTAGTTATGCTTATCCAATTCCCTATTTTGATTGTGTTGTATCGGCTTTTTTGGCAAGGCATACAAGAGGAAAATTATCAGTATCTTTACAGTTTTGTCCAAAGACCAGAAACAATCAATGCGATATTTTTAGGAATGAATTTGAATGAGCCATCTACAGTTTTAGCCATTTTAGTAGGCATTGCCTTTTTTGCTCAAGCAAAACTTTCAACGCCAAAGAAACCTGCAAAAAGCGATAAAAAAGGAGCAGGCGCAATGTTTGGCGATATGTTTCAAAAACAAATGCTTTATGTTTTTCCAATATTTATTGTCTTTATTCTTTTGCGCCTGCCTTCAGCCCTTGGTTTATATCTTTTAATAAGTGGAATATTTACTGCTGGACAGCAGTATCTTGCGAAAAAGAAAAGACAAGAAAAAGAAAATGTTTAATAAGAAAAAGGAAAAAGTAATTAAAAAAATAGCTGAAGAGTTTTTCAAAAAAACTTCTTTTAGCGTTGATATTGAAGTAGAAGAAAAAGATGATTCAAGCATTGATGTAAATTTAAAAACTGATGAGCCACAGGTCTTAATAGGCGAGGGCGGTAAAACGCTGGCTTGTTTTCAGACACTCTTAAGCAAGGTTGCAAGAAGAAAATTTGAGAGTCCCTTGTATCTTAATTTAGATATTAATGAGTATAAAAAGAAAAAGCTTGAATATTTAAAAGACATTGCAAGAAATTATGCTGACGAGGTTTCTTTGTCTAAAACAGAAAAAGAGCTGGCGCCAATGCCAGCTTATGAAAGAAGAATTATTCATATAGAATTAAAAGAAAGAAGCGATGTTTCTACTGAAAGTAGGGGTTATAATTTAGAAAGAAAAGTGGTTATAAAGCCGG
>Ga0180732_1000778_pt1 | contig 23461 bp, 31 predicted proteins | sample KR11_01MetaG_FD_148674 | JGI IMG/M metagenome (GOLD analysis project Ga0180732, IMG submission 148674) | Groundwater microbial communities from the Olkiluoto Island deep subsurface site, Finland - KR11_0.1 MetaG | ecosystem: Environmental > Aquatic > Deep subsurface > Groundwater | place... | reverse complement strand
CCAATCTAAATGTTTTTCTGCAATCAGTTTCTTTAAAACTTTGACTGCATCAGTTTCTTTCTGTGCTAAAAACCATTCTACGCCTTTTGGACACGCTGATTTTTCCTGAAGCCACTCTTTAGTTATCTTCATCTTTCTTCTCCTGTGATTATTTATCTAATCCCTTTCTAATCCATAACATAATTTGAATAAGACCCACTAAGAAAATTATTGTTACCGCCGCTAAACCAAAACCGCTAATCATCTCTGTTATCATCTCATCCTCCTGTGATTAAGGAAGGGCTATATGCTATCAGTCTGGTGGAGTTTGTCTAATAGCACCAAGGGCGAATACACCGCAAGAGTTACACCAGCCGATTCTTGCGTAATCCGAGTATTCCTTTTGATAAGTGTCACTATTAAAGTGACTGGCTTCCATAGCCCCTCCCGTTTATTTAATCTTCTTAAGTTATTTAAATTCTTCCGCATATTCTTTTAGTGTAACTTCCCAAGGCCTCATGGCCGAGAAGCCGGACGCCTGGATTTTTGACAGATCCATTACCGCCCGCTTGTGATACTTCACCTTCTCTGGGTACTTTTTATGGTATTCCTCTGCGGTAACCGGGATCACCTTGACATCCGCGCCGAGACAGGAGACAAATAAGGTTGCCATATCAAACCGGCTGGCCACGCCAAGGCCTGCTACGTTGTAGGTGCCATATGGAGCATTTCCCTCTATCATATTCTTAATTGTCCTGGCTAAATCGTAGGTATAAGTAGGTTGCCCTACACTATCTACGATTGAAGGAAATTCTTTAACCCCGGATTTAATCAGTTTATAAACTATTGCGTTCAGGAACTTCTTATCTATGCCTGGACCACCGCCAAAAAGCCAACCAGAACGGATGATCCAATTCTTCGGATTTGCCCTTATAGACCATTCTCCATATGCCTTACTGACGCTGTAATGATTGCAGGGAGAAAGAATATCTTCTTCGGTATGTGCCTCTTTGGATCCGTCATATTCCGTACAAGAAGCAATATAAACAATTGGGATATCAAGTGTCAAAGATAAACTTATTATGTTCTGCGTTCCAGTATGGTTAGTAAGGTAAGTATTTTCCCATTCTAATTCTGACTTCAGATGATCTGTAACCGCGGCAAGATGTAAAATTAAATCTGGCTTTGTTTTGATATACTGCGCCACGCTTCCTATGTCCCGGACATCTAATTCTTTGCTGGTGGGTGTCAGAAGTTCGTGGTTGCTAAAAACTTCTCGGACGGCAGTGCCGAGCATACCAGAGGCGCCTGTGATTAAGATTTTCATTTTATCTCCAAGTTAAAAAGTTACACATATTGTAAGTCCGGCTGCAAACCACCAATAAAGAAGATGTCGCCAATCTCCATAGCATAAATAAACTATCCCAGCACAAAAATCTAAAATGATTAAAATTATGGGAAATAGTAGTTTCAAACTCCCACCACCTTCGCATCAAAAACATTAAGAATGGTTGCAACCTCTCTTGGTAAAATTCCATCTAATATTAATTCAGCTACAATTTCAATTCGACGCATTTCTGGTAATGCATTCCAAGCCCTTTTCTTCACATTATCCATAATCGCAAGTGCTGTTCGTTGTGCTGGGGTTAACGATTCATCTTTTTGAGTATGGTGTGTAATCAACCACTTTTTATACACTTCCACAAAATTGTCCATATGTCGCCTCCTGCGCTAATTGTATGCCTTGCCAGATCCGGTCTCCGCTGCTGTTTCGGCTATCTTTATCTAGGTTGTGATGTTTTACTAACTGAGATCCAAATCGTTTCTTACTGAACGCCATCATACCGCTGGCCTTGCACCAGTCGCGGTAAGCCTCATATAAATTGTCTTTAGGAATCATATTTCCTACGCCCAGATGGCATTTTTCATCCACAAAGCTCAATACAGAGTTATTTTCGAGCCGGTATTCATTAGTTTCATTTTCAATACTTTCGCCAGGGTCAAAGTAGCCGCGCTCACGGAGTCTCTGGTATCCCTGGACCATCCAGAGGAATATGCCATTGAGTTCAGAGAGGATTTTGCCCTTCAGCTCCCTATCCTGCTCTGCATCTGCAAACTGCCGGGTCAATTTCAGGGTTATCAACCTTTTATAAAACGCATCAGTTTTATCATTGACCTGGGGCATGTTATTTAGGGCGAATATCATCTTACAAAACGGCCGGAATTTGAACGGGTGTCCATACTTGCGGTCAGCCGGCACCGTATCCCCGGAAACCACAGCCTTGAACATTGCATCGTAAATTGAAGCTTTTGCATTAGTTTCTATGCTGATATTGGCTAATTTGCCATATAATTCCGCGACATAGTTCGGCTTCAACAAGGCTTCCAGGTTCACTGCGCTGTAATTCGCATGCCCCAGCACGTTCTCCAGCGCAAAAAGCAGGGTAGATTTACCATTCCGACCTTCTCCCAGCATAAATAATGATTTCTCATACTTGGTTTCTTTTGTTAGGCACAATCCAAAAAACTCCTGAAGTACTGATATACACTGTTTCCTGTCCTCTGCGGATTTGTCACCAAATATTCCATTGAGAGTTTCTATCCAAATCGGACACTGAACATCTGGGATATACTCAACTGGGAGTTGGATTGTAGAGAAGAATGTCGGATCATGCTCTATGAGTTCAAAACTATCTAAGTCAAACATCCCATTCTTCAGATTGAGGTAAGGCGACCAATTAAGTTTATCTGACTTCAGATAGGTTTTTCTTTTAAGCGCAGCCAAAACTTCCGCAACCTTGAATGTCGTGCAACTCTGACCCAACCGGGCACCGATTAATGTGCGGATATAATCTACTTCCATCTCTTTGTAATAAGTTCCTTCGTATTCATAAATAAATTCGGAGCAGAATAATAAAGATTTATCCAACAGAATCACATCAGCGATGATGTTGCAATTAAAAGTATCTTTAGGAGATTTCGAAGGTTTTTCCTTGGGGTTATCTTTTTTATCTAAAATTGCACTTTCTGTTTCATCGAAGTCCATTTTTATTCCTTATTCTATTCTTTGCATACGCACAAGCGTAATAATATATAAAATCTGACATCTCTTTTTCTGTAGACAAAAACACCGGCCAAATGTTGTATTTGACTAATAGAGTAAAGAGTTGTTGCACAATTTCTTCTGGCCGGCGTTTGCTATATTTGTAACCTTGCAAAACCTGCGTAAGTGTACCTTTTATAATAATAATAATCTGTAGTTTTTTATTCTTAGCTCTTATTAATTCTTTTTTGAAGCGAACATACCCTTGTGATAATGTTCCAAACAAATCCCCTAATTCCTTTTTCTCAAACGAAACCGGTGGTATATGGCCATCGGATAGTTCCATCATATAATCCCCACAGTTTAATTTTTGAATTTTTACTCCAGATATATACGGTTGATTAAAATTTAATTTTAATTTTTCTCGGCTGTCTATTAGGATCTGCAATTCTTCCTCCAAATTCATCCCTTTTAATTATTTTTACATGGTAATTACGATGTGCTTGTTGATTTGGAAATAGCATTAAGTTTTCTATGCGATTATCTTTGGTATTAAAATTAATATGATGGACTACTTCCTGCGGAGTAAGAAATCTTTTTAATTTCTTTTCCATTACTAAGCGGTGCTGAAGAACATATCCTCGGCGAGCATAGGGATGAAAAGGAGTTAATATGTAAATATATCCATTTGATATACTAATTCCATTTTTCCAGTTTTTATTTTTAATACCACTATTACCTAAATCCGCACATATTCGAGAACAAAATCTTGCTCTTGTTTCTGAACTATAAAATACCTTTTTACAAATTTCACATTTAAAAGCATGTCTTTTTCTGCCGTGGATTTTATAATATTCTCTTTGTTTATAGAGTCTTTTCATCCAAGTTTCTTTATTGTTTTTTGCTTTGTGATATGCCTTCTGATTATGGCGACGTGTAGATTCTGGAGTTCGATATTTTTTGGCTCTTTTGTTGTGGCATTTTTTACATACAGATAATCTTCCACTTTTATATCTCTTACAAATATAAAAATCTTCTGCAAGTTTATTAATTGCACATTTAATACATTTCATAATTGACACCTCCTATGATAATTATAATTGATACCATAGGAGATGTCAAGTATTATTATCACAGGGTAGCAGGCGCCGTGGCTTTCCTAAACAACACAAACTTATTCCTCATCTCCTTCACCACTTCCCCATCCCGGCGGGTGAATTCGTTTGGTTCGGGCTTGTTTTGGGCATCTACGCTTATGCCAATACATGCTTCTGGAGTAACATTTTTATATACTCCCTGTTCATCTTTTTTAAATCCACAGGCCGCGACAAATGACCGGAATACCCAGGCTTTACCTTTTGTGGTAATAGCATAAGTCTTATCAACAGATCCACTATTGGGTTCTTCCGTAACCACAGTCCACATTTCATTTCCACTTTTTGACTGTCCTACTGTTACATCAACTACACGCACTACATTCCAACCATCTGGAATCAATACGCTTCGCCCTTCGCCGCTAAGATCGTAATCCATTAGTCCTCCTTCTTTGTGATGCTTGGGTTTTTCCTATAATTATAAATCTTTAACAACGGCACAAAAACCTCATTAAACCACCCATCAATTTCCGGCCGTTCCATTTCGTAAGTGGCGTACGCTATCTTATCCTTCGCCACTGCCACGATTATTGCATTGTTGATATCCTTGCCTTGCATTTCATTGACTAAATAAACGTAGGCACTTACCTGGATTTTTGCTTCATCATAAATTACTGGTTTCTCACGATCCTTTATGTCCTGCGACTTCCAATCCGCGAGCCAGATCTTGTCATCCTTTCGCGCCAAGCAATCCGTTGTGCCATTGAACGAATATTTAGTGCTGGTTAATGGTATCTCTGAATTTTCCAACACTATCTCCGACCGTTCCTTACGGAAAAGCATGAAGGATTTTAGGGCGAAAGTTACCTCATTCGGGTATTGTGTTTCAATCCGTGATTCTCCAGTTTCAATAAAATGGTGGATTGCAAGGTGGGTGTCGGTACCGATCTGTTTTCCTCTTGCGCTTAATCTGTTAATTTCACTGAGAGTATTTTTCTTGAACCACATGATTAAGCCTGGTGATGATAATTGTGAGATCAAAGTTGTAACTGATGGTAGTCCGTTATCGTTGTACGCCCTATGCTTCTGAGCCACTCTTCACCTCCCCAGAAACATCAATAGAAACAGTTGTTGGTTTAACTTCCATGGGTGTTACATCTTCTACTTCCTCTGGAGTGTAAGCAGTAATAATATCAGGGCAAAAAGTTCTGCCACCGTTTGAAATTGCTCTTGCAAATAACATATTTTTTGGATAATTAGCCCAGACGGGTTTATTTACAATTCCAGCGCGAGCTGCGTCTTTAATAGTAAATGTGGATTTACCAATTTCTTGTCTTTTTCCGTCTATAATCTCAAAAAAAGATATAGTACATTCTTCACCGGTCTGAGTGTCAACATGATAATCATATTTGCCCGATTTTTTTACAGCAGCTGCGATTAATTTAGCTGACATAGCTACTCGACCATTGACTATAAATAGTTCCGTAATAGATTGAATAGGGGTTAATCCATATTCTTTTCCCGCTAATATTTTTACCGCCCCAGCAGCTACAGACTTGATATCCGGAAAGCAACCACTCTTAACAAAAACATCTGCAAGTGACATTGGCTCGACCAACATTCCAGCCATTACTAATGCCTTATCCTCTTCTACTTTCTCTTTTACCTTAATCTCTTTATTCTCCATGTTTCCTCCATCTCCTTAGCAAGCGTTTCTCTGTCTTTTTTCAGCTGTTCAATTTCCTCTTCTTTCGCTTCTATATCCGCATCAATACCTTCTATCCTTCCTGTGTATTCTTCACCTATTTTCTCTTCTTCTGTAATAGTATCTTTTATCTCTTTTTCCCTTGCTTCTATTACCTTAATAACATTTTTAGTCTGCAAACTCTCATACCCCAAAAGACCTGAAAGAATTTGCCATACAGAATCCTTGGCAATATCTTCTCTCTTGATAGAGTAGAGAACTGATTTCTCAAATTCTACACCCCTAAGCGGACTATAAATCCTAATCTCAGTACCATTCGCTATCACAGCAATGAGTGCTGCTTCACTGAATGTATATTTTTTGATTTGGTCTATATGATCTCCCAAATCTTCTGTATAGTTCTTAGCGTCAATTAATAATTTACAATCTCTCGGTAATCCCTTGATAAAAATATCTATTTCTTTACCTTCTTTAGTGCCGTATTCAAGATCGAGACTTTCTTTTTTATGGCCTAGTAATTCTAAGAGAGGAATAATAACTTTAAACTTTACATTTTCCTCCTTGAACCCTACTTCGTTTTCACTTAACTGTGCGACTCTTTCAAGTTCTTCCTTAATTGATTTTTCCATTACATCTCCTTTAAGTCTAACTCTTTAATAATTTTTCTACTTAATCAATGATTCAGCGATTAAACGAACAATATGCACATTTACAGCATTGCCTAAGGCGCGAAAGCACACATTATCATTCTCTGGAAGTTTAATTCCAATCAGCGATTGAAGCCGAGCTCCCTCTCTTTTGGATATATACCTATCCTGCCAGCCAATTATAGGAACCTGTGTTCTAGTGCATACAAGTGAGGGAGAGAAATTGGTCTTCTTTACGCGTATTCCTGAGGCTCTAAATTGGATAAGGTAATTCTTAATCACTCTCTTGTTATCCTGACAATTCCATTCAAATTTCTGCCAGCTTGGTTGTTTTAGCTTTTGAATCTTCCTTACTACTGTGTCTATCTGTTTTTTGTACTTGTTATAAAATTCTCTGTTTCTTCTTATAAAACTCTGTTTCCATTCAGGGAATTTTTTCTGCGGTGTTCTAGCATAACTTGGTAATAATTTGAACTGCTCGTCTTTCGATAAGTCTTTCAAAGGTGTTGCATAGGCACCTAAATAGTCAGAGAGTTCATCTGAAGTAAGAGCATAAGGAGTGGTCTTCTCAAACGGATAGGTTGCACCAAACTCCATACTCCATATAGGAAAACCGGGCAGTTTATCTTCCTTAGGAATCCGGTTAATAAAATCCTGCCACAAATTTAAACATTCTAACTCTTCTTTATCAACTTTCTTGGCACTAGTTGGATTCTTATCAAGTATGGACTTAATATCAACTGGCTTATGATCTGGAACAGGCCAAGTAAAATGCGAAAGCCCATTCTTAGAGCCTACAATAAATATTCTTTTTCTATGCTGCGGTATTCCGAAATCATGGGGAGAAAAAATTCTGTGGTCTATTTTATACTTTAACTTACCCTGTAACCTGCTAACCATATATTTCCATGTTTTCTCATTATCATGCTGTTTTATGAATGGAACGTTCTCAAGAATAAAGTATTCAGGCTTATGGTAATCTAGAATTTTTACAATTTCCTTGAACAGATTACCATTTTTCTTATCTTTCCTCCCCTTCTGCTTTCCCGCTTTTGAAAATGGCTGACAGGGAAAACCAGCACAGAGAATATTATGCCTTGGAATATCAGATAGTTCAATTTTTCGGATATCTCTCTCTGCTTCAATCTTAAAGTTTTTTTTATACAGGCCGGCAAGGCTTTCATTTATCTCACAAGCAAATACGCACTCATGCCCAAGTTTTTTTAATGCTAAATGAAATCCTCCTAGTCCTGCAAATAAGTCAATAAATCTCATCTTAATTAAGATTGGCCTTACACCAATTGAATATCTCTTTTTTCAAATTCTTATCTGAACGGGCATTTCTGTAGATAGCTCTAAAAATCCTAACACGATCAAAAATCAAATAATAGTTATCCCTGATTTTTATCCACTCATCATTAGAGGGAATGCAGGGAATCATAATGCCTTGAATAGGGGGGACTGACCAGTTTATAAAGTCATTCCAAGCCAGCAAGGAGATTGACCTTTTTTGCTCGAAATTGATACCTGCTGCACACTGAAGCAAGAGAACTATCTGATTTGGCCGCTTATCGCCGTGCGGCTTCCATGCAATTATATCAACTCCCTTATCCTTATCCTGAGGTGAAGGACATCTTTTTCCAGTCTCTTCGCAGGCTTTTAAAGAAATATTTTCAATCTGCTCTTTCAATTTTTCCTTACCTGGGAAACCTATAACCTCTGCCTCTCCATTTAAGTAAGACCTTGCGGCTTCACTAGAGAGTCTCTCAAATAACTTAGTTCCGTCATCCTTGCCTTTTTTCTTTCTCACCCCTAGTATTGAAAATATGAGACACATAACAATTTCTGGCTTTTCATTCCATTTGATTCTTGGCTTGACACATTTCCCTTCTACTGCAAAAGGAGAAGTATCTCCATACAATTCGCCTCTCCTTATCAATTCACTCACGATACTATCAACCATAGCCTCGTCTGTATCATCTCCGCTATTATTTAGTAGTGAGTAAATTCTCGCCTTAGAAAATATTTTATTCTGACAGATAACCGATAATTCAATCCAGTCAGCAATGCGTTCAATAGAAGTTGAATCTGGCAACTCAATCATTTTGCTAAAACCTTTCCTAGTTCCTCAGTAGCAGCTATTAATTCCTTTAAGAGAGCTATAATCTCCTTATCCCCTTTATGCTTGTAGGCATATTGCAGAGCATTAGCTACCGCTCTATTAGCAGTATTTATCTTTTTCTTAATAAACTCTCTTTCGCCACCACTTCTTTCATAAGCCTCCTCAAGATTACCATATTTCAAAAGGTATTCTGTAGCATCCTTATCTGCCAATATATATGACAATTGACCTTGTATTTTTCTGGAGTCTGTTAATATTGGCGGCTTGTCTTTACCCTTACCAAAAATCCACGTAAAAAGAATGTCTAGTCTTTCTAGTTTATTTTTCGGCACTAAGGGCTTATTGAACTTGACCTCCTTATAAGATGCAACTCCCATAAACTCTCTAATCGAAGGATAATTCAATGCTACAGTAATCAAAGAAAACCTGTTTACTATTGTATCGGCATCAAATGAAATGTCATCCCTGGCTTGCTCAAAAACTTTATATGCCATATATTGCTTCTTAATTAGATCGCTTCTATCAGCTACTTTCCTCTGGACTTCCTGAATACTACTTTCAACACTCCTGCCTTTGCGTAGCTCATCCTTTATTCTCGACGCTATATATCGAGCCTTTGCATAAGCTTCCCACTTTAATACTCCTGTAATATGCCTGACGCCTAAATATGGTGATATATCCTTTCTGTCCTTATAGACAATCGAGGGAATTATCTTTAAATCACTCTCTACTATTTTATCTTTAATCTTTGGGAAGTCATCAGTTCTAATCTTAAGCCTATCTCTAAGCTCCTTATCAGCCAGCAACTTAGCGGATGCCATTCTTCTATTGCCTTCTATTACGACAAACTTGAAATTCTTATTTGAAGCCACTAACTCCTGAAGGTTTTTCTCAAGCAATTCAACATCTTCATCCCACTTAAAGTTTTTCGGGAGATTCTGAGGGATAACAACAATGGGCTCCTCATCAAAATAACCATTTTCAGCCATTGAGTAGGCTATTTCATCTAAGTCAAACTCATCATACAATACTTTTAAGATATCGAACTGAGTGCCTCCCTGATGCTCCTCTGCCAGCCTAGGATTTTTATTATCCAGTTCGATATTAGCTAAAGAAATATCTATCTGTGGTCTTTTACGGCCGATTACAGAGATTTTTTTTGGCATAGTATTTCTCCTTTTATAATAATATGATTATTATTTAAAAACCTATCTCACGATTTTTCAAACAACATATCACTTATTAGTCCTCGCCTTAATAAAAGCATCCAAGTCCGCAGGCAAAATCCTCCACTGCTTTATCTTTGTGGCGCGAATCTGTCCCTCGCGGATCAACTGCCTTACCCGATACTCGGTAAGCTCAAGCTGTTTTGCCGCTTCTCTGACTGTAAGATAGCTTTTAGGCATAAAATAACCCCTACTTAGTATAATTTAACATTACTTCACATTATAACACATCAGAAATACAAGTCATTAGAAATCATCTGCGGCTAAAGCATTTCAGCAGTTCTCTCAGTTCCCTCGCACTCATCTTATCCGCCTCTTCCAGCCCGCAGTCATGCCTCAAAAACAGATACAGCCTCATTATTGCCTTTGTTTCCTCAATCAGCTTCCTATGCCTTATGTTCCATAACCAAGTAATTGGGCTAATCATCTTTACCACCTCCTTTTATGGCCTTTCATGATCCGGATTAGGATCATTTTCTGGCATCTCTTGTGCTATAAACTTCTCTGTTTCTTCCAATAATTCCTTATCTTCAAGTCCATATTGTTTTAAGATATTAAGTGCGTCGCGGATTTGAAAAAGTGAGTGTAAATCATATTTAAGGGGCTTTTTCATCTCTTGGATCAATCTTAGTTTGGCTAATGTATTCATTTATTCCCCCTTTCTAAGAAGTATTTAACATTCTTAACCCAATTCTTATTTAGGCCGGTGGGATCATTATCTGCACCAATCGGGCAGTAACGACTACCCAAGAACTCAATGAAATCTCCTTTACTATCCCAATCCCTGTATGCGTGTGCAATTGTGTTTAGGCAGGCTTGGCGCGGCGTAGTATGTTTATAGTGAGCCAAAATACCATAAGGATGGCTTGTCTTTACTCCACCTTCTGCTAAATAAATTGCATCTGCTATCTGATTATCTGTATAAGCAAATACTATTTGGTAGATTAGTGCCGCGAAGATGGTGAAGAATATTACTGCAACAACAGATCGCCAATTATACATTTCCCCTCCTCAGTAAAGGTGGTACGTCCGGTTTTCCCCACTGAGATAAGGAAAAGCCGATAAAAAAAAGACAGAATTTGGCTCTATCTTTTTACCGTACCTTGAAGTTTGTAATATTATTCTCAGTGTCATTGGAACTCCCAGTGTTATGTTACGATAGGAAGTATAAACTAAAATTGAATTCTTGTCAAGTCTTTTTCCATATTTCTTTTAAGAAAGATATCCAACCATTAAGTGCAAAAACTATGCTACCTAATATAAAAAGAAGTAAACACGGATACCAAATACTCCAACCAATAATTTCTAACCAATTTATTCCATTCATTTTTAACCTTCAATTAAGTTACTGTAGATTAGAAATATTTCTTGCACCCTTTGGTACGTAGGGTCGACGTTGTCCCTGGACAGTTTTCTTGGGGTAAATTCCAAAGAGTTCGATTTTTGCGGAAGTGTTGATGTCACCTAAATAATTTGCTAACTTTTGCGCCTTCAATTCATCCGGCATCCGCATAAAATTCGGATCATTCGCCAGAATTGTGTACAGTACTCCGGTCTTATTTCCTATGTATTGTTGGTAATCGTGATACTGGTCCGGTTTCAGGTGGATTGTGCGCCCTTCGATTGTTACTGACTTCGGAGCCACCCGCGGGAAGTGACCGACTTCTCCGGTTTGTTTGTAGATATTCAGTACCATCTCCGATACTTGATCTGGTTTATATTTAGTTACGAAGGCCGGATTCAGGAAAACGTTGAATGGGTTGTTGCTGTCTCCCTGGTAGGATTTCATCGGTTGGCCAAAAGTATTCAACATCTCTGGTAAAGTTTTGGATAAGCCGGGAACTCTCGCGGCTACGGTGTTGTAAGCCTGCCTGAAGAAATTTGGATCCTGGGTATTTCTCACAATATTATCCGTCAACTTCGCAATCTGATAAGATGCAGTCGGAATGAAACTGGCCGGAATCCCGGTAATAGTCTCTTTCAACCAACTTGCAATATCAGATCCCCGCATGCGCGCCAGTCCAGCCAACATTGGCTGGTCTACCATAGAATTTGCGGCTTCTGCTATGCCTTCTGTAATGGCTTTTCCGGGTTCAGGAATCTCTTTCTGTGATCTTCTCTTGGCTTCTTCCATGACGTTTGCACCTACAACCATGGGAATAGATATAGGTAATGCCCAATCATAACTGATCATGGTGTCTCCTTGTTGTGGTTGTGCCACACTCGGATCCATTCCGGAGAAGATAAATCGCTTCAGTCCGGAGATATTAATCTGGTATGATTTCATTCCAACTTGCCGTTTTAATGCAGAAACATCCCTATCTGGATCCCTCTTGCCGGAAATCAATCCAATTCCGGCCAGTGCAGCTGCGACACCAAAGTATAATGCTGATCCAGTGAACGCGCGCGCCGTCCCGCGTACAAACTCTCTTTGGTTATGAGTTTTCTCGTAGCCACGAATTAGTTGGGCCAGATGGTAAGTGGATTTTATGAACCCTCCCGGAGAATATTCAAATCCGCGCGCCCAGATGTTACCTGGGGTCGCTGGGTATTTAATCATCATATCACCCATGCCCCAATCTTTCCCAAGATTGAACGCTTTCTTCAGACTTGTAAGAAACTTGGCTGGCATACTACCATCTTGGAATGTTTTATACAAACCATCTGCCATTGCTTGTTCAATCATTTCTGGGGTTATATCATTACTCTTATTAATCTTACATTGGAACGCTAACGAATCCATGTAGGCCGCTTCGAAAAATGCCCGGTCAGGAGCCTGGAGGATTACTGCAAGCGTCTTCTGCAACACATTCATAACGCCCTTATTAAATACACCATTCCGTGGAATGGAGAATTTCGTATTCAACTTCCTCGTGTCAATTCCTAATAAAGCTTCTTGTAAGCCTTCTTTTGTGCCTTTGTAGAATCCTACGGCTTGTGCTTTTATATTAGGTAAACCTTGAGTGCGTTCTTTCGTAAGTAATGAAGCCATAACATCAAGACCGGTCGCCATCGTCATACTCAATTCTTCTGCCATAGCAAACCCAAAGTTGCCAAATATATTCCGGATAACTGTCTTCGGATTCAACAACTGCGCTAATGTCTGCGCCATAGAAACTTTCTTCAGAAGATTTACAGGAACTTGCATCGCAATTTTCTTCAGCATGAGTGCAGTCGCCACCGTCTTCTCCCGACCTTCCGGCATCTTCTGGATGGCTAATGCATCATTGTAAATTTCCTCCAGCATTTTGGCTGAAACATACGGTACACCCATCTTTTCGGCAATTTGCTTTTTGACTTCATCATCCGTAATTCCAGAAATTGCATTCTTGAATGCTTCAGATTTGCCACCTGTGAGCCCCAACATTGCACGATTGACTACCGAGGATACATAAGAGGTAATGCCTTCCGGAGCTAATTTACTAAACATTGACAAGGCCTGGATCGCCTGTCCGGCTGCGGTATTCCGTTCGGCCGTCATCTCCACAAGTCTCTTCGCTTCCTCCCAATTCCCAACCGCCTGCGTTTGGGAAATTAGCCGGATTGCTATTGTGTTGGATAATGCGGATGGTTTTGCTGGATCCATAACCATAGCGTAAGCCAAATTATAATCAGTTTTTATTATGGTATCTGCTTCCGCCATAGTTACTTTATTAGACTTCGGATTATACCGCGAATCAATAATCGCCGCCAGTGCCGGATCCGTAGCCACAGAATTCTTGACTGTCTCAATAAACTTTCGAATTTCTGGTCCTGTAGCCATGGCGGAACCTTTTTCATTGAGGCGCATTTTGGAGCGGAGTTTATCAATGGGCTTCTGTCCTTCTCCTGTGGGGGTGGAGAGTTTGATTTCTTTACCAAAATATCCAAACTCATTTAAACTATCTCCAGCCCATTTAACATCTGACACCTTAACTTTAAAAGAATAAACCGGAATATCTTTTGATGAATCAGTCGGATGTATCCCCTCACCTTTTGCGTATGCTTTTGAAAATGATACCCAATCTCCATTATTTAATTCATTGTTTGGTGCGCTTCTGTAAATAGTAACTTCGGCATCTGGTTTTCCACGCAATTTCTTGATTGCGCTAATTGTTTGTCTATCGGCTAATGAACCGTCATTATTTGCATACCATTCCGGGTGTTCATAGATATCTTTTGGAGCAAAATCATCGCCTTCAACTTTGGCTAATAAATCGTGAGCTGGTGGTCCTTCTGTTGGTCTATGTTGCATACCATATTGTTCCACCTTCCCCTCTGTGGGTTGTCCTACTTTTTGTAACTCATCTATTTGTGTTTTAAGTTGAATTTTTCTTGCTTTATTAAGTGTATTATTATACTCCATAATAAGACTGTCTATCATTGCTGATGGAGGAACTATTGGTTTTCCTAATAATGGTTCGCCAACTTTAGATACTACTTTTGCACCTTCCACTATTCCTTTCGCTGCAACTTTTGGAATTAAGGATGATCCTCTGTTCCCCAATAATAGTGGTTCTTCTACTACTTGTCCCGGAACGGTAATTGATGATGCCCTACGCGCTGCCGTTTTTATTGCTTCTTGTTCTGCTAGTCCTTGTGCAAGTGTTGGCCCTAATTGACCTTGTAGTATTTTATTTGTTGCTAAATTCCTGCTAATCTGGGATCCACCTAATCCACCCATTAATGCTAACTCGATAGGACTTAGGTCACCCTGTATTCCTGTTGTAGTTTCTGTTATCCCTTTTCCTGATAGAACACTCTGAATATTTCTTGCAGTAAGTGGAGGAATCGATAATGGAGCACTTGCTATCTCAGCGACTTTATTAATTCCCTTACCAGCTAAATCAGCAATATTTTGAACCAACTGTGATTTTAATGGGTCAACAGGAATATTAACATCTGCATATTCTCTATTAGTATTAGCATTCAATATTGCATTATATCCTCTGGCCGGAAGAGTGGCTACATCAGACAACTGATTAGATCCTTCCTGGACAACTTGCTCCAGAGCAGTACGCACCACATCCATTAAATTATTTTTCTTTTTTTCAGGCATTTATTCTGCTCCAGCAGGTGCTCCAGTTGGATTCCCTAAATTAAACTTTGGTGCAGGACCCTGAGGATAATTATAATCATAACTCCGAGTTAAACCGAAATATTCCGACAAGAAGGATTGGAGTTTTGGATATTTACGCAATAACTCTCTGTAGGTTGCCATCTTTGCATTCGGATCTGCAATAACTGTATCCGGAATCTTTGCTAAATCATTTTGTAATCCTTGGTATTGTACAGTTGTATCATTATAAATTTGTTGCCCCGCCCCCAACCCACTCCCCTCATTCAACCTCGCTATCTGCCCTACCGTCTTGCCGAGATAATCCCAAGTGGACGCCTCGCGGCCGAGCGGTTTGTCGAGCATACCGTAGCCTACGGATTGCATAAACTTGCCGGCCTCTGCTGGTAGTCTACTAATAAAATTAGGTTGTGCCGCCACCGTCTCCGCCAATCTTCCTTTCCCACTTCCGAACCCCGAGGCATACTCTGACCCTGGACCACCATAAATAGTGGAAGGTGCCTGCGTTTGTTGCCCTGTAATGGCATCCTGGAGTCCTGGTCCCATTGTGGATGTCGGAGTTGGTTGTTGCTGTCTTACTGCCTGCGCCAGCACATCTTGCCCTATCCCCCGCTCAATATTCGGCCTTTCCTTACTAACAATATCCGCAGTTGCCGCGGCCAGATTGTTCTGGTGCGTGGATAACCTTTCTGTCGCCTTGGCGATATTGTCAGATTGTGTTATCACTTGACCTGAATCTGCTATTTTCTTAATTACATCATCTAACCAACTCATTAGTAATATCCTCCCGGAAATTGATTACCGCTTGCAAGAGGTCTTGTCCCGCCACCCTTCGCTTGCTGTTGTTTAATCATTTGCACAAGTTGCATCATTTGTTCAGGAGAGAGAGAAGCTTCTCCGCTCTTTCCACCACTTGTAGGAGCATTTGTTGCGGTTCCTGTTTGGGGAGCAGTCATGGAAATGTCATTACTAATATTAGATGCTGGAGTTGAATTTCCTTTGGATTTTCCTCCACCCATTACTTCTGATACAAGCATATCTTTGGCATAAGGATATATTTTATCCACCAATGATGGTAGTTTTGATACTGTCGGGGCGACAGAATTTGCTATGGTTCCGCCAATTCCTAAACTTTCTGCGGCTAAACCTCCAGCAACTCCTTTTGCGCCAGTAGCAGTTAATAAAGGAGTTAATCTTCCCGCAGTCAATCCACCTGCGCCGCCACTCGCCATACCTACCGTACCTGCTTGTCCAAGTAATCCTCCAGTGGTTGCTGCTGGAGCCAATGCTGTACCAATGGCCGGTGCGGCACTAGTAAGTGCTCCGCCACCTGCACCCGCAATACCACCGCCTATTCCAAGCATGCTTCCCAATCCACCTATTCCAGAAGCTATTCCACTACCAATAGCAGAAGCCGCAGAACCTATCGCTCCGACTCCAGCCCCTAATGCTGATCCTATGGCTCCTGCTCCTGCACCGATAGCACCACCAGCGGAACCAAGGGCTGACATAAGAGCAGGGATAAACCACCATAATCCGATATTACAAGATTTTCCCTTTGCTACCCTCTGTGACCAGAGTAACTTATCTATAAACTTACTGATTGTTTTTATCATTTAAAATAATCCCCATAAATAAGAAGAATTTTGCTTAGAGTTTTGACTCGCAATCGGTCGCGCCGCCTGAGTATAAGAAGCATACCCTTGTTGGTTTTGATTCATAACAGATTGTGGAGTAAATCCAGCAGCATAATTTGTAGTAGCAGGTTGTGTAGCCTGTGATAATGGTTGTCTTCCGGCCAGTGATAACCCAAGATCTCTGTAATATTTCTGCTGTTCAAATAATTGATTCTGCATTCCTCGACTTACATAATCTGCACCAATAGGACTTCCAACATTCGTACCAAGATTAGCATTCATATCAGACATATAACTCTTCCGCATCCAATCAGGCATTTCGGTTGCATTCATTCCAGTTGTTGCTGCACCCGCCATATTCTCTTGTAATCTTGCAGTCTGAGGATATAATGCCTCATTTGCAGCGTAGTCTGCCTGCGCTATTGGAAGTGCATATTTAGAATATAAATCCATTGCCTGTTGGGCTTCCAATGGGGCTTGGCGTTGCTGTTCTGCGAATACGGCTGGGGCCGATTTTAACCAGGCGTCAATACTCTCCGCGGTCGTGGGTGCCGGTGCAGGAGTAGGTGTATAAATAGAAGTCGTTGTACTCCCTCCACCCTTCCACCTTCGTGTTCCATTCTTAAAAATATCTGGTTTCGAGTTATGCCAATGTATAATTCCCATATTTTCTCCTTATAATTTTTTCTCTACAATAATGTAGACACTTTCTACTCCGAATCTCTGGTGCCACAAACGGGCAACAGATTCAAATGCAGCACCTCTTACTTTTGTGCATCCATTGGCTTTCGCCCAATTACAAAATTGTTCCCAACAACTTTTACTCGCTATCATTGTTCCCCCGATTGCAGTCATGAAGGCAATCCGGTCGTTAGGATAATTCTCAAAACTTATAGTAGCGGCGCCGTATATCTTGCCGTCTTCTTCAGCCACAATTAGTGTTTGTAAACCCTGCACAAGAAAAACTTTCAATTGGTCAACATTATATTCCCCAGAAGAATGCTCCAGCGCCTTTGCGAGCATATCTTCCACATCCGGCCAGATTGTGTGGATAAAGATCGGATTGACCTGGCGGACTGTAAGAATAATTTTATTCTGAATCAATGTCTCCATTGATTTCCTTTACTAATTTCCCAGTTATATCCATCTTTCCTTCACTTACCAATTCCGCCACCGCAATCTCCCTAATCTTATTTTGGATTAGTATTTCCTTCTCTGCCTCACAAGGTAACATATTTTTTGCCTTTAATTAAATTATCCTTAGCCCAAAGAGGTTGTAAATTCATAATATATTCTTTGCGATTAAACATTTTTTACTATAATATTTTCCATATTATCAAGTTTCCCATCGTCTTGCAGGGCAGAAATTGCAATTTCTCTTATTTTATTTTGAATAATTGCTTCTTTATCGGTTTCGGCATCCCTTTTAATCTTCGCTTCCGCCTCATCCAATATAGTCTGTGCTTTCTGTGCCTCAACTTCTTCTGGCGTTGGGTCATCTTGCCAAGTGATTACGCAATCGTCGGTGTCAAATAGTTTATTATGAAACTCTACATCATTGTTTGTGCCACTTATCGCCGAAATATTCTTTTTCGCACTTGTTATTATGTATGGCATATTTATCCTTTCTTCCCATCAAGGGTTTCCTTTATGCTGCTTCATACCATAATATTCCTTTTACGGTTTTAGTTCCGCTTGCTGTCCAATCTGTCGCAGTATCAGCCATTGTTTTTGTTAATCCTACCGTGCTACTTGCAGAACCTATCCCTATTGCACCACCCGTAGTTGTAGCAGTTCCATTATCTAAAGTATAGCCGCAAGTTTGATATACTGCCCCTGTAGCAGAAGTATAGGGAACGGTAAATTGGGTAGTTTCTAAATTGCTTGTTCCTGTGATACTATAAGAAACAAACACTGTTTTACCTATTTTCTTGATGTAGATATTTCCTGTTGGTGTTGCTGCCCAGCCTGTAATAGTAGAAGTAGCAAAATAATCACTCCATACTCCTTCACCCGCTGGTTTATCACTAAACGCAAACGCACTCGCACCTTGAACTACCATTATTCCATCAAACCAAACTATATCTCCGTCAACTTTAGCAAGCAATTTCAAAACTACCGTAGTTCCAGAAGCATCGGTAATAAAAGTTCCAGTTTTAGTTTCAAATGTAGTTGAGGTAGAATCTGTAGCAGAAAGATTTGTTCCTCCACCTGTGGTTACTACTTCTGAAGTATCGCCTGCGGTAACTTTTGTTCGCCAAGAAACAGAATAGGTTGTAGATGCTTTTAATCCCGTAAGAGAGAAACTAATTCCCTCAAGTGCTGCCCCTGCGGCGGTAACTTTTGCAGAATAAGAACCGTATCCTGTATCACCAGTATCTCTGGCTAAAGTAGGGGTTAATACTAATGCCCATCCATCAGGAACTGATGTTGTCCCTGCACTCCAATTCTCAAAGTTACCATTGGAGAGGAGATTGGTGGGATTGATGGTACCGTTGTTTAATTCAGTTATGGCCGTAGTAGAAACCTTACTTGCTGTAGTGATTTGCGCTAACTTTGTATCTACTATCGCCGCATCAGCAGCAATCTCCGCGTTGACTATTCCTGAAATAGTAGCACTATCTACTAACGTATGAAGCGATGTATTTGTTACTTCTTCGGTTGACCCGAAAGTTTTTCCTTTTACGATACTTGCAGCCATTATGATTCCTCCTCGTGAATATATTCTTTTTGATAAGTAAGCAATAGGCGATCCAAAATTGTTATAGTGCTTGATTTGGTAGCATTATGAATTAACTTAATCTGACAGTTATACCATTCGCCATACCTATCTAAGTGAAACTTCTTAAACACAATATTTTGATTAGCAAGAGTAAAGGGTAAATTTTCTGGTAAAGTTGGAGCATTACCTGCCAAGTTTAATGTTCCAAGTAGATTATACCCACCGTCATCAAATTGGGCATAAATAGAAAGATCATAATTTCCTCCCGAAACCGCCCTTATTGTTAATTCTCCACCTTGCTTTTTCAACATCGGCAAACCGCCATCATGACTCTTGCTTTCTTCCTGATAATTGATTGCCGTCCCATTCGCCGTAGTTGTCCCTTCATCATTAAACCCATACCAAGCCCTGTAAACCTTCCCTTGCCCTGCCTTACCATAATACAATCTTTCCTCAACTTCATCGCCAGCCGAGTCAACCCGGTATTTTGCCCAACAAGTAGGAGCTATACCAGTTTTGATTGAAAATCCGTTGGTAGCAGGATAGTAAATCCAAGTATTAAATGTAGTGGCTCCTGTAGGCACAGCAATGAAGATTTTACTATCAAAATACTCCATCGTTAAATTAGCAATATACTTAAAATTTATTGCTTCATATTCTGTTTTTAAATTATATGAAATCGGAAGTTCAGGGCCGCCAGAAAGTTTATCTTGTTGCGTTCTCTTGATAGATCTGAAACCATCCCGGGAAAAGTAATAAATATCATCCCCAGCATTGACAAAAGCCCCCTTAGAAACTATCCCGTGATTAGTAATTAATGGTTGAGGTTTATCTGCTGTCGGATCAGGAATAATCGAAGGAGCAATACCCCATATTTCCCTTTCCCCCATTACAACAATACCAGTATCTCTTGTGGGAACTAATGCACATTCCGGACCTACAGGGATACGAAAAGAATCGGATACTGTATCAAATGCGGTTGCATACGCAGCCGGATAAGCACTTGAGAAATATAATAAATCATTCTTTAATACCCATACCCTATTGCCATACCAACACATTACTACAGAAAGTGGAGGACTATCGCTCGCAGTTCCAGCAGTAGTTCCTAATGCTTCAATATTACCATCACTATCCAATCGCCAAGCCTGATTTACGCCGTCTTGAATTATGACAACATCATCTGGGGTAAGTCCAGATTCTTTAGCCGAAACCATTCCTATTTTAGTAGCACCAGCAGGAAAGTCGGCTTTCAATGAACTCCAACTTCCAGAACCAGTCCATTTCCATAAGGTAATTGTTTCAAACATCAATAATTGATCAGTCTCTCCCGTACCTTGAATCTGAAAATTATGTAAAGCCAATGGAGAAGCATCGCCTACATCATCTCCAATCAACACAGAACCCGGCATACAACTCGTCTGGCCCGGGACTCCAATATCAACATTGTAAAGTATCTCAAACTGATTATCGGCTATATCCGCTGAATTAGTCCTGCTATTTACACCACCAGAGGCATCTTTCATTCTGCCCATTACCGGTTGGTCATCAGTACCCTGAAATCTTGGAATATTAGAGGGAATCATAAGAACTCCATCCCGTAAGGGGTCTCCCTACCTCACCTGAATAACCATTATCAGGGATAAACTGATATCTCTGATTCGGCTGCGCTTTTTCCTGCCCTATCCGCCTATCCAGTGCACCTTCATACTTCATATTGTAATAATCAGCCTTCTGGAAAAACTTCTTGTAAGCAAAAGCCTCTGCAAGCGCGCCAAACTCCAAGATATAGTCAATGTCTGGTATAATCACTAAGTTCTGTATAGTAACCGCTTCATTGCCATCAGGACAGATGTCCCAGTCCGCAGTAAGTTGTGTATTAGAATTAACGGATACTACTGTGCCATAAGTATTATCAGTTGTGTTCTTGATTACCATACCAACCTCAACACCATCCGTAATAAAGGTTCCTGCGGAAGCAATTACCTTATTTGCCGTATCTGTAGTAGCAGTCTCAGAAATGTTGATTAACTTGCGCCACTTCCGTTTGTATGGCATAGCGAAAGTCTTGGCTGAAGATGACGAAGGGGCAGGATCAAGAAATATCTTACCAAATCCAGTATGAGCAGTATTCACTGCCTCTTTCAGAATAATATACCTACTTGGAAATTCTCCAGATGTAATGGTATCCGCCAGATAAGCAGTCCCTCTTTCTGCCCACCACAACGCTTCGGTATATCTATCCAACTTCTGCCCATCCGCTATATTAGCGACAAATAATTCCCGGTCGAAATCTAAGGGTAAATTATAACTATCCCTTGCGACAAAAGTAAAAGTAACCGTTGTCCCATCGGTAGTAAATGTTTCTGCGGCACCGTCTTTTGCAGTTGATACTTGGAAAGTATTTGTAGCACTATTTATAACAAAGTAATTACCGGCACTTAATCCTGTTGGCATAGTGGTCGCTGCGAGAGTAATTACATCACCATTATATAATCCGTGAGCAGTCGCGGTAAAATTATCATCATCAGCTTCACCTGTACAAGCTGTAGCCGAACCCTTTGCAACAGTATTAAAAGAATAAGTATTATTTACTGCACTACTCCAACTCATCCGGCGCCACACATCCTGGTATTTATCATTCAGCCAGTCTCCGATATAACCGAGAAAAGTCGTGTCAGTATCCTCAATGAAGACGCTGACTTTTGTTTTACTTTCACTCCAAGTTCTATTAGCCATTATTTCCTCACTATAGCTAAGGCAATTATCCCTACTATACAGAATAGTACGAACACTGTCAGGCGCGTTGCCCAGTTGGCTGCCTTCTTTGACTTTGGAAGTAGTTTCGTCCAGAACCTTCCGAGGATAGAACCTTTATCCCCGTTCGGATCTGCATCAGGCATACCATAACCGATGGAAACTATCCCCCAGAGAGGCAACATCGTTAATAATAACCAAATACTTTCAAAAGCAAGACTGCCGGCTACGACTGCTGGGACGCCAAGTCTTCTGACCATCTTAGGGCCAGCTCCGCCTATCGCCCATAAGGGCGCACAGACTACCCCTGGAATTACCGCCCACCAGCCGATTACCGGCCAAATACACGAACCATATATGAAGCCAACTAAAATTTCTTCTGGATTTAATTTCATTTTCACCACCTAAAAGTTATTTTGAATCCTCTATATTCTATGCCATCTGGCGTCCGAAACTTACCAAACCGGATATTAAGTAGTATTTTTAACCATACCGGTAATTCTCCGGTTTTTAGATAATGCAGGGTTATCCTTAATAGCCATCCTGCATACCAAGGAAGTTTTATTTTTTTATTTCGTCGTCCTTATGCTTTAACCAGTTGAATAACCCTGTTACTACACCAATTAGTGCTGCGCCGCCAGCTTGCCAAATGATTGTTTGTGTTCCTGCTGCTGGATGGTAATTCTGCAAACCCTGTAACAGGGCCCCTACAACCATAACAGCAGCCGCGATTCCGGCACTTGCCACTATTTTACCTATTGTTTTTCCCCAATTCATATTTCCTCCTTTTTGTTATGCCCACTTCGCTTTAATATCGCCTAAAGTTTCTATCTGTTGGTCTAATTTCCTGCGAGCAGGAACTTCCCAATCGCAACCATGCACCAAACAGATTATTGTATTATTGTATCGTGAACGCATATCTTCTCCGTGTTTAGAACAAAAACTTTCTTGGCTACGGCGTTCTATCATTTGTCTAATTTGGTTTCTATTCTTACTAATCTCTGTGCAATATCACTAAGTTTAGTATTTAAGCATAATCTTATATCATTATCCTCACTCGCCCTTAATCTGTCATTAGCAATGACACCTTGGGTTAAAGTTAATAGCCAAGCTCCACAGATTACCGTAATTACCCAAAATGCTAATTGCCATTTACCGCTTCCATTATTACTGGGCATCTCACTTCTCCTTAGTTGTTAATTCTTCAATCTGTTTATTGATTGCCTGAAGCTCAGGTAATATCTTATTCGCCTCCGCCTGTAAATCATTTAACTTCTTTCCTAAGTCATAAGCCCTAACTTTTAATTCTTCTATTGTCATTTATCCCACCCCGTTAAGTAAATTACTTAGTTAATAATCTCGGCTTGTTCTTCCTTCACCATTTTATTAGCATCCATATACGCTTGTTTTTCCACTTCTACTGCTGCCAAATTGGGTGCTTGAAGTTTAGCATTATAAAATCTATCAACTTTG
>Ga0180732_1000777_pt1 | contig 23470 bp, 21 predicted proteins | sample KR11_01MetaG_FD_148674 | JGI IMG/M metagenome (GOLD analysis project Ga0180732, IMG submission 148674) | Groundwater microbial communities from the Olkiluoto Island deep subsurface site, Finland - KR11_0.1 MetaG | ecosystem: Environmental > Aquatic > Deep subsurface > Groundwater | place... | reverse complement strand
GTTGATGAAAAATATTTGCAGGAATTGCATAAAAATATCGGGAAGAAAATTGACGGCAGATTTTACATAATCGCTCCCGCAAACAATGTTGATTTTATCAGCGATTATCACGAAATTGGCGATGTCCGATATTATTTCCTAAAAGTGCCATATCAGATAATCAAGGAATTGCACAAAGTCCAATTTAAAAAATTCCGACAGCCACAAAGTAAAAGCCAAATTAACGACTTGGATGAGGCAATTGGTTTTCACTTTATCCGCCAGCCGGAAGTAAAATCGGAAATTAAAAAGTTGAAAGATAAAGTTGTTTTGAAAATCAAAAAGTTTGAATCCGCCTATTCGCAAGACGAAACGGGCGAGAAGCTCAAAAATTTTGAAAGTTTGGCGATGTTGCTTGTGGACTTAAACTATGACGGCGAAAAATTTATGATGACAAATTATTTTTTTGCCGATGATCTTTTGAATACCAAAAAAGAAGAAACGGAAGAAGAAATTAAAGCTGAATTAAAAAAGAAAAAAGAAATTATAAGGGAGTTTCTGAAAAAAGATTGCGGTAAAGAAATTATGGCGATTTATGTTGATATTTATGGAAATGAATTTAAAGAAGTTTTCAAGATTAAATAACCATGACAGAAGGAATAAAAATTTACAAAACTTAAAACAAAATTATGACAACTAAAATAGCGATATTTAAAGGCAAGAAAGTTAGAAAAACTATTCATAAAAACGAATGGTGGTTTTCGGTTATTGATATAATAGAAGCGTTGACCGACACGGAAAGGCCGAGAAAATATTGGAACGATTTAAAGAAAAAGATTACAGATGAGGGATATTTTGAGGTGTCCGAAAAAATCGGACAACTGAAATTATTAGCTAACGATGGTAAGAAATACTTAACCGACTGCGCCAATACAGAGACAATGTTTCGTATCATTCAATCAATTCCTTCGCCAAAAGCCGAGCCGTTCAAGCGATGGCTGGCAAAAGTTGGCTATGAGAGGATAAAAGAAATAGAAGATCCGGAACTGGCAACAAAAAGAACGCATGCGATTTATAAAGCTAAAGGATATTCAGAATCGTGGATTGCGAAACGAATGCGCGGCATAGAAGTTAGAGAAACCTTAACAGACGAATGGAAAAAACGGGGAGCAAAAGAAGACACAGAATATTCAATTTTAACAGCGGAAATTTCCAAAGCGGCATTCGGAATGACCCCGTCGCAATATAAAAAGTTCAAAGGATTAAAGCGGGAAAATTTGCGCGATCATATGGACGATTTGGAATTGATTTTAACGATGCTGGGCGAGGCTACAACCACCAAAATAACCAGAGACAAAAATTCAAAAGGATTTATTCCGCTTAAACAAGACGCCAAAGAAGGCGGAGAAGTGGCTGGATCCGCCAGAAAAGATATTGAAAGAAGAACAAGCAAGCCGGTTTCAACGCGGACAAATTTTCTAAAATATCCGCAAAATAAAAAACTGCTTAAAGATAAATAATTATGCCAGATATAAAAATTTATAAAACACAAGATTTAGTTTTGCAGGTGAAACAAAACTATAATCCAGTCAAGCTTAATTTGAAAAAATGGGTTGATTTTATTGACGCGCTTTGCGGCGACAGGGAATTTCAAAAAGAAGCGATTAGGGACGCGATTATTTTTCTGGCGTCCGGCGAATATAAGTCAATAGAAGATTTAGTTGAAGAAAATTTTAGAAAAAATAACGAATTGCAGAAAAGATATAAAGATGTCCGAGATTATCAAAGAAACTTGCCTTTGCCGCATAAATTGTCGGGAGTGATTGATTTGGCGACCGGCACGGGCAAAAGTTATTTGATTTACGGCATTGCTCAAATCGCTTTAGGACTTGGCTTGGTGGATAAAGTTTTGGTGCTTTGCCCGTCGCTTACCATTGAATCGGGTTTGAAGGAAAAATTTGAGAAACTATCCGGCGACGATAAAATAAAAGCGACATTACCGGACAGCGCCGTTTTCAAAAATCCGAGAATTATTGACGCCAACAGCACAATTAAAAAAGGCGATATTTGCGTTGAAAATATTCATGCCGTTTATGAACGGACAGGATCGTCAATAAGCGACAGCTTGAAAGGAAACGGCGAGCGTGTTTTGGTGTTAAACGATGAAGTCCATCACGCTTATAATTCGTCAAGCGAAAAAGATATTAGAAAATGGAAAGCTTTTTTGCTTAATCCTGATTATAATTTTAAATACATTTTGGGATTTACCGGCACGGCATATATGGACGATGAGTATTTTAACGATGTTATTTATCGCTATTCAATACGGCAAGCTGTTGACGATAAAGTGATTAAATCGGTTGACTATGTGGCGAAAGACGAAAGTATAGGCAATACAGAGAAATTCCAAAAGATTTACGATAATCACGAAGAATTTACGAGAAAATATCGGCTGATTAAACCGCTTACGATTTTGGTTACAAAAGATATTTCAAAAGCAAAAACGCTTCGGGAGGATTTGATTGATTTTTTGGAAAAACGGGAAAAAATTTCCCGCAAGGCGGTAGAGAAAAAAGTTTTGATCGTTACTTCGCATAAAGACCATAAGAAAAATATTTTGGAACTGAAAAATGTTGATGACAAGGAAAATTCGGTCGAGTGGATTGTTTCCGTTTCAATGCTTACAGAGGGCTGGGATGTAAAAAATGTTTTTCAAATCGTGCCGTGGGAAGATCGCGCTTTCAATTCAAAACTTTTAATCGCCCAAGTTTTGGGCCGTGGGCTTCGCATACCGGAAGAATACAAATCGCCGCAGCCGAAAGTCAGGGTTTTTAATCATGACGCGTGGAGCCGAAATATTCGCGGTTTGGTTGATGAAATTTTGGAAATTGAAGTTCGCTTGGCGAGCGAGGTTTTGACTTCCGGAGATCGAGCAAAATATCATTTTGATCTTTATACGATTGATTATGAAAAACGGGAAAAAGCCGTTAAAGCGAAAAAAGACACAGAAATTTTTGATTATTCAAAAGGGTTTATAAATTTAGTTGCTCAAATTGAGCGAATAGACAGAGAAACCGAGTATGAGGATTTGAGTGGAATTATCAAGCCGAAAACAACGACAATTCAAAAGGAAGTTTTCGGCGTTGACGAAGTGGTGGCAAAAATAGTTGAAACTTTCAAGACAAGAGATTTTGAGGCAAAAATCAGATTTCCAAAAGGCGAATACGAAAAAGAACATTTGCCCCCAGAGAACGAAATTAAAGAGATTGTCGTAAATTCAATGCGAAAAGTTGGCATAAAAAGCGGAGTTTTGACGGAAGACAACGCCAATAGAATTTTCAAAGCGTTTCAAACGCTTTTCAGGGCGAGAGGTTCAACGATTGTTTTAGAAAGGACGGTAAATAAGCCGAAGTCAATCAGCACAAAAAAAATTGAAAAGGAAAGCGTCGCCGTTGGCGCAATAAAGCACGGCTCAACGGTTTTCTATACCGAAAACTTCAAAGATGAGTGCAGTAATGGCATGATCGATATTTTGCAAGACATAATTGATGACGAAAGTTTGCCGAGAAGTGCAAGCAAAGAAGTTAATCCCTATTGTTTCAAAACGCCAGTCAATGTTGTTTTGACAAGGCAAGAGCCAGAACGAGAGTTCGTTGAAGCGATTATTAGCTCAAAAGTATGCAAAAAAATTGATGCTTGGATAAAATCGCGAGACATGGGATTTTATAGTGTTGAGTATTCGTGGAGAAAGGGCGAGCACCCAACGCAAGGTAATTTTAATCCTGATTTTTTCTTGAAGCTTGGAGAAGATATTGTTGTTATTGAAATAAAGGCGGATGGTGATGATTCTGACGAAAACAAAGCGAAATATCGCTGGGCGAAAAAACATTTTGAAGATTTGAACGAAGAATTAAAAAAAGCAAAAATCAAACAAAAATACTTTTTCCATTTTTTGAGTCCGAATAGCTATGCCGAATTTGTAGAATATTTTTGCGACAGTAGGGTTTTTGACAAGAAGTTTCGCAGTAATCTTGAGGATTTACTGGACAGGAATCAGGGTGTAAAGTATGGCTGAAATAAGACATAAACTCTTTTAATTTGAATATTTTTGCCAATTGCCATATAATTGACCACTATAAGAGCAAAAAATTGCCGAAGTTTTGAATGGGATATAAATTTGCCAAAATTGGTATAAGTTGCTATCATTAACAATAGGTAAAATACTATGACTAGAGCAGAACTAATCAAAAAACTTGAAACCGAGCGCAAATCGCGCGTTATTTCTTATATCACCGGCGATAGACTGCCTTTTGCTACAAAAATTGCGGGCGACATTGTTCCGCTTCTTGGCAACCTGCTTGACGGCATTGGCAAAGTCAAAAAAATCAGTTTGCTTTTATACACAAGTGGCGGCGACATGCTTGCGCCGATTCGTATTGTAAAACTAATCCGCAATCATTGCGACGAATTTGAAGTGCTTGTCCCGTATAAAGCGCACAGCGCTGGAACGCTTATTTGTCTGGGGGCTGACACAATCGTAATGAGCAAGCTAGGCGAGCTCACGCCAGTTGATCCGACCACCGGACACCCTTTCAATCCGCAGAATCCGGCTAACCCCCAGCAGAAACTTGAAGTGAGCGTTGAAGACCTTAATTCGTACTTGCTTTTTGCCAAAGAGAAAGCGGAAGTAAAAAGCGAACAGATGATTGACGCGTATAAACTTTTGGTGGAAAAACTACACCCACTTTCAATTGGCAACGCTTACCGCGCTTACCGCATGGCGCGTCTATTAACCGAACGACTTTTATGGTTGCATATGGACAAAGAAAAAGACGGCGAAAAAATAAAAAAGATTGTCAAAGAAATAACAGGAGATATTACTATCCATGCTTATCCAATTGACCGCGACGAAGCTGCTGATCTTGGATTGAGAATTGAAAAAGCGGCTGATGAGCTTGATAAATCAATGTGTCAAATATACGAAAATTACGCGGAAGAAATGAAGCTCGGACAGCCGTTCCACCCGAATGAATTACTTGCTGGCAAGGAAATGGTGGAAATAAATAAAGTAGGAGCATATCTTGAAACTGCCGATACTTCATATCAGTTCACTATCACCGGCAAAGCCCAGAAAATCATTAAAAATAATCAGCCAACGATTGACCTCAATTTTGAGTCGCAGTCGTGGGTAAAGAAATAAATATGAGCACAGCACTATTTGAAAAAAATGCAATAGATAGTACTTCTTTAATAAGCAAGCATATTGAATATAATCCAGTTATATACGATTTGGCAGAGCTGGCGGAAATTAAGGTCAGGGAACTACTCCCTTGGATTATTATTTCTTCACGTCCCGTAACCTATCGGGAGAGCTTTATCGGTATGTTGACTAATGAGGAAGCAGACGAAATGAGAGAGAAACTGAAAATTTTTAAAAAACGATTTAATGATGACTTTGCAAAAAAACACCAAATATTGTTTGGACACTAATTTCATTATAAATCTATTAAATGGCATGGGGAATGCCATTTTGGTTTATGAGGAAATTAAAAATGCTCCTCTTTCCATAACAGCCATTGCTTCAGTGGCTCTTTTTGAAATTTTGAGAGGCAAAGAGCAAAACCAAGACAAAATACAAGCTTTTAACGAATTAAGACAAAAATTAGAAGTATTGCCATTTGGCGAGAGGGAAGCCGAAGAAGCAAGCGAGATAGAGAAAAAAATTGACCAGAAAGGACTATCTAAACTTGATATTGATGATTTACTAATCGGTGCGACCGCAAAAACGAATGAAGCAATTCTTGTTAGTAACGACAGCGATTATAACAGAATTGATGGATTGCGGTTGAAAAATTATTAACTAATCCCACCCACCACCCAATTTGAGGTCCCGCCGTCCGCTCGCCAAAAATTTTGGCCGTCCCCGCCGTCGTTGAAACTTTGGCGGGCAGGCATTCAGGCGGGCGAAAAAGAGGATTGGGGAAAAAATTTTCGTATTAATTCAAACTCTATGAAAAACTTCAAAAAAATTAAAGAGAAATTCAATCAATTGTCACAGCAAGAAAAAGATAATTTTCTTCAAGATATTTATAATTTTTCCAAAGACACGAAATTATTTTTAGAAAATCGTTTGCTGGGCGGCAATGACGATGTTTTTATCAAGGCAATAGAAAAAGAAACCATCGGCAAGGTGTATAAAAAAGGATTACCGGGCACGCCTAATGGCGTAAAAGTAAATTCCATTATCGTTAAAGCAAAAAAGTCCGGCGTTAGCATTGACGCGCTGATGAAATTGGAGCGGCTGGCTTACAGGGGGTTTATAGAATTTTTAAACGAATTTGGAGGCGGACCGGAAAGTTTTGATGAAATGGCGGATAAGCATATGGAAAATTATTTAATTTTAGTTCGAGACAATATCAAAAGCGAGAAAGAGAGGAATGACATTTTTCAGGATATGAAAAAATATCTATTAAAGAAAAACAATATGTACACGGATTCGCTTGATGATGTTTTTAAGGAAATAACAGGAATATCGGTCGATAGATAATTATCTATAATTTTAATTATGCTTATCGGCATTGACGCGCGAGCGTTGGAAGAACCACAAACCGGCGTGGGAAGGTATTTGGCCAATCTGCTGGAAAATTGGGCGTTATTTTCTTCCGAACAAAACAGTTTATCCAAAAATCGCTTTGTTTTGTATTTTAAAAACAGTATTCCAAGCCGTGGGATTTTGGAGAGTTCTTGTTTTATCAAAAAAACAGTCAAAGCGCCGTTCACCATAAAAAGCAACGCTTTGTTTCAGCATTGCTTTTTGCCGCGACAGGCGAAAAAAGACAGGATTGACATTCTTTTTTCTCCTTCATACCTTTTGCCAATATGCTATTCGGGGAAAACCGCGGTAACGATTCACGATATTTCTTTTGAAATTTTCCCGCAGAATCTCTCTCCGGCGGATAAATTTTTGCTTAAAAAAATGTCGCGAATTTCGGCAAAAAACGCCGATGTTATTTTTACAGTTTCGGAGTTTTCCAAAAAAGAAATTTCCGGCCGCTACGGAATTTCCGCCGATAAAATTTTTGTAACGCCTTTGGGCGCGGATGAAAAATTTTTCGCAGCAAAAAATGGCGAAAATATCCAGGCAATTCAAGAGAAATTCGGCATTAAAGGCAAGCTTGTACTTTCCATCGGGACAATTTTTAACCGGCGCCATACGGATGCTTTAATCGGCGCTTTCGCGCCATTCGGACAAAAATTCAGCCAATATCAGCTATTAGTTATCGGCAAAAATCACACTTATCCATTTATCGATATGGACAAAAAAATCCGCGAAGTAAATCGCGCGCTGAAAAGAAACGCGGTTTTAAGATGCGACTCTGTCTCAAGCGACGATTTGTTGGCGCTTTACGGCGCGGCAGAGGCGCTTGTTTATCTTTCCGATTATGAAGGGTTTGGCCTGCCGCCGCTTGAGGCGGCTGCATCGGGAATACCGGTGATAACTTCCGATATTCCGGCAATCCGCGAAAATATGGCTGACGCGGCGGTTTTTGTAAAAAATAACATGGATCTCGCGGAAATCAGCCGCGCCATGGAGGTCGTCGCGACAGACAATGCAATTAGAAACAATTTGATTGAAAAAGGATTGGCGCGCGCAAAGATGTTCAGTTGGCGCGAGTGCGCGAAAAAAACCCTTGCGGTCTTGGAAAAAATATGAAACAAATGCTTAAAACAGTGTTTTTCTTTGAGTTAATCGCCGTACTTTTAATTACGGCCGGAGTTTTGCCGCGCGAGTTTTCGTATTTTATCACGGCGCTGATTTTAATTTATTTTTTGGGCGCTGAAATTATTGATTCGCTTGTTTTGACAATCCTTTCAATTCCGCTTTTCCTTGCCTTGCCGATAAGCGATTTATATGACTCAATGGCGAATTGGCGGATTATTTTGACCGCTTTGTTTTTAATTTGGGCTGTCAGGGCGAATTTTTTTCAAAAAAAATTTTTTTCAAAAAGTTCTTTGGAATTATGGATAGTGGTTTTTGTTCTAGCGGCGTTTTTTTCGCTCGTCGGTTCAGTCAACGCGGCTATCGGCTTTAAAAAGATTCTGTTTCTTGGAAATATTTTCTTGCTTTTTACAATAACGCGGGGTATCGTTAAAAATAAAGAGTCGTTTTTAAGAATCCTTAAAGCCGGCGTCGCGGCAGCAATTTTAACCCTCGCGATCGGATACGCGCAGTTAATAAGCGTTTTCTTTTATTCGCTATATCAGTTTTGGCAGTTTTGGGCGGAAAACGCGATTTATGCCCTATATGGAGATAGGCTCGCGCAATTGCTTTCATATTCAAACACCTGGTTTTCCTATTATTCGGGCGACATCCCTCCGACACTGCGGATGTTTTCGGTTTTTCCGGATTCGCACTCTTTCGCGCTATTTAACATTATTCTGATACCGCTTGCTTTAAGTTTGGCATGGCATTATAAAACGAATGGAAAAAAGTATAATTTTGCCGCCTGCTGTTTTTTAATTATTTTAATGCTTTTGGCAATATTGTTTTCCGGCTCCCGCGGGGCGTGGATAAGCGCGATAACGCCTTTAATAATCATTTTGTTTTTAGCAAGGAGACGCAAAATCAACCCGTTTGAGGCTGCTGCAAATAATGATTTAATCCAAAACTCAAATACCCCCGAAGGACAAGCCTACGGGGCAGGCAAATACCAAAAATACAAATCAAAAACTAAAAAATTAATTAATTACTTATTTTCCAAAAAATTAGGAATAATTACAACATCAATTATTCTGTTTTTTGCCTTATTTCCCGCGTCCTCGGTTATTCTTGAACAAAGCCAAAAAGCCGAATGGCGGCGCGCAAACGCCGGCGGCGAAATGAGCAGTTCCGTAGTATTTAAACGATTCAAAAGCATAGCGGACTTGGAAGAAATTTCCAATAAGGGCCGGATTAAAATTTGGAAAGACACATTGAAATCAATAAAAAATTATCCGTTATTGGGCGTAGGCATTGGCAATTTTCCGGTTGTCCTGGGGCAAAATGTTTCAGCGGCGAAAAAAGGCGCTTCGGCGCATAACCTGTTTTTGGATATTGCGGCGGAAACCGGAATTTTGGGACTTTTCGCGTTTTTGGCGATATTTTACGAAATTTTAAAAACCGCTTTTGGAATTTTAAAAAGCTCTCAGGGCGAGTTTTATAAATTTTTTGCTTTAAGTTTCGGCGTTTATCTTTTTTGGATTTTAGGGTATTCTTTATTTGATGTTGTGCTGTTTAATGATAAAGTGCTGATGATGTTTGTGATAGGAGTAGGGTTGCTGTACGGAATTAAGGGTATTGAAACCAAAGCTACAGATTAAAACTTATATATGCCAAAAGTTTCGGTCATAATTCTCACTTACAACGCCAAAAAATACATTAAAAAATGTTTAGATTCGGTATTGGCGCAGAATTATCCGAACATTGAAGCAATAATAATCGACAACGCCTCAAGCGACGGCACGGTAGAAAGAATTAATCTATGGATAAAAAATAATAGTATTAATTCGGTTATAAGTTATAAGTTATTAGTTAATAGTTATAATCTGGGTTTTGCCGCGGGACAGAATCAAGGAATCCGGGAATCAAAAGGGGAGTACATACTTTGCTTGAATCAAGACGCGTGGTTGAACAGAGATTTTATTAAAAACGCAGTGGATGTCTTGGAAAAGGATGAAAAAATTGCCGCTGTTCAGGGAAAACTAATCCGTTTTGACTTTCAAAATAATAAAATTCTTGATATAATAGACACGACAGGATTGGTAATGCTTAAAAACCGAAGAATCATCAATCGCGACCAAGGAGTTCCTGTCGGAAAATTAAATCAAAGCGAGATTGAAGAAATTTTCGGCGCTGACGGCGCCGCGCCGATTTACCGGCGCAAAGCGCTTGAAGATACAAAGCTACCAATAAACAGCAAATTAGAGGTTGAGCCTCTTAGTTCACTTAGTTCACTTAGAGGCTCAACCTCTAAAGCAACTAAAGCAACTACCGAAAGATTTGAGTATTTTGACGAAGATTTTTTTATTTATAAAGAAGATGTGGACCTGGCCTGGCGTTTACGCTTGTACGGCTGGAAAGCTGTTTATATTCCGCAATGCGTTGCTTATCACGGCCGGGGAGCGGGGGACAGCGCCGCAAGCGATTATTCGGACATTCTGAAAGAACGCCGCAAAATTTCCGCCTTGGCAAAATATTATTCATGGAAAAATCAGCGGCTGATGCAGATTAAAAACGAAGCTATCGGCTTGTTTTTAAAACATCTGTTCTATATTCTGCCAAAAGAATCCGCTTCTTGGATTTACATCCTGATTTTTGAAGAGCCGATGGCGATAAAGTCAATCTTAAAAATGTTCAGACAAATTATAGCCGCGTATAAAAAACGAAGGATTATTATGTCCAAGAAAAAAATATCAGACAGGGAAATGGAAAAGTGGTTTACCCCCCATACCTAAAATTAATTTTACGATATTTTAGCGACTAATGATTAGTGCTGGGTGCGGGGGTTTAACTAATCCGCCATATATATGTTTAACGATATTTCACGGGGAAAAAATAAACCCGACCAAATTATTACGATAAAGGATTTTGTAAAAAATTCTCAATATCGGCAAAAACGGGAAACAAACAGGCGAAACGCGTGGAAGAAATTCGCGATACTCGCCCTGATTTTTTTTCTTGCGGCAATTTTATGGTACGGCTTGCGCACAAACGCCGCGCTGGAAAAAATTTCAACCAAAGAAAGCACTTTTTGGGAAAAAATAATCCGGCTTCTGCCGATTGACAAATCGTTTTTTCTGCGTCTGCCGGTGGAAAAATCAATTTTTGAAGAACCGGATACCTTAGACAAGCGGATAAATTTTTTAATCCTCGGCATAAGGGGCGAAAATGATCCCAATGGCGGCTTGCTTACCGATACAAATATAATTTTAAGCGTCAGGCCGTACGACAATAAAATCGCCTTGATTTCAATACCTCGGGATTTATTCGTAGAAACGCCCGGAACAAGCGGGAAGCGTAAATTAAACGAGGCCTATGAAATTGGGCGAAAAAAAAATCATTCGCAGGAGCTTGATTATGTAAAATCCGTGGTAAGCGGCATCAGCGGCCTGCCCATTCATTACGCGGTTCTGATAAATTTTAACGGCTTCCGGGACTTGATTAATTCTTTGGGCGGAATTGAGCTGAATCTGGAAAAGCCGTTTATAGAACAGGTGCCTTTTGAAGAAGGCGCAATAAGCCTGCCGGCGGGCCGGCAAGTAATCTACGGGCAAACGGCTCTTCTTTATACCCGCGCGAGGATGAGCTCAAGCGATTTTGACCGTTCCAGAAGGCAGGAAGAGGTTATTAAAGCCGTTTATGCCAAGCTTAATAAAACCGGCGTGCTTTTAAATCCCTATCGGCTTGATAAAATTTTTAGCGTCATAGAAAACAACATAAAAACCGATATGCGCGTGTGGGAAATTGAAGAAACGATAAAAATGCTCGCGAATACCGAAAATCCAAAAATAATAACAAAAGTGATTGACTCCGGTCCGGAAAAGCTTCTGTATTCCGGCTATACGAATGACGGAGTGTTTATTCTTCTTCCGAGCGCGGGCGATTATAAAAAAATTCAGGAGGTGATCAGAAATATTTTTGACTAAATTATTTTACTTTAATGCTTCGGTTGCTCAATGCTTCAGTATGATATTATGTAATATCATACCAAGATAGTATTAGGTTGATTTAAATCTCTTTCGTATAACGCGCCTATTTTCAAACAAAGATAAACTTTGATAGAATATAAAGCATATCTGGAGAACTCGTCGTCATCTACACGATCAATGTTTGTTTTAATAAATTATGGATAAAAAAAATAATAAAAATATTTCAAAAGGAAAACTTTTAGCCGACTTGTCCGCCGAAGCTCAAAAAGCGAAGGCGGAAATAGAACGCCTGAAAAAGGAATTGAAGATTTAAAAATAAACTTTTTAATTTTAAAGGAAAAGAGTTAATATAAGATTATGACTCAATATAAAAAACAAAAAGAAAAAATTATCACAGAACCCGAAAAAGACAAATCAGGACTTATTAAAGACGCCATTTCTAATGAATGGATTAAAAAAACACCCGAGGAAGAAGTGCGTCAAATTTATCTTCAAAAATTAATTAAAGAATATAAATATCCCCAAAGCCATATTAAAACCGAAGTAAAGATTCAGTCTGGTCAAACCGAAACAAAAAAACGAGCCGATATCGTTGTTTTTAAAAATGACAAAAATTTTAGGCCTGAAGAAAACGCTTATATTATTATTGAACTTAAGAAGCGAGACAGAAAAGATGGCGAAGAACAATTAAAAAGTTATATAAACAGCACTACCGCCGAATTTGCTGTTTGGTTTAATGGGCAAGACATAGGCCATTTTCAGTATTCAAAAGATCCAAGAAAACATTTAGAAATTCCGGATATTCCCAAATACAGCGAATCGCTAAAAGATATCGGACTTTATAAAAAAAGGGATTTGGTGTTGGCAAGCGAACTGAAAACGGTTTTTGAAACAATTCATAACCATATCTACGCCAATGAAGGATATTTAAAGGATAAAGTTTTTAATGAAGTTTTAAAACTGATTTTCATCAAAATGATTGATGAGAAATCCGCGAGCGCCGATTGCGATTTTCGCATTACCGTAAAAGAAAAAGAAGAAATAGAAAGCGGCAACGGGACTAATTTTCGTAAAAGAATAGAGAGTTTATTTGAAAAAGTTAAAAAAGATTTCAGCGATATTTTCGATAGCACTGATAAAATAATCTTAAGGACTCAAACATTGGCTTTTGCGGTTGGCCAGCTTCAAAAATATTCATTGATAAAAACTGAAGCTGATATAAAAGGCGTTGCTTTTCAGACTTTTGTCCATGCCCACTCAAGGGGTGAAAGGGGAGAATTTTTTACTCCTTATCCAATTTTGAAAATGGCGGTAGAAATGTTATCGCCAAAAGACAATGAATCAATTTTGGACCCCGCCTGCGGTTCCGGCGGTTTTTTGGTCCAAACATTGAATTATATAAGGCGTATGTTTGAAAAAAATCGTCCCGATTTATCCGAATTGGAAATTATCAGGAATTTAACTTCTTATGCCATAAATTACATTCGCGGAATCGATTTTAACCCTGATTTGGCGCGCGTGGCGAAAATGTATATGGTTTTATACGATGATGGACACACCGGCATATTTTCGCATAATTCTTTAAACAGTTTTCAGAAGATTTATGATATTTCCAATCACAAAATTAAAGAAGAATCATTTGATATTGTAATAACCAATCCGCCGTTTGGCACAAAAGGAAAAGTAACGGATAAAAATATTCTGGATAATTTTGAGATGGGCCATAAATGGAAGAAAGACGATGATGAATGGAAAAGGTCATCGAAAATTGCGGCCGAAAACGGAAAAGGCGGCCAAGTGCCGGATATTCTTTTTATTGAACGATGTCTGCGTTTTTTAAAAGATGGCGGAAGAATGGCGATTGTTTTGCCAGACGGAGATTTAACTAATTCTTCACTTGGTTATGTGCGGCAATGGATTAAAGACAGCGCCAGAATTTTAGCGGTTGTTTCTTTGCCGTCAGAGACATTCATTCCTTATGGTGCCGGCGTCAAAGCATCGGTTTTGTTTCTGGAAAAATTGCCAAAAAAAGAATTAGAAGCGCTAAAGAAAAAAGATTATTCCATTTTTATGGGAATTATTGAAAAAATCGGCTATGACATTCGCGGACGCGCGATTTATAAACGTAATGAAAAAGGCGAGATTATCAAAAAAGACGATAAACCAGTGATTGACGAAGATGTAAATTTGGTGATTGAAGAATTTAAAAAATTTAAAGGAAAATATAAATTGGAGTTTTAAATTTTATTAACTTATGCTGATTTTTATTGACGAATCAGGAATTCATAAGGACGTAGACCATTCAACTTTTGTTTTAGTTTATCTTGAAGTTGAAAATTATAACCAATTAGAAAAAGAAGTTGAAAAAATTGAGAAAGAATTAAAAATAGATTATTTTCATTGGAAAGAAACGGTTTGGAATATAAAGAAAAAATTTATGGAAAGAATGCTGGGATTAGATTTTAAGGTTAAAATTGCCGTGATTAAAAATCCGATAAATCCAGCTCGAGAGCTTGAAAGAGTTTTAATTCATATGATTATTGAGAAAAATATCAGAAATATTTATATTGACGGGAAAAAGCCAAAGTGGTATGAAAGGAAGATTAAAAAGATTTTAAGAGATAAAGGAATTTCTGTAAGAAAACTTAAAATGGTTAAGGGCAATCAATATGCCGGCGTTAGATTAGCTGATATGGTTGCTGGATTGTCAAGATCGTATTTTGATAAGAAAAATTTAAAAAAAATTTCTGAATATTATCAGAAATTGCAAAAGAAAATTATTGTTATTGTTGAATAATAAAAACCTAAAACCTCGACTTTCGTCGAGGTCAGAAAACTCGGTAGTTCCGATACATCGGAACTCTTCCACTGGAATTTGTCCCGAGTTTCTAGTTCTATTGAAAGTATAGCAGGTTGTAAGGGTTTGTCAAGGGAATGTCAAGGGATCGCGGATGTGGATAAACAAAAGCCGAAAACTAAACAAAAACCACTGGAAATTTAAGGAAAAATATAATTTGGAGTTTTAAAAAAATATGGATGAAAAATTTAATAAAAAAACGAAAAGTGAACTTATCGAAGAATACGGAAAAAGATTAGGAATTACTCCTCCTTATGTTTCTGATTTAGTGCGTGGAGAATATGAACCTAAAATATTGGTTAGGTGCGTTGAAGATTTAGAAAAAAGTGCTGAAAAAATTACTGGCTCAATTGAAAAATTTAGAGAATCGATTGAAAAAATCAGTGAAAAATCAGATAAATTATCCAGTCGCCTCTTGTGGTTAAATATAGTTTTAACCATAGCAACTGTAATAGCTGCCGTTGCAACATTAGTTTTGTCTATTCCTATTTTTAAAACAATTATTTTATAGGTAAATTTTTATGCAAACCTCCACCATCAAATTTTCCCAAATTGAGGACCGGATTGACGCTGAATATTATAAGCCGGAGTATTTGAAGTTGGAAAAATTTTTAAATATTTCAAAAAATGTTTTTACGGTCGGCGAAATTATAAAATCAATTCAGCATCCGAGAGAATTTAAAAGAGAATATTCAACGGTTGGCGGTATTCCCTATTTGCGTGTATCAAATGTTAAAGATGGTTATATTGATTTGTCGGATATTGAATATATTTATTCCGGAAATAGTATAGGATTGAATAAAATAAATTCTGGTAATATTTTGATAACTCGGTCGGGAACAGTGGGCATACCGGTTTTAGTGACATCGGAATTTGATAATTTATTAATTTCTGCGGATTTTTTGAAGTTAGTTTTAAACGAAAAATTAGGAAATTTAATAATCAATCCATATTTTATTTATATTTTTTTATCTTCAAAATTGGGAGCATCGCAAGCTCAACGGAAATTAATCGGTGCGTTACAAAAACATATAAATACTGAAGGATTATCATCAATTAAAATTCCCATTCCTTCCCAGTCATTCCAGCAGAAAATTGAAAAGATGGTGAAAGAGACGCAGGAAAAGAGAAAATTGGCTGATGAAAAATATAAGGAGGCGGAAGAAATTTTAAATAAAGAACTGGGGTTGGGGGACTTGGATTTATCCACTCAAAAAACTTTTGAAACAAAATTTTCCGAAGCCGAAGATCGCTTTGATCCGGAATATTATCAGTCAAAATATAAAAAAATAATTTCAAAACTCAAATCTCAAAAATTAGCTTTACTGGGCGAGATAGTAAAAATTAGGAAAGGCGTTGAAGTTGGACACGAAGCTTATGCAAACGAAGGCAGGCCATTTATTCGCGTTCAAGATTTTGACGAAAAAGAGTTAGCTGTTGGTGGAAGCACAAATTATATCAGACCGTATCTATATGAAGAGTTGAAAAAAAATCATAAACCGAATGCCGGCGAAATTATTTTTTCAAAAGACGGCACAGTCGGCCGAGCTTTCGTAATTAGGGAAGATAGCAATGAATTTATTGTCAGTGGCGGTATTTTAATATTAACTCCCCGCGATATTGATAATTATTACTTGTCGTTTGTTTTAAATTCGTTGGCCGTAAAATCCCAGACTATTCGTGAATCAATCGGCGCCATTATTCAGCATTTGAGTATAGATGATGTTAAAAAATTACAAATTCCAATTTTATCTCAATCTCTTCAACAAAAAATTTCTTTTTTAATTCAGCATTCGTTCAAATTACGCCAAGAAGCAAAAGAATTGATAAATAGAGCGAAAAGAGAAGTAGAAAAAATAATTGAAAGAGAATAACCGTATCATTAAACTAAAAATAGCGGAAGAAAATCCGCTATACCCCTAAAAACGACAAAACCCTGTGCGCTATTTACGAGCAACCATTCCGGAAGCCCATGCATAGGGGAATTACTTGTCTTATTTATATAATAGCATATTTTTTGAAGGTGTCACAAGAGAGGTGTGGATAACTCTATGCAACTAAAAATTTACCAAGAAAACGCGATTTTATGGCTTACATATTTTTAGATGAATCCGGCGATCTGGGATTTAAAAAATCATCAAGTAAGTGGTTTTTATTTACTATTGCAATAATGAGCGATGCGCGCGCTTTGGAACGAATAGTCAAAAAGGTCTGGCGATCCCTCAAGAAAAAACATAAGAGATTGGGCGAGCTGCATGCGTCTCGCGAAAAAGATATTACCCGAAAACGGATGCTAAAACAGATAAGCGAAGTTGACGATATTAAAGTCCTCTGCGTGATTTTGAACAAGCAAAAGGTGTATGTGGATTTGCAGAACCAGAAAAACTATCTCTATAACTATACAGCAAACATTATCCTTGACCGGTTACATAACAAAGAGATGTTGAAACTTAAAGAACCAATCAATCTATTTATTGATCGCAAAGATACCAAAAAGCGACTGAGAGAGAATTTTATCCGTTACCTTACCGACTCAATGAAAAAGAGGCGCGACGGATCGTTTACTATAGAATTGCATTCATCTCACGAGAACAAATCCCTCCAAGCAGTTGACTTTATATCGTGGGCGATATTCCGCAAGTATGAGCAGGGTGATTATGAATTTTATGAGATTATTAAAAATAAAATCGTGGATGAAAGATTGTTATTCCCATAAAATAAAAAAGCCCCTCGCTTTAACGAGCAACCATCCGGAAGCCCAACGCGAGAGGTCTTACTTTTGTTTTAATGATAACAGAATTAAATAAGGTGTCAATAGAAAGGTGTGGATAACTTTATGCAGCTAAAAATTTACCAAGATTTAAAAATTTTTAAAAAAATTTTGACAAGGAGCTGTCTTGACTAAATATGGATATTTCAATTATAATTATAAATTATAAAACCCCGGAAATTCTCAACCTGTGCATCAGATCGCTTAAAGCAACGGTTGCCAATATTGATTATGAAATAATCGCCGTGGATATTGAGTCGGACTACAAGACGGAATATTTAATCCGCGAAAGCTTTCCGGGCGCGGTATTTATTCCGACGCGTGAGAATGCGGGGTATTCAAAGGCTGTAAATTTAGCGATTAGAAACTCCGATCCCAGAAGCAAATACCTTTTTGTGCTTAATGCGGACATCATCGCCAAAGAACAAGCGGTCAACAAGCTTTTTGGGTTTATGGAGCGCAATCAGGATGTCGGAATTTCCGGTCCGCAGCTTTTAAATTTTGACAATAGCGTGCAGGATTCATGCTTCAAATTCTATACGCCGAAAATCATTTTGTACCGCCGCACTTTTTTCAGAAACTTTTCCTTTTCCAAAAAATTATTAGACGACTTTTTGATGAAAAACCGCGATCATAACCTTACTCAACCGGTGGAATGGCTTATGGGCTCCGCCTTATTTGTCAGAAGAAGCGCTTTAGAGAAAGCGGGAATGATGGACGAGCGGTTTTTTATGTATTTTGAAGATGTGGATTGGTGCAGAAGATTCTGGAAGAGCGGCCGCAGAGTAATTTATTTTCCCGAAGCAAAAATGGCGCATTACCACGGCAAACAAAGCACTGAATCAAAAAAATACGCGCTAATCCATATTATCAGCGCGATAAAATACTTCATAAAATACTTCGGAAAACCTCTGCCTAAAATACATTAATGCGCTGTTAATTTAATTCTATTGGTTAAACATATCCATAAATGCTTTAAATTTAAATAATTTTTAGCAAGTACTAAAAGGTAAATTTAAATTAAAGGCGCATTAAACATCTAAAATGAAAAACAAAGTAATAAAATATTTTTTCTTCTCGCTGTTAATTTTAATTGTTTTCAGCTACGGAGTATATTATGGAGTAAAACGGCTTCCTCTTCCTTTTAATATCCGGTACGAAGTAATAAATGAAAATCTGGGCAAGCCCAAGGATTTGGATTTTAGCTTATTTTGGGACGCTTGGCGGGCCGTGGAGCAAAAGCATCTTGAAAAACCGGACAGAACAAAAATGCTTTATGGAGCAATTTCCGGAATGGTAAAGTCTCTGGGCGATCCTTATACGGTCTTTTTTGATCCGAACGAAACCCAAAAATTTTCCAGCGACTTAAGAGGAGTCTTTGAGGGAATCGGCGCGGAGATAGGCATCAAAAAAGGCGCGCTTACGATTATCGCTCCGCTTATCAAATCTCCCGCGGAAAGAGCTGGAATACGAGCCGGCGATAAAATTTTAAAAATTGACAATACTCTTACCGGCGACTTGACGATTGACGAAGCTGTAAATCTTATTCGCGGCACGAAAGGAACCACTGTTACTCTGACAATTGCGCGCGGCGCCGAAGAAAAATCCCGTGAAATTAAAGTTATTCGCGAAACAATAGTCGTGAAAAGCGCGGAATGGAAGATGGAAGCGGCCGGCGAAGAAAAAATTGCCGTGATCAAAATTTCGAGATTCGCGGAGGATACTGCCGGAGAGATCAACCTTGCCGCCAATGAAATACTCAAATCCGATGCTAAAGGAATTATCTTAGACCTGCGCAACAATCCCGGCGGTTATCTTGAATCGGCCGTGGATGTCGCCAGTATTTTTATACCCGCGAATAAAATCGCGGTAATAGAAAATTTTCAGGACGGGAAAAAGAAGAATTATTTAACCCGCGGGGGGGACAAATTGAGCAATTTGCCTGTTGTTGTTTTGATAAACGAGGGGAGCGCTTCGGCCGCGGAAATTCTGGCCGGAGCTTTGCGCGACAACCGGCAAATAAAATTAGTGGGAGAGAAAACATTCGGCAAGGGTTCGGTGCAGGAGCTGGAGAATTTAAAAAACGGCTCAAGCATTAAAATCACTATTGCGGAGTGGCTGACTTCTTCGGGAAAAAATATTAATAAAGAAGGCCTTAAGCCGGATATTGAAGTCGCGCTTGCGGATGAAGATTTTGAGGCGAAAAAAGATCCGCAGCTTGACGAAGCGCTAAAATTATTGAGGCGGCAATAATAACCCCGTGTCCTTGAAAAAAAGTAAAAGATGTTCTATTATTAAGATTAGGACTTTCGCGTTTGGTGTCATTGCGAGCGTAAGCGAAGCAATCTCAAGGTGTAAAGCTATATAAACACAAGATTGCTTCGTCGTTGCTACTCCTCGCAATGACAGCGGGAGCAGTCAAACGCGAAGGTCCTAAAGATATTAAAAAAACTCCGAATTGTTTACCCCCACACCTATCAAGCGTTGCGCCTTTGACGCAAGAATTCAAGACGCTTGATAGGTGTGGGGGCTTATACGGTCGTTTAACACAAAAGTATGAAAGTAATTTTAATCAAAGATGTTCCAAATTTAGGCAAAGCGGGCGACACAAAGGAAGTGGCTGACGGATACGCCCGCAATTTTTTGTTTTCCAATAATTTGGCGGAAGTCGCCACCGGAGCCGCGATTAAAAAAAACGAGCTGCAAAAGACGCTTTTGGCGCAAAAAGCCGAAGAAAACCTTAAAAAATATCAGGAATTAGCCGATTCGCTGGAGGTCGCAACCATTACAATCAAAGCTAAGGCGAATGAGGACGGAAAACTGTTCGGCTCAATAACTCCGGAAATTATTCTAAACTCGCTAAAAACGCAAAAAATCAATATCGGAAAAAACGGCGCTGGCGTGAAAGCCGAACATATTAAAGAAATAGGGGAATATAAAATAACAATTAATCTGCCGCACGGACTTGAGTCGCGGGTTAATCTAATCGTGGAAAGAGAATGAAACCAACTTAACAATTTAACAATTTAACAACTAAACATCTTAACAAATAAACAACCCAATATATTTGTTTAATTGCTATATTGTTTAATTGCTTATCTGGGTTTTATGACGAAATTTATATTTGTGGCCGGAGGGGTAATGAGCGGAGTTGGCAAAGGCGTCGCCACCGCGTCTATCGGAAAAATTTTGCAGAGCAAGGGTTTTAAAGTGACGGCGATAAAAATTGATCCGTATATTAACATAGACGCGGGAACCATAAGACCCACCGAACATGGCGAAGTTTTCGTGACCGAAGACGGAACAGAGTGCGATCAGGACATCGGCAACTATGAAAGATTTTTAGACACCAACATCTACGACACCAACTACATCACCACTGGCCGGGTTTATTTGCATGTTATTCAAAAAGAAAGAAACCTTGAGTACGAAGGAGAGGATGTTGAGGTGGTGCCGCATATCCCGCAGGAAGTGATTCGCCGCATTGAAAAAGTCGCCGATGACACGAAGGTTGATTTTGTCTTAGTGGAAATCGGCGGCACGGTGGGCGAATACCAAAATATCCTTTTTTTGGAAGCCGCGCGAATGATGAAATTGGCCGCGCCAGATGATGTTTTATTCGTGCTCGTAAGCTATTTGCCGATTCCCAGTATGATCGGCGAAATGAAAACCAAGCCCACGCAATACGCGACGAGGACTTTGAATTCAGCCGGCATACAGCCAGACATTATTATCTGCCGCTCCGAAAAGCCGATGGACGAGCCGCGCAAAAAAAGAATCGCTATGTTTTGCAATATTGCGGAAGAAGACGCGATTTCCGCTCCGGATATTAAATATATTTACGAAAATCCGCTCAATTTTGAAAAGGAGGATCTTGGCAATAAAATTCTCAAAAAACTCGGGTTAAAGAGCAGGAAGAAGGATTTGAGCGATTGGCGGAAATTGGTCGCTAAAATAAGCCGAATCAAAAAAAGGGTTAGAATCGGCATTGTCGGAAAATATTTCAACACCGGCGACTTTTTGCTTTCTGACGCCTATATTTCCGTTATTGAAGCCATAAAGCACGCGTCGTGGCTAAACAACCGGATTCCGGAAATCACATGGCTTAATTCCGAGGACTACCCCAAAAATCCTGCGCGGCTTAAAGAACTAAAAAAGCTTGATGGCATAATCGTGCCCGGCGGATTCGGCGAAAGGGGGGTGGAAGGAAAAGTCAGGACAATTGAATTCGCTCGGAAAAACAAAATTCCTTTTTTGGGTTTATGCTACGGGATGCAAATCGCCTGCATAGAATACGCGAGAAATGTCTGCGGATTAAAAAAAGCGAATACTACGGAAATTGACAAAAATACGCCGCATCCTGTGATTGATATTATGCCGGAACAAAAAAAGAATTTGCGCGATAAAAATTATGGCGCGACTATGCGGCTCGGCGCGTATCCGGCAAGCGTCAAAAAAGGAACAATCGCGCGCGGCGCTTACAAAAAGTCGCCAATTTCAGAAAGGCATAGGCACCGCTGGGAAGTAAATCCCGATTATATCAAAATCCTCGCAGAAAAAGGCATGGTTTTCTCGGGCAAATCCCCGGACGGAAGATTGATGGAAATAGCCGAATTGCCCCGCAGAGTCCATCCGTTTTTTATCGGCACGCAATTCCACCCCGAATTTAAATCGCGCCCGCTTAAACCGCATCCGTTGTTTGCCGAATTTATCAAAGCGGCGATTCACCCTGTTAAATAATCCCGAATTCTCGGAATTCCCGCAGAGCGGGATTTCACGGGGTAAAAAATGCTTAAAAAATATTTGTTTCCGCAAAAATTAGAAAAACGGCAAGCTGAAAAGCAATATCGTTTTTCTTTAATCCTTCATTGATTTTTAGTGAAAATTAGAGTATGAAGTCATCTCAAAACTCAATTTTCCTTTAATACAAAAGCTTTAAGTAATGTTTGATAAAATATACTCGGATAAAAGCTCTATAAGATTTCTGCGTTTTTTCCAGCATTCTGTCTAATCGTCGATTATTATTCGTCCAGCTGAATGTTCTTTCCGCCTTCCATCTCTGCCGGCAGTATCTTTTTTCATGTTTGTCTTTCGGCGGCCTGCCGGGTTTTCTTTGTAAAATCCGATTGCTTCGATAAGGCGCGACGGGGATTGTTCTTCTTTTTCTCACTTCTTGCCGCAACGGGTCGCTGTCATAACCTTTGTCTAATCCCAATCTTTTCAATTTTCTCTTGCGCTTGCCGATTCTGATGCCATCAATAGTTTCCAATAATCGTGTTTGATCATGCGGACTGGCTTTGCTGATGGAAAAGTTCAAAGGGTTGCCGTTAGCATCGATGACAAAATGCCGTTTTATGCCTTTAATCCTATGCTTTCCTGAATATCCCACTTCTTTTTTAGCCCCCTTTTACTCTTGACCACACTGGCGTCATGATAGCCGTTTTTAAGATTGATTTTACCTTTACGGTAAGCTTCTTTAATCAATTCACCTTGAATCTTCTGCCAGACTTTCCTTTTCTGATATTCCAAGAGGCGGCGATTTGAAGTTTGATAAGAGACATCTATGTCATGAGGCATATCTTCCCAGCGGCAACCAGTGGAAAGCACATAAAGAATGCCGTTAATTGCTTCTCGGTCATCGCATCTCGGCCTGCCGGTTTTGGCAGGTTTGGGCAGCAACGCTTTGATGCGATTCCACCGCTCATCGGTTAAATCCGATTTGTATGTTTCCCTTTTTTCCGTTATCATAAAAGAAATTAAAAATTAATTTTGTCAGCAAACGCTGATTTCAATATCTTGATTTCTTTTATTATAGCAGAAATTTAGAGTTTTGAGATGAGGTCTACTCGTTACGATTCTGCATATTTTGCTCTAAAATTTCTTTTATTTTTAAATGTTATAAGCATTGGATGCTTGATTTAACTTGTAGTAAATCATAGACATGCAAACAAGCGCGTTGCTTGCATGTTTTTTTAATACCGGAGAAGCGTATTTAGCGGTTTTTTGATAATATTCAAGAGCCTTGGGATAATTTCTTTGAGTCAACAACGATTCCGCCCTTGGCTCCGCCGTAAGGAATCCCGACCACCGCGGTTTTCCATGTCATCCACATTGCCAGCGCCTCCACTTCGTCCATTGAAACATGGGGTGAGTATCTGATTCCTCCCTTAAATGGC
>Ga0180732_1000776_pt1 | contig 23630 bp, 41 predicted proteins | sample KR11_01MetaG_FD_148674 | JGI IMG/M metagenome (GOLD analysis project Ga0180732, IMG submission 148674) | Groundwater microbial communities from the Olkiluoto Island deep subsurface site, Finland - KR11_0.1 MetaG | ecosystem: Environmental > Aquatic > Deep subsurface > Groundwater | place... | reverse complement strand
GTTCGATGTGGCTGTGCTTGGGGAGGGAGAGGAGACGTGTCTGGAACTGGCTGCAAATCTTTTATTTTCAAGGTCATCAGAAGAATTAGTAGGAAGTTGGATTCCTAAATTGTCCAGAGTAAAGGGGATTGCCTATGCTAGTGTATCCGGAATTTTCAAGACGCAACCACGCCCATTCATGGATCTTAACAATCAGCCTATTCCTGCTTATGATCTCGTGGATACGGGTTGGTATCTACGTCCTCAGAAATCCGTTATCAGAAGGGTCTATACTTCTACCATCGCAGTATTTGCAGGTCGGGGTTGTCCTTTTGATTGTCATTTCTGCTGCGCTAATGCTGTGTGGAAAGCTAATACGGGAAGGGCTGCGCGCCTCAGGCCAGTCAAAAGAGTGGCCGGGGAGATTGCCCATCTAAGGGAACGATACAAGATAGATTTCTTTTACCTCTTCGATGACATGTTCGGGGTGAGTAAGAGATGGACGGAGGAATGGTTCGAGGAGAAGAGGACATGGTCGCCTATTCGAGGGATACCCTATGCGTGTCAAACACGAGCGGACGTAGTGACAGAACAGATGGTGCGTTCACTCAAAGAGTCTGGCTGTATTCAATTGGATATTGGGGTGGAGACGGGGGTACAACGTCTACTGGACGGGGTGAACAAGGGGATTACTCTTCAACAGATACGAGATGTGTTTAGGTGGTGTCGGAAGTATGGGCTCCGATCATTTGCTACTATGCTCTTGAACCTGCCTACGGAAACAGAGCAAGACCTGAGGCAGACCCGCGAGTTCTTAGAAGAGATAAGCCCAAGCGCTGGGAGTATTTTCAGCGTGACTACTCCCTATCCAGGAACCAAGATCTACGAAGATCACTGTCACCCCAGGCTTTCAAAAGACGAATACCCTCTTTTACTCAACAACAGATTAAATCCTATAGGGCGCTTTCGTCTAAGCACCCACCGAAGGGATTTAGAAAAACTCTCAGACGACTGGAACAGACACTTTCTCGCCACGCCAATGTTTGAAAGGATGTGGTGTCTAAGACCGTTCCAGCCCCTCTATTGGAAATCTGTATTCCGATCAAAAAGACTATTCTCATACGTGATGTGCTGGTTGAAGGACGTTCCTAAAACCTTTTGCTTATGGTGGCTCCACAAGTTAGGTTTATATCGTTTCCTAAAACGGATTCAATATCGGTAAAGGAGGATATGAAAGATGGAATACTGTAAGAGGTGTGTGTTCCCGGCCAATGCGAAGCCGGACATCATCCTGGACGACGAGGGGGTTTGCAGTGGCTGTCGGTACATTGAGCAGAAGATGACGGCGGTCAATTGGGAGCAGCGGGCGGATTGGCTCCATACCCTGATGGAGGAGTACAAGGGGGAGGCAAGGGCGGCCGGGCAGGCATGGGACTGCATCGTCCCCGTCAGTGGGGGCAAGGACAGTCACTGGCAGGTTCACCTGGTGAAGGAAGTGTACAAGATGAATCCGCTCCTGATCAGCTACAACCACATGTTCAATCATCCGATCGGAATTCGGAACCTGCGGAATGTTGTCCGGGAATTCGGGTGTGATCTGATCCGTTTCACCTCCAGCCCGGAGAGCGTGCGAAAGCTTGCCCGATGGGGCGTGCGGAAGGTGGGGGACTGTACCTGGCATTACCACGCGGGGATCATGACGTTCCCCATCCAGGTGGCCGTGGAGAAGAAGATCCCCCTCATCGTGTGGGGCGAGGAGGGGTTCAGTGAGATCGTGGGCATGTTCAACCTGAACGACATGATCGAGTTCACGAAGAAGAAGCGTCAGGAGCACTACATGCGGGGGTTCGAGCCGCAGGACATCCTACAAGACAGCATGGCGAAGGAGGAGGGCATCGAACAACATGATCTGGCCCCGTTCTACTACCCTTCCAACGAGGACATTGATCGGATAGGGGTCCGGGGAATCTACCTTGGAAACTTCATGCTCTGGAATTCGAAGGAGTATGTCGACAAGATGCTGAAGCGGGGGTTCGAGACGGCCCAGCAGAAGCAGATGACCTTCGATCTCTATGGCAAGGTGGATGATCTCCATGCCGCAGGGGCCCATAGCTACCTCAAGTTCCTGAAGTTTGGTTATGGGCGGGTGACCGATGACGCGAGCAACGAGATCCGGATGGGTCGGATGACCCGTGAGGAGGGCATTGACATGGTGATGAAGTACGATGGCCTCCGGCCCTATGACTTGGACTTGTTGCTGAGGTTCATGGGAATGACCGAAGACGAATTCATGCGATCACTGGATTCCATGCGGGACACGAGCGCCTGGGCGAATCCGTCCGGTGGAAATTGGGAGTTGAAGGACAACGTCGGCAACCACCGCAACGATCCTGGGGTGGTCCAGGCTCGGATCAAATATACGGGGGATGGAAAGAGGAGGGGGTTCGTTCGTTCCCCTTGGAAGAAAGAAAAGATATTCATGGAGGAGAACGAGGACTTTAATAAGTTGGCTGATTACGTGGTGCTATGATGATAAGAAGTGAAGAATCTGTTTTAATAACAGGTGGGACTGGAAGTCTAGGCCATGCCTTAGTGTCTAAGTTATTAAAATGTAAATTCCCGCCCAAGCGCATCATCATGTACAGCCGGGACGAGTACAAGCAGATGAAGATGGGGGAAGAGTTTGGGCATCATCCCCATCTCCGCTTCTTCCTTGGGGACGTGAGGGACCGGGAACGCCTAACGAAGGCGATGGCCGATGTGCAGTACGTGTTCCACGCCGCCGCACTCAAGCAGGTGCCCGCGTGCGAGTATAATCCAAGGGAGGCCGTGAAGACCAACGTCGAGGGGGCTAACAACGTTATTGATGCCTGCATATACCAGGGGGTGAAACAGGTGGTGGCGTTGAGCAGTGACAAGGCGGTCAATCCCATAAACCTCTACGGGGCGACGAAGCTCGTGGCTGAGAAGCTCTTCATCTCCGGGAACGCTATGAGCGGGAAGAGGACGCGATTCAGCGTGGTGCGCTATGGCAATGTGCTCGCGAGCCGGGGCTCCGTGGTCGAGACGTTCCGGGAATGCATGAGGAAGGATGAGCCTGTGGTGATCACAGATCCTAAGATGACTCGCTTCTGGTGGACGATCAACGAGGCTGTGCAGTTCGTTCTGGATGTGAACAAGAACATGATCGGTGGGGAGGTGTTCCTTCCGAAGATTGGCTCCTCCGGTATTATGACCTTAGTCAAAGCAGTGGCTGCGATGGAGAGGGTCAAGACATTGAAGAAGCCCATCATAACGGGTATCCGCCCAGGGGAGAAGATGCATGAGTCGTTGATGGCCCCGGATGAAGTCCATCGCACCCACGATCTTGGCTGGGCCTATGCAATCTACCCTTCGCTGAAGTTCTTCGATATGGACAATCGGCTGGAGAACAAGGTGCCTTCGGATTTTGTCTATTCAAGTTCAAAGGAGGATATGAGAGTAGATGATCTGGTGTTTAAATTGGAGACGATAGGGAAATGAAAAAGAGGACTTGTAGCATCTGTGGTAGGCCCGTCATCAAGGATGGACCAAAGAGTACGGCGCAGTGCGAAGACTGTAGGGCTATGCTCAGCGTCGATCGATATAGGGGACATCGGGGGACGTCCCATCCGGATGATCGACCGACACCGTTCAAGGTGATCGCTAAGGAGCTGGGTTTCAAGAACGCCTCCTCCGCGCATTTCATCTATCGGCGCGCCATGGCGAAGTTGAGGAGGGCGCTGGAGAATCACAGGGAAGAGATCCGTTCCCTGTATACCCCGGACTCGGAGTCGTCCGGCTATGTTGGCAATACGGCAAAGCCCCTGGTTGTAAGTCAGATGACCATTGTCCCAATTGCCCCATGTTTTTTCAAAATAAGAAAATCTTGGAAAGAGAAGGAGATCTGATGAGTGCGACGTACATAAAGACACAGGGAGTTGACAAGAGCGAGAAGGTGAAGGCGTTTTGGAATGCCCGAGCCACGTTGAAGGATAAGGCGGGCACGCAGGATCTGATAACCAAGTGGCTTGAGATGCGAGCGCTGACTGACCTTTGCCACAAGTATCTGGGCAAGAAGGAACGGAGGAATGTGCTGGACGTGGGGTGCGGCAACGGGATGACTCTAATCCACATTGCCAAGGAGATGGGGATAGATGGTGTGGGTACGGACTTCGCGGTAGGAATGATAAAGGAGGCTCGGAAGGGATGGCAAAAGGAGATAGATGGACCATTAAGTTCTCTTACATTTCAGGTGAACAATGTGTTACAAATGGAACCTTCTGACTTTCCCTACAAGTTTGACCTTGCCTACACCGAACGCACTCTGATTAATCTGCCGGACTGGAAGACCCAGGCCAAGGCCATCCGAAACATCCTCAATTGCGTGAGGAAGGGCGGAGTGTTCCTGATGCTGGAGAATAGTCAAACGGGACTGGACCAGATCAACGACTGGCGAGGGATGGTGGGACTTCCTAAGATAGAAGCTCCTTGGCACAATCGCTACTTGGTGGACAAGGAAGTTCGAAGCTTAGCAAACAAGGAAGTTCGGAGCGAAGCAATTGGTGGCAAACTTGTTATGGGAAGAAGGATTGCCAAATTGGAAGATGAGATTTTCTACAGTTCCACGTACTATTTCCTCAGTCGCATCGTCAATGCCCACATAGCATCTCAAGAGGGGGAAGAGCCGGAGTATCTTTCTGTGGTGAACAAGTTGGCTATGGATCTTCCTCTGTTGCCCGGCTTCCTGGGACAAGGTCGGATCTGGGTGTGGAGGAAACTGTGAAAAAGAAGGATTGGACTTCCCCGGCTTGCCACGGAGAAGGTGGAGAGAAAGAAGTGATCCTTGGTGATGGAACGAGTCCTTTCTATAAATGCGTTTATTGTAAGGGAACTGGAACCATGTCAAAGAAGAAGTTCTATCAAGTTCTAGGTTATCAGAGTGGGCATATGAGAAGGGTAAGGAAACAATTTCAAATTGCGTATCTTTCCCATCTTAAGTCTTCTTTAAATTCTCTAAAAGAGGTAGCAATATGAGCCGAGTGCTCCTGATCAATCCATTAATTCGTGAATGGGCGAAGCCAAACGTCTTTCCGACGGGACTTGGATATATTGCAGCAGTGCTTAAGAAAGAGGGGCATGAAGTGATGGTGCTTGATCTCAATGCAAGAAGGGATCTAAGCATTGATCAGTTGTATCTTTCTTCCCTTATTGGGGATGGAATAACCCCATACAATCCTGATCTAATTGGAATCGGTGGAATCATCACCCAGTATGGGGAAGTGAAAAGGATAGCCGCCATTTGTAGGAGGATCCTTCCACAGATTCCTATAGTTTGCGGTGGTCCCCTGGCCACGACGGTTCCAGAACTTCTTATCGGGAATACTCAAGTGGACATTACTGTGAGCGGGGAAGGGGAAAGGGCGGTAAAGTATTTGATGAGTCTGCTTTCGGAGCCACTTTCCCTTAGCGGGCATCTTGGTATGATGTCCCCGATAGTGGATCTTGATACCAACCCCTATCCGGCCTATGCCTTGTTCCCGATGGACATCTATCTCAACAATCCCATCGCCGCGGATAATCGGGACAAGTGGAATGAAGGGGAATGGAAGCAGGAGACGATCCAACGCAAGAGTATGAACATGATCGGGACTCGCGGCTGCATATTTCATTGTATATTTTGTCACCACGGTTTTCAGGATCAGGGTTACAGGATGAGAAATCCCATAGAAGTGGTCAAGGAGATGAAGTTCCTCGGTCAGAAATATGGGGTGACGTACATTCATTTCACGGATGATGCCTTTGCCTGTAACAGGAAGTTTGTGGAGGGGTTCTGTCTGGAAATGCTGGATCAAATGAGTCACTCTGATTATCGATGGGATATATCTTGGTCCTGTGCCGGGCGGGCAAACATTATGACGGAGGCCCTCGTCGATCAGATGAGGTGGGCCGGATGCGAAGGAATCTGCTACGGGTTGGAGAGTGGGAGCCAGCGGATGCTGGACGTCATGAACAAGAAAATTACGGTGGACCAGTATCGAAGGGCGATTGCCCTGAACAAGGGGAATTTCACCTACGAAGATTATACTTTCATCGTGGGCACTCCGGGGGAGACTTGGGACACGGTCAAGGAGAGTGTCCAATTCTGCAAGGATGAAGGAATTGTTCCCAGTGCCGTGTTCTACATGACACCATATCCAGGCACCCCGCTCTTTAAAAAATTATGCCTGTCTTCCAAAAAATTCGCTATAATATATGAGGATAAAGTGAAGTTTGAGGAGTTCATCCTCAGACTTGGGGAACAGGGGGAGCAGATGGTTTGGAATTGTTCCGGGCGACCGGACGAGGAGGTGAAGGAATGGCATCGATATTTCCTGGAGGAGACCAAGGCATGGAACAGGAAAAAGCACCTGACGAAGGCCAATTGAAACGGGTCTTACGCGAAGGGGTGGTGGAAAAGCTGCGGGTCCTGGCCCAAGATCATCCGGACCTTTATCGGATGATGGAATTGCCTGCGGTTGTAACTGAGGAGCAGATTGACTCTCTGGTTGAGAGAGCAACGATCAACTTCTACCTCAACCTGATCGCGATGTCGAAGCGACTCAACCCCACTCCTGCCAATATGCCATATCTGACTTACATAGTCCAGTTCCACAACGTCTTTTCACAAGCTGAAGCAAGGGGGTGCGTGGACATGCTGATGGACGGACTGATGAAGATCTATGAGATGCTACTGAGGATTCCCGACAAGGGGAAGGAAGGAGAGATGGGACATGCCTAAGATTCTAGTCATAGGAGCACATCCCGCCGATCCTGTGGATCTGGCCGGGGGAACCATTTACCATCACCGTACTTATGGTCACGAGGTCTACCTGATGACTCTGACCGATGGCCTCTATTCTCACAATCCAGTTGGTCTGGAACGGGAGGACAAGAGGGCGGAGTTCAAGGCAGCGGCGAAGGTCCTCGATGTTCCCTCAATCAATTGCTACTTTGAAGGGTTGGAGGACGAGCCCCTGGTCGCGAACACCCTAGTGATTCGAGAACTGGCCGTGTTCATCCGGAACATGACTCCGGACATCGTGATCACGCACCACCCAAACGAGTACGCCCATTGGGACCATGCTGAGTGTGGAAAGATTGTCTGTCGAGCGTTGAAGGCTGCGATCAAGCTCCCGACTCATTTTGGGGTGCTCCACTTCGTTCCCTCACTATATTTCTTCGCCGTGCAGTTTAGGCCGGAGGTCTCCCGCGTTGGGGCTGTTCCACAGGCTCCGGACATCCTGGTTGGTTTGGGCAATGTCGAGGTAGGTAGGAAGGTGCAGGCGATGATGTGCTTCGCCTCCCAAGGACACGATGACGAAGAGAAGATGTGGCAGCGGATGAACAGTTTCGAGAGCGAGATGGGGAGGGCAGATGGACTGCGGTGGTCAGAAGGGTTCATACTGGGCCAGCCGTTGAAGGTCTCTTTGCTCCCACAAAATCCCAACATCGGGTTCTACAACAAAAAGGATGGGAAAGATGGCCTATAAATTCACCGATTACGTAGAGGTGAGGGAGCTGAAGACCTATGAGGTCAACGCCCGTAACATTCAGGATGCTGAGGCAGCGGTTCGTTCCCTGATATCATCTCAGGACGAGATCGTTGACGTGAGGTCGAAGCGGGGGCGCAAGTTCGGCTACGAGATCAAGGTGGCACACATCGTGTTGCGGGACGGGTGGAAGTGATGAGCAAAGCAACTCTAATCAAATTAAAAACGGATGATGGTATGATTGAGGTGGATGATGATATTCCTTTGGGCAAGGAATACGACGTTGCCTTAGGAACTCGTCAAATGGTTACAGGGTTCAATATTCCAAAGCAGATCTGGTGGGGAGAAAGAGAAATGGTTTGGGCTCATGCAGAAGAACCTGAATGGGAAGGTTGGTTTCCAACGGAACTTTCTAGATTTGAGGGGTTGCATTGATATGGTTGAATTCTACTGCATCTGCGAAGAATGGAGAAAGACGATCGAGGAGATGACGGGCATCTTTATGAATGCCTTCCTCCATGGCGTCAAGTTTCACGGACCTTATTTTCGATTTTGTCCGTGGTGTGGGAAAGAGTTGAAAAAGGTGGAAGAGGAGAAAAAAGGATGAGCAAAATATTGGTCACTGGGGGAGCTGGATTTATTGGGAGCCACTACGTCGATCTGATGGTGGAGCGGGGGCACGAGGTCCACGTGGTGGACAAGATGACCTACGCTGCGAGCGGCAAGAACACGAATTCGGGGATGGGAACCCTCAGCGTGATGGACATAGGGAACCCGCTTGTCGCCAATCTCCTCACCCTCCACAAGATAGAGGAGGTGGTGAACTTCGCCGCCGAGACCCACGTCGATCGCAGTATCAAGGACCCGGAGGCATTCCTCAAGACGGACATCCTAGGGCTCTTCAACCTGGTGCGCAGTTGCCGTCAGGCAGGGGTGAAACGGTTCCTCCACGTCTCCACCGACGAAGTCTATGGCTCCGTGTGGGAGGGGGAAGGCGCGAGTGAGGATCGGGCCCTCAACCCCACGTCCCCATACTCGGCGAGCAAGGCGTCCGCGGACCTGCTGCTTCTGGCCTATTGGAAGACGTACAATTTTCCTGTGACGATCGTGAGGCCCTGCAACCAGTATGGCCCGAGGCAGTATCCCGAGAAGCTCATCCCGATGGCCATCACGAGGCTGCTACAGGGGAAGAAGGTCCTGGTTCACGGGCAGGGGATAGAGCAGCGGGAATGGATGTACGTGAAGGACTGTTGCAAGCTCATCGATGTCGTTCGGACTAAGGGCACTTTGAAGATCTACAACATCGGTTCCGCCTTCATCCGGACAAATCGCTATGTCATCAGTGAGTTGATCCAAATGATGAGGGATGACCCGGACTCAACGAGATATTGGGAGTTCATCGCCAATCGCCCGGGCAATGACGGACGTTATGCCGTCAATTGCGACAGGCTGGGCTCCCTCCTCGGGGGACGAGTCCCAGAGGCCACGAAAGAGATGTTTCACGCGGGATTGGAAACGACCGTCCAATGGTACCGTGACAATCCTGATTGGTGGGAAGGATCCATAGACATGGAAGCCAACATCTACAAGGATAATAAGGAATATTTTAGATAAAGGGAAAGATATGGCAAGAAGAGTGATTAATCCTAGATGGGCTGATAGAATAATAGAATTACAAAGGACTGGTCAACCTATTGATGAACTTGTGGATCATTCTATAACAGCTCAGTGGCTGATCATGTTTCTGGCAGGTAAAAAAATCCCTTTCAAAGTCACGAACCTTGGTGCTGGAGTAAAAAGAATCACGACTGACATGGAAGAATGCCCTATGTGCAAGAGGAAACTATGACTGCAAAGAATGAGGATAAAAGAGCAGCTTTTGATTTTTTTATGACAGCCACTCCAGAAGAGGTAAAGGATCTCGGATGGAGAATAGGGGAAAAGCTTGATTCCTTTTCTGTAGAAGACTTTATGGACGCTATACTAAAACCCTTTGCTGTAGGAATGATGGAAGGGAAGGGAAAATGAAATTAGGCAACTGCTCCCACTTCTATTGTCATAGCTGTGGGATCATCCGCCCGGTCAAGGAGGCGAACCAAGTGACGGTGGCGTGGCCCATCTTCGAGAGGGGATGCGAGAAGAAGTTGATATACAACAAGGGGGTTTATCTGCTTTGCGACAAGTGTCATCAAGATGGCGGAAAGGAACACAAGGAAAAGGGGGATGATGGTGAACCAAAGAAGGCTCAGGCTTCACATCCATAGTGACTGCCCCTATTGGGGAGGAAGCGAGAATATGGTGCGGGTATTTCTGCAGAACCCACGGATCAGACGCAACTTCGACGTCCATTTCACCTATCGCAAGTCCGAAGCCTATGAGATCGGGATGGACAAGTGGCTTGACTGGCCAAGCGTCAGGGGCACTTTCCGGGAGCTCCGCCTGCCCGTGAGCCTGGTCTACAAATGGGGAAAGAGATGGCGCCCATTCCTGGCCCTGAAATATCTGGCTATGCTGTATGAGATCGCGGTATTGGCAGACATCTTCCGTCAAGAGAGACCGGATGTTCTTCATGTGAACAATGGTGGATACCCTGGTGCCACGAGTTGCAATAGCGCAGCGATCGCTGCGCGGATTGTGAGGGTACCGAAGATCACCTACATGATCAATTCCACGGTTCGGGATCTGTGGTGGGAACGCCCCATCACTTGGTTGGTGAGGGGCGGGAGGACTCAGTTCATCAGTGCCAGTCAACGCTTACGGAGTTCCTTTCTCTACAAGAAGCGGGGACCGAATGGTTGGCATATAATTCCAAACACGGTGCTCTGTGACACGGTGGTTCCAAGGAAGGAAGTAAGGAGGCAACTTGGGATAGAGCCGGATGCCTTCCTCTTCGTCGTGGCCGGGGCGGATGAGCCCCGCAAGGGACGGGACGTGTTCATGAAGGCATTGTTCCAAGTCGCCAAGACGTGCTTTAAAACCAATGTACAAGGGTGGATGTCCGATCCAGATGATAATAAAGGTTTCAGCGACTATGACCTGATCGCTGCGAGCGATGCGGTCGTGGTCCCCAGCCTCTATGACGAGGACTTTCCCAACGTCATCCTGATCGCCATGATGTACGGCAGGCCCGTGATAGCGAGTGACGTGGGAGGCGTATGTGAGATGGTGGACGAACAAGGAACTGGGATACTCGTGAATCCCGGGAGCGTAGCACAATTATATCAAGAGATGTCCTGGATGATTGAGATTGGGAAGGGAAGAAGGGAGGCAATGGGAGAGAAGGCGAAGGAGCGTTTTAGACAGAACTATTCAGAGGACAAGGTGATCAAACAATACATAGCACTTTGGAAAGGAGGGCAAGACAATGACGGCAAGCATATTTGATAAATACAAGACAAGTGACATCCTCTACTATGTGGAGGAACCTGTGGGAGGGGCAACGTATCTTCTAAACAACGTACACTTTAATGAGGAACTGTCAAAGAATCGATTTCCTGACGGGACGCGCGTGGCGAAGGTCCAACTGTCAGAGAAGTACGAAGTACTAACCAAAAAGGAACTGAAGAAGGTCAACGGAGATGAGAAGAAGTTGTCTAGTGCTGGAGTGACGGCGGTGCCGGTGGCAGGTAGTGAGGGCATCGGATGAATCCGCAGGTCTCCGTCATTCTCCCAACATACAATCGTTCTATTAGTACCATGATGGTGATTCGTTCCGTCCAGCGACAGACGTTCCAAGATTGGGAACTGATTGTCGTAGATGACTGCTCCGATGATGGGACGTTTGAAGCAGTGGGAAAATTGATTGTCTGGGAACTTGACCCAAAAATACGACTCTTTCGGACCGCTCAACTTTCTGGCTCCCCTGTGGTGCCTAGGAACTTGGGTGTGGAGAAAGCAAGGGGGGAATGGCTGGCATTCCTGGACTCTGACGACCTGTGGGACGACAGGAAGCTGGATACGATGCTCCGATACACCCACCTGTGGGGTGGTTCTCTTCCTCTAGCACTCTTCTATCACAACATGCGAGTGGAAGGAAGGGAAGGTATAGAGATTTGGGACCAGCTGAGCGAATGTCACTCAGGAAAGGTCTTCGATAAACTTCTGGTCAAGAACTTCATCCCTACCTCCAGCGTTATGCTTCCAAGGACGTTATGGCGCCCAATGGACCCGGGGCTGACCATCTCACACGACTGGGACCTGTGGCTAGAGTTGGCGAAGGATTGGGATGTGCTCTACATTCCCCATGTGCTCGGGACGTTGTCGATGCACGAGGGCTCGGTGATAACGGAGACCCGTAGGCGGAGAGCCGAATCGAGGGAAGTCGTCCGTCGTCACTCGCCCTCGTGCAAGTCCCGTCGGGTGAGGTGGAAGGCGCGGGCGTATTATAGGTTCGTGGGTTGGTATGACATCTTGCCCGTTTGGGCAAAGGGGATGGTTAGGAGGTTGGCGGGATGGACTTGTTGACGCGGGTAATGAAAGAGGTGGGAGGGTGTCCCAAGTGTGCGGAGAGCGTGCTGAGACGCCTGGACCTCTGTCAATCCTGCACATCAGAATACGCCGTGGATGGCTGTGCCTTTTACACCTCAGTGATGAATGCGGCGTTGGAGAGTGGAGTGTCCGTGATGGTGACCATGTGCAAGGGTTATTCAATTCTGTGAGGGAGAAAGGGAGGGAAAGGATGAAAGTCGCTAGAAGATGTGAGATCATTGCAGAAGTAGGGATCAATCACAACGGAAATATGGAAACCGCGCAGCAGATGATTAGACAGGCTGCGGCGCAGGGCGCTGATGTGATCAAGTTCCAGCTCTACAAGCCTGTGAAGCTCCTCAAGCCAGGGTGGTTTTCGGCAGAGGATTGGGCCGCCATCCTGGCCTCAGAACTCACCGAGGACATGCTCCTCTTTCTGTACGGCCAATGCCAGGATCTGGGGATCGAGTTCATGGCATCGGCCTTCGACACGGAGCGTCTCAGTTGGCTGGAGAAACTCGGGGTGAAGCGCCACAAGATCGCCAGTCGTAGTGTCTACGATGAGGAGTACGTGGAGAGGGTGAAGGCCACGGGCAAGCCCGTGCTCGTCAGCATGGGCTGGGCGATGGACCTAGAAGGGTTTGGGGTAGATGAAAGGGTAAGAGAAGATTTCGAGAAGCGGAGGAAGGGGCAGCTCCCGATCGCCACGATCAACCGCGTGATGTATGGGGCAGGGGAGCGGGTCCGGCTCCTATACTGCATCTCCAAGTATCCCACCGAGTTGAATGAGCTGAAGGACTTCCCGCAGAACTATAGTTTTTATGACGGATTCAGTGACCATACCCAGGGACTCACGGCCGCGAAGGCGGCGATAGCCAGGGGCGCCCGAGTCATCGAGAAGCACTTCACACTTGACCCACAGGCCCCTGGGCCGGACCAGGTCGCTTCAATGACTCCTGCCGAACTAGGAGAACTGGTGCGGTTCAGGGATGAGTATTGGAGGATCATAAGCAGTGGGCGTTGAAGATTGGGTCATTCTAATCGAGATCCGGAACCGGCGAAGGAAAAGAAGAGGAAAAACATTGAGGACTTTCTCCCGGCCAAGGCCGGGGAGAGGTACCTAGAATATTGATATGAACATTCAACATCGCCCCATTCTGATCCACGCCAAAAGTCTCGTGACACAAAGCACGGGCGTCACCACGGACCTCCACGTGGAGTTCGGCTATGGTGATGACGGAAAGCTGTCTTATATCGACGTCAGCCTGGAATCCGTGACCCTGTTGATGGAATGCCAGTTGACCGGGGCGATGGACGACTACATTCGATACGGGCCAGGGGAAGAGCTGTTCGAGAATGCCAAGGCTTGGTTCTTTGATGAGGCTGGGGAAGAGGAGGATCTGTCCTGCTTTCTTACTTGTTGCCGCATCCTTGGACTGAACCCGGACAAGGTTCGCTTCCTGGCCAACTGGCATAAGGACAAGGGGAAGAAGCGTTTCTACCACCTGGAGTTTGGGGAGTTCCTGGAGCAATGTAAATGAAGATGATATGGATCGTTCCAATAGTTGGATTTTTAGGGGGATTTGTATATTCCTATATCCTTGACAAGGGGAGAAGGGAAAGGATGAAAAGGATTCTGGAAAAGCATCGCGTATATCTTTCTACCCTTGATGATCAGGGAAGATGCAAATGAAGATGATGAAGAGGGACATTTCCTTAGAAGAGCGAAGGCGGGAGTTCAAGCAAGACGGCTCTTGCACAGACAAGTGTCAATGGGGCTACGGCATTGTGAGGGAGACGGGCCTATGCATTTGTCTCGATGACTGTCGGGAAGAGTTCACGGAGGATGTAAATGAAAAAGAAAAAGTTTGACCATTGGGATATTTGTATGTATCTTCACGCCATGAGCGATATGGGATGCGATATGATAGCTACGCAAAAGACGGGTCAAAGAGTTTATTCACGATCCCATACTTACAATGCTGAGTGTTATATAATGAGTTCTAAAATGGTGGATTGTCCGAGAAACGGGAAGTGCTTGATCGCCGAGTTTCATGAGTAATCTAGATGATGTCAAAGGAACTGATTAGGGAAAGGGCATTATATCCTCCAGAGGAAGAAATGGGGTATGCCATAAAGGCGTCGGAGGATAGCGCCGCTGTTGGATGGGACTATGATCTCACTTATTATGTTTGTCCCTATATTTCTGAAGGACAAAAGGGAAAGAAGAGGAGAGGAAAGACATGGAAGTGAAGGACAAAGAAGTGGTGGACATTAGACAATTGCTCGTAGAGATGCTAGAGAAAAAGAACGGAGCTGAATTCTTTTGCATTTCGGATTTAGGCATGACAAGGGATGGTGGTGAAAAACTTCTATTCTATCATCTGAGTGGTCGGATGGAAAGTATGACCATAACAGAAACCTCGGATTCACGCATGACTGCAGACATTCGAATTCATTGTGATGGGGATTCTGCTATTCAGACGGCGGAAGATTTTGTCAGAATGCTCAAACCGAAACGTGGAAAGATAATCGAAATCGTCAAGGCCGGGATGAGGTATCTTGACATCTGAAATCGTAAAAAATAATTCCAAAAGAAGGGGTTAAAAATATGAAGATGGCTCAAAAGAATAGGTTGGAAATGCCCAAAAACGGCGAAAACAAAGTGGTAGCAAAACCCCTCAAAGTGGGTCGTCCCACGCTCGAAGAATCGACTACCCTGACCGGGGAGATGGAGCGTTTCGCGTGGGACCTGTCCCGAGGATTCAACCCGGCGGAAATCGCGGTGCGGATGAACATCGCGAACGAGAAAGCTGTCCGCTATTCGACCACTCCCATCATCCTGGAACGGGTGAGGGTGCTGCTCGGGGACAAGGGGCATGAATGGAAGTCGATGCAAGACGAATTGCTGACTATCTGTTATCAGACGGCCATCAGCTTCGTCCAACAAGAAAAGGTTCCCTGGCAGAGTCTCCAGTGGCTGCTCGACCGGCTGGAGGCGCAGAAGGGCATTTACGAGAAGCCGAAGGAGGGGGACGCGAAGAAGCCGATCAAGAAGGAGTCCGACAAGGGGGAGGAAGAGAAGCAGGGGAGCCTGTTCGACAGGCCCAAACAAGAGGGGGGAGTTGGAGATGCGAGCACTGACGCATGAGGAAGGGAGCAAGAATCGGAAGGCTCCTTCCGATGAGGAACTGGCCGTTCTCAAAGCGAGATTCCTCAAAAAGGTTTGGGAAGTTACTAATCAAGAGGAACGAAGGCACAAAGATGCCTGGCACAATGCCCATCCTCTGGCGATGGATCATTCCAAAGATTCTGCCGCCTACGAAGTTTCTGCCCGATATGAACGCGGGCGAATTACATCTGATGGCCGGACGATTTGGAGTGATAATACGAGTGATCCCGTTGAGTGGTATAAAGAACAGCCTTCTGTAGAACGATGGAATTATCCTCCTCTAGAAAACCCAAATCCGCTAAATCCAGTAATGGAAGAACAACTTAAAAGGTTTGCGGAGGAAATGAATAGACCGGCTATGAAGAAAGGGGAGATACAGAAACCACAACCAAAGAAGCAAGCCAGGCCTGTCATCCTGGATGAGCGGTACCTGGACTTCTGAAAGGAGGAGAGTGAAAATGGCAAAAGGGATAACGTACAACATTGACGATCCGGAGAAGGTAGTGATCTTAGAGAGGGCCCAGAATGGTATCATCATGACGACCTTTCTAGAAGTTGACGGTATCAATGGGGAAGTCTTCACAGACAAGGAACTCACGGAGATCTCAGGCATAGTGGACCCAGATGACCGGCCCTATAAAGCTGCTCACGGGACCGAGGGGGAATGGGTGAAAGTGCAAGTCTTCTTGTGGAGGCTGCTCAATCAATTGGGGATAGAAGGCGCAGGGTACGCGTTGAAGATCCAAGTAACCAAAAAAGACGAAAAGAAAAAAGGAGGAACAAAGCAATGAGAAAGTGGGAGTACAAAGCAGAGGTGATCGTGATGGACGCCGCTCCGGCAGTGCTGGAGAAACGGCTGAACGAACTGGGGACCGAGGGCTGGGAACTGGCCCAAGGGCACCGCATCTTCCGCAGCAGCCAGAGCAAAGTGGCCTGCGTGTTCAAGCGCCCGATGGAAGAGCCTGAAGGGAAGGTCAAGAAGTGAGTGCTAAGAACGTAGCCATCATCCCTGCCCGATGGGGAAGCAAGCGCCTGCCCCACAAGAACGGTAGGGATTTCTACGGGAAGACTGTCGTGGGATACACCATTGAATCGGCGTTGGAGAGCGGAGTGTTCGAGAACGTGATCCTCTCCACGGACAATGGCGCACTCATCAAGCAGTATTCAAATGTCTGCCGAATACACGACCGCCCGACGACATTAGCAGGGGACGAAGTGAGACTTGTTACGGTGGTGGCTGAGATCCTGAGGGAGTGGGAAGATCGCGGCAAGGCGTACGACAACCTGTGCGTGCTCTACGCCACGGCCCCGCTCCGGGACTCGGTGGACATCCTGTGCTCCTATATCCTGCTCCTGGAGAGCGGGGCAGACTTCTGCATGGGCGTGAGCGAGTACGAGAAGAGACTGTGGCACGCTTTCCGTCGGGAAACAGGAAGGATAGTGAGGGCATTTCCCGAACAGGCTTTCAACGTGATGAACCGTCAGGATTACTACCGTGACAATGGATCGATCTATTGGGCCAAGGTGGAGGCGTTCAAGAAGGTGGGCGAGTTCGAGGGGCCCAACACCGCGGGCTACGTGATGCCGAGGTGGAAGGGCTTCGACGTGGACACACAGGCCGATTGGGACAGGCTTGAATGGGAGGCCGGGAGGCATGGATGGGCAAAGAAACCAGAATAAAAGCGAGGACCTTGGACAGAGGAAATGGCTGGGAAACCATCTTGAAAATAGATGAACCGGAAAAGCAACTGAAGCTGTTCAAGCGATATGTCACGCTCGCACTGGAATTTGAGGTGGAGGGGGAGGAGCAGGTCGAGATGCTCGTCAAGGAAGCTCAATCCCTCTACCGGGGGAGGGATAAGCGTTGGGGCTCAAAGCTCCTGGACGTCAAGGTGCTTTGGGTGAAAGGGGGTGAATGAGATGATGGACGTATTCAAGGCGAAGATGAACGACAAAGAGATCCCGGAGCTGTCCGATCTGTTTCAGAGGATGGTCCAAGACAAGGTGGCCAGAGAAGGGTTGACGGGAGAACAAGTGGCGGACAAGTTGGCCACACTGCTGGCGAAGTTCTGGTCCGACTGGACTGGAAAACACTACTGCATCGTGGTGAACGTGACCAGAGACTACGACCTCAGGGAAGAGGTCCCAAAGGAAGGGATCTCTAGTGCTGATCTTAAGAATGTCACTTACACTGGGAACACGCAGGACATCGTAGGAGTTTTGTGAGTCTAAGAGGAAGGGCCATGACAAAGCGAGTGTGTGAATCAAGTTCACTGGGCTGGATCTGCACCACCCACAACCACGTCCGGCTGAAGACGGAGGAGCGGTGGCTGTACTGTGGAGTTGGCAGCGAAGGTCAACCGACTAAGGGCGAAGGAGATCATCCACATCCGCCCATGCACTCCCGATGCAACGGACACGAACAACTGGAGTGAAGTGTACTATGAGTACTATTGCTGAAAGGATGGAGGAAGGGGATCGGGAGCAGTTTCTAATGAGGGCTCAATGCCTCGGAGAAAGGGCGGCCCAATGTAAAGAGAAACTTATCCTGGAGAAGATCCTAGAACGCGAAGGAGAAGAGTGCCGGAAAGCAAGGGTGATGACGAGGGTGGCCGTAGGGAGGGGGATCCGGCGTTCCCAACTGATAGCACATGATGAAGAGGAACACCGGAGATTATGGGAAGAGACAAGGCTCGAACCCATCCACAGCATCATCGAACGTGGGAAGGGAAAGCAGGGATCGACGGTAGAGGAACGTTATCTGGATTTCTGAGAGGTGGGGATTGATAGATGAATGATTATGAGATGGATGCCGTTGGGTCATTAAATCCATTGACAAGATAAAACCCGTCCATCAAACGCAGAAGGACAAGAGAAGAGAGGGAAAGTGTAACAAAAAGCTTAAGTGGACAATTCCGGAGGGGTGGTCTATAGAGTCATAGGTGACTAAGTACGTTTATGAAGGGTAGGGTAGAATAAGTTGGGTAAGAGAATAGAGAGACATAATAGAGGGAATAGGGGCGAGGGGAGAGGCGATTTCCTTGCCCTCTTAGCCCCGCGCACCACCACACGCCAATCGGCCAAGGCCACAGGGCCGGAGCCAATAGGCGTAAGGGTCTAGGGCACATGAGCAAGGCACAGGAGCAGACAATGGTCGACGCAATAGCGGACACCATCATCTGGCTGGCACGGGAGAGGATGGTGGGGGAACCGTTCCAGAACCTGAACGCTGCGATCCACGCCGTCATGATGGACGTGAAGCAGCCGGTCATGATCGCCATGTCAGAGAACGACAGGAGGGAAACATGAAGCCAGTCAGGGGCGTGATCACGGAGATAGGGAAAGCGGACGCGTATGCCAAAGAGAGAGACAAACTCGTCGGCAAGAGGATCGTCATGAAGGGGCCGCACCGCTCAAGGGAAGGGGGCAGATACCTATCCGGCGATGCCCTGGTCAGCAGTAGGCTGGACCGCTTCTTCTACGCGGTCAAGGTGAAGAGGGACAAGATGGTCAAGAAGGAGAACAAGACATGACGATTGCGATCTGTTGCCTGTTGACGATTGCCCTAGCGCGTTGACGATTGCCCTAGCGCGGCGCCACGTCGGCCATGCGTGGGGCCATACGTCGATGGGCCTGATCCGAGGGATAGTGGAGATGAATAAGGGGGCGCGGGGCAATTTGAATCCGCGGCACTCGGCAAAAAGGAGGGGTGGGGATACCCTAGCCCTATGCTGAATAGCATTGGCGCCCTTTTTTAAAATATATTCCCCACCCCATTTTTTAAATTGGAGAACCTTTTCTAATATGAATACATGGGACTTTTTTAAACATTCAACAGACCGTTACGGGAAAGGAAACATTCATGTCTGATAGATCACCCTTTGCTTCCCTATCGTCTTCCCCTCCTGGTCCCTCCACTTTCATTTCTGTCTCCAAGAGAGAACGCCATGTTGCCTGCATCACCATCCCCTTATCTTCTCTCACTGGTTCTGGATTGGATACTTGTAGGGTCTGTGATCTGCCCTCCCTGTTGCTTTCCCCTCCCTTCCGGTTCTCTTGCATTATGTCCGGGCTGGACTACTCCCACGAGACGGATTCACTGGACCTGTATTTCTCCCACCCATCCCTGCCCATTGTTCCGGAGGGGGCGATGTGCGAGCGGGCGACGTTGGAGGGGGCGCGGGAGCGCTGGCCCGCCCTGTTCGAGGAGGCGGGGCCGTTCGCCAACCCCCGCTACGTGGACTTCTGATTTGATGAAGAAAGGTGGTAGATAAGAATGGATACAAGATCAGCTGCTATTGCTCGTCGATGTCTTACGATGCAGTGAAAGGGCATTGGGTGTCCGAATGCGAACCGCTCTGCCGGACGGAGGCCCCCGCATGTTACGAAGACGGTTGGAATCCACCCCTCTCCGAGAGGTGCTGGGCAGTTGAGGAATGGCACCGGCAGCATGACGAAGACTAAATAGCAGCGCCGGAAATGTCTACACAGATGGAGGGGGAAACCCGGCCCAACCTCTTGCATCGTCTGTGGACACCTGTGGGTCAAGTGGACAAATTATGAGGGATGGAGGGTCTGGGCCGATGGGGAGAATTTGGACGGACGATACTACAAAAAGGAAAAGGAGAAAGAATGAAGACAATCATCTTGATTTTGGTCATGCTGGCACTGTCTGCTTGCTACGCACCACCGAAGTGTGTGAACGTGGTTTACTTCCATCAGAATGAACAGGGCGTCTTTACTGATCACCTGTGGTTCACGGGAAAACTCCATAACGGATTCCTTGGATATAAAGGGAGGGTCACTGATCTCGTTATGATACCAGACGAAGTGAGGAAAACAGGGGCGGGAAGATGCACGGAAGACGCCCGCTTGGAAGATGGCTTCTATTCCGTCAATTTCTACATCCCAGGTGGGCCATCGTACTATTTCAGTGGGCATGGGTGGGGATCAACGGTTTATATTATACCAAATCAATTATCAGAAAAACACCTGCAATACTGGAAAGGTTATCAAGAAGGGAGATGATATGAAGATGGCTGACAAATGTAGTCACGAGAGAGGTTCCAGGGTGGACGGAATGTGGTGCCCGGATTGCGGTGCTTTCCACTTTTTTCCTTTAAATGGTAAATCCTGGCAGGTCCCGACCGATGATTGGCAGGATGAGGACCGCACCACAACCACCAATGAGAGACAATTATCTTGTCGCTACGATTGCAGAGCCGTGCCGGAGTGAGTCCGGCTTCTGGGCAATAGGAGATATCTGAAAGGGAGAAAGGAGAAACCAAAGAGATGAGACCAGTCAAGTTCAAAGGGTGCAACGTGGTGTATGCCAAGAACCAATCGGAATACAATCCCCTACCATCACACAAGACGGCGGATGGGGCGGTGACATCCTGCTGGAGGATGGGCCTGGGAGAACGTCTCCTAGTTCTGATCACGGGAAGGGTGTACCTGAAGCTTCTGACCTTCAACAGGCCACTCCAGCCGCAGAGGATATCTGTAAGGAATCCGGTGGACCCGAGATATGATGAATGAGGGCACGCGGATGAAGACATTCAAGGACCTAGACAAGGACGACAGGGGCCGGGAGGGGGACCGCATCGATGCAATCGCCAACGCCATGGGCATGGACGAATATTCGAAGGTGCCCGCGGACGCGGGGACGGTGCGGCGCTTCTCCGCCTACGGGAGGGCGTGCCCCGTGTGCCAGAGCTTCCAGTTCGCAGAGGCGCGGTACAGGGGCGTGGTGATCGCGAACTGCTCGTACCACGAATGCCGCCTGTCGGCCAACGACCCCGTGGAGCGGTGCAGCGGGTTCGTGCGGCGGGGCACCATGTCCCTGAACGAGATGAAGGAGATGGCGCTGCTCATAGAGCCCGCCAAGGACAAGTTGGGATTCTGAGAGGAGGGAAAGCATATGGATCAAGGAAATGGGACATTCAAGATGTTGGAAGAGGCAAAACTCGGAGGTGCTGTATCATCACTTGAAGCTCTGTTGGAGATGCAGAAGTCCATGTTCCGTGTCGGGGAGGAGATCACCATAAAAGACAGCAGATTTAAGATCCAGCGGATCACCCCGAAGAAACTGATCTTGAAGCTGCTGCCGAAGATTGAGAGGGAAGAAGGATGAAACGATTTCAATTCATATGGTGGGGATGGATTCACTATTGCTTTGGATTTAAGAAACTCGATAAGCGACAGACGGACTTGGCCCTCATCTACAAGTGGTCCTTGTTCGTCGGACCGTTTGAGATACGGAGGTGGGTAGAACGTGACGAAACCAAGCAAGGATTATTTCCTGGATGAGCGATGGCCCAACCACGTGGTGGTGACGACCGACGAGAGTCTTCCGGATGAGTCCCGCACGCGGGAGTTTTGGACCGAGCACAACAGGCGACTCTTCTATCCGGTCGGAAACTTCCTGTGGAATCCGATATCTCGTTGCGGGGCCCGTGAGCTGGTGGGCAGGCGATGCCGGCACGGCCTGGCCCTGGATCTGGGATGCGGGAACAACAGGGTGGACAGGCACTTGACAGGGGAGTTTGGAGTCAAGGGGGTCGTGGGCGTAGACTTCGCCCCCGGCTGCAAGGCGGACGTGGTGGGGGAGGCGATCGCACTCCCGTTCCAGTCGGGGACCTTCTCACTCGTCTGGTGCTATGGGCTCCTGCCCTATGTGCCCGACGTAGCGGGGTTGGTCCAGGAGGCGTGGAGAGTGCTGGCCCACGACGGCGTCCTGGTGCTCTACACGGAGTACGCCTCATCCGAACGCCTGGTGGTCGCGTACCGGAACAAGCAGAGGGACAGGGGAATAGGGGACAGAAGGATCGAGCATCTTGCCCCAATTGCGTCCTTCGTCGTCAGCATCGCCGAAGCGTTCGGGTTCCGGTGTCTGGGAATCCACGTCGACCGGAATGGTGTCTGGGAGGAGGGGGAGATATCGGGGGTACCGTGGAGGTCCCCGGTCAACACCGTCATGGCGTTCGAGAAGGAATGATGACCGATCTGGACATCACCCTGTGGTGGGTGCTGGCCGCGTTGGTCGTGCTTTGGATCATGGAAAGGAATGAGAAGGAAGGAGAGAGGAAATGAATGAGGCAATCAACTGGTTCAGTGATAAGTTTCTACAGGAGGTCAAGGAGCGGGAAAAGCCCGAGCGGGAAGCCCTGCTTGATTGCTTTGCATACCACTTCCGGGGTAACGATCTGTATGATGATTACTTCGAGTGGAATGGCGGAGTTCCTACTAAGAAAGCACGAAGGGACAAGTTCCGGTTCTTGGCTAGGGTACTGCGGGACAAGTTCCCTCGGGCACATCGCGTGAAGGAACTTCATACCAAGCTCCTGAAAGAACTGTTGGAGAACAGCGTCATAAGCCCCGACGGCAACAGGCCACCCGCGCAACTGAGCGCCATGCCGAAGCCCCCGGGCATATGGGACGAGGAGGTGCTCCACTGGTACCTGCGAGAATTCCTCGGATATAATATTCCGAGGACCCCCGTCTGTACCCTGCACAATCCGGACAAGGACAAATTCGACTTCCAACACTGTGCCCCGTTCGACTTCATCCGGGACATGTTTTACGAGCGTGTGCGGGACTCCATCGTCTTCGCCAACCGCACCGGCGGCAAGACGACCAACGTCGCCATCCTCAACCACCTGGACATGGCGTTCAAGCGCTCATGCGAGGTCGCGAGCGCGGGGGCGATCCTGGATCAGGCCTCCAAAGTGTACCGCTACTTCACCCAGATCCACAAACATCCGGATCTGCGGCTGCTGTTCAAGAAGGAACCTACCAAGAGTGTGACCGAGTACACCAATGACTCCCGTCTGGAGGTCGTAACGGGAAGCGTAAAGGGACTGAACTCGCCCCACCCACAGAAGGCCAGGATAGACGAGGTGGAACTGATGGAGTGGGACACGTTGCAGGAAGGGTTGAGCATGAGCGTGAGTAAGGGGCAGATCGCTGGGCAGATGGCTTTCCTGTCAACGAGAAAATGGGATGGGGGGACATTCGCCCGTCTCCTGGAGGAAAGCACCAAGACAGGGGCCCATGTTTTTGATTGGTGCATTTTCGAAACGCTGAAGCGCTGCGATCGAGATTGCAAGGACGATCCGGTCCATGGCCAGTGCCCCATCGTGGACAAGTGCAAGGGCATGGCCCACAACTGCGACCCCGACGGCTTCTACCAGATAGAGGATTGGATCGGGAAAGCTCGCATGCTGAGCAAGGACGTGCTCGAAGCCCAGTGGTTCAACCTGAAGCCCTCGCAGGAGGCCCTGGTATTCGGCGGGTACTGGGATGTGGAAGTCCACTACATGTTCCTGCCAGAGGGTGAGAGTCCGGGAGAGTGGATGCCGGACAGCGAGAAGCTCATGGTGATGGCCGCCATCGATTTCGGTTCCAGTCCTGGTCACCCCTTCGTTTATCAAAAGGCATGGGTGGACTATTCCGATGTGTAC
>Ga0180732_1000775_pt1 | contig 23646 bp, 21 predicted proteins | sample KR11_01MetaG_FD_148674 | JGI IMG/M metagenome (GOLD analysis project Ga0180732, IMG submission 148674) | Groundwater microbial communities from the Olkiluoto Island deep subsurface site, Finland - KR11_0.1 MetaG | ecosystem: Environmental > Aquatic > Deep subsurface > Groundwater | place... | reverse complement strand
TGCTGGTTTTGGTCTGGGGGATCATCACCAAAATATTTTTCAGGATTCCGGCTCACGTGAAAGTCGACCCGTCCATCATAGAAAATGAGTACAGGGCATTGGGGTCCATGGGCTTTGAAGAAAAAATCGTGCTTTGGGTTTTTTCAATAACGGCATTTCTATGGGTCTTCAGAAGTGATTTGAACCTGGTTTGTTTTTCAATACCAGGATGGTCAAGCCTGCTGGCCTATCCGAAAATGATCGACGACGGAACCGTGGCCATTTTTATGGCTATGACGCTATTCCTATTGCCGGCCCGTGATAAGGCCTCCACCTCTTTGTGTATCCTGGATTCAGGCGTCATTAGAAAACTGCCCTGGGATATTGTGCTTCTCTTTGGAGGGGGGTTTGCCCTGGCAAAAGGGTTTCAGGATTCCGGACTCTCCTTTTTTATCGGGCAGAAATTCGCAGGCTTGGCCGGGATTTCCCCTTTCCCTATGATTTTAATCACCTGTTTAGGGATGACCTTTTTAACCGAACTGACATCCAATACCGCAACAACGGAAATGATTCTGCCGATCCTGGCATCCGTGGGTGTGGCCATGAAAACCAACCCCCTTGTCTTAATGATACCTGCCACCATTTCTGCTTCCTGCGCGTTTATGATGCCCGTCGCTACCCCGCCAAACGCTATCATCTTCGGCAGCGGCCGTGTAAAAATTGCTGAAATGGCTAGAGCCGGTCTACTCATCAATATTATCGCCGCTGTTGTTCTCTCGGTGATATTCTATTTTTTAGGATCTATTATATTTTCAATTGATATGAGCGGGCTTCCCCAATGGGCGATGCATCTTTCACCGGGAATGCATTGATAGACCCCGGGATATGGATCGAGCCTTAATTTAAATTGAATTCCAAATAGTTAACGCAACCAATTTGATTTAAAAAAAGCTTAACTATATTTTAGATCAAAATAACATAGTCTGAGTATGATTATTCTATTGAAATAAAAGTCAAGCTCTGGTAAATCTTATAACAAGATGTGAAGACACACTCACCGAGTGATGGTAATGACCAATAGAATCAATAAAAAAGAACGAAAGAAACACATCATGAATGCCGCACTGGGAATCTTTTCCGAGAAGGGCTTTCAGAATGCCACCATTTCCGAAATCAGCAAAGCCGCAGGGGTTTCCGATGCAACGGTTTATGAATATTTCGGCACCAAGGAAAAACTGCTTTTTTCCATCCCTGAACAGATTTCGGATGAAAACACGGAGGATCTCCAGAGGGTTTTGCCCTATATCAAAGGCGTTGAGGGAAAATTAAGAGCCTTTCTTATTATGTTTATGCGGCTTTATGAAACCAACCCCCATTATTCCAATCTGGTTCTTCTCCAGCTCATGTCCAGCAGGGAGTTTCGAAATACAGCAGCCCACGCCGCCATTCGAAAATCCGCCCATATGCTTCTCGATTGTATCAAACAGGGTATTGATGAAGGTACTTTTCGAAAAGACGCAGACCCTTACCTGATCCGATCCATGCTCATGGGAACGGTGGAACATCTTTTTATTCACTGGCACATGCAGGGAATGCCGAAAAGAGAAAATCCCATCCAGGATTATCTGGACCCGTTTCTTGAAATCGTGCTTGACGGTATCCGGGCCAAAACGCGAACAAACACGATTACCCTTAATGTTAAAATGGAGGATGGTGAAGTTGTAAAGTCAATATTCATTGAGCCCTCTCCTTTAATTAAAGAAGCAGCAGAATAAAATTAAAAGCATAGCGTCACGGTCATAAAAAAACATAAACCATAGAAAGGAAAACGGTCATGAGAACCAAGGAGCAATATATCAACGGTTTGGGAAAAATGAAGCGCAATATTTATTTTGACGGAAACAAGATCGACAGGACGGATGAACTCCAGATGGATTGCCTGAACACCATCGGCACGACCTTTGACGAGGCACAAAAGCCAGAAAATGCCGGGTTGCTGACCGCAACCTCCCATTTGACGGGAAACACCATCAACCGGTTCACCCATATTCATCAAAACAAAGAAGACCTTCATAAAAAACAGGACATGACCCGTCATCTCTGCGGTATTGTGGGCGGTTGTATTCAACGTTGCATGGGCATCGACGCCACCAATGCCATTTACAACGTATCCTACGAAGCGGACAAAATGAACAACGGCAAAACCCAGTACCATGAAAATTTCAAGAAATGGCTGACCCGTTTTCAGAATGAAGATCTCGTGGGATGCTGCGCACAAACCGATGTGAAAGGCGATCGCATGCTTCGACCGGCAGATCAGCCCAACCAAGATGCTTACGTCAGGATTAAAGAAAGAACCAAGGACGGCATCATCGTGAGTGGCTGCAAGGTCCACATCTCGGAAGCGTCCGTTGCAGACGAAGTTCTGGTGGTGCCCACCCGGTCTTTACGGGAGAAGGATAAGGATTATGCCGTGGCCTTTGCCGTCCCGGGGGACTGGGATGGATTAAAACAGGTGGTCACCATACATAATCTTCGGAAGCGGGAACATTTTCCCAGGGGCTTTGTTCCGGGTTCCACTGACTCCTACATGATTTTTGACAACTGCTTTATTCCCTGGGAAAGGGTTTTTCTCTGTGGCGAATATCAGCATGGCGGAGTTCTGGCTCTTTTGTTCGCTCTTTTTCACCGCCACAGCTATTCCGGATGCAAACCGGCCATCGGAGACGTATTGCTTGGAACCGCGGCCCTGGCTGCGGAAGTGAATAACATTCAGAAAGCCGAGCATGTCCGGGAAAAGCTGGCCGAAATCATCATGGTCACCGAGCTGGGGTATGCCGCAGGCTATACGGCATCCGATCTGGGTAAACCTGAAGTATACATGCCCGGTATGGGATTTGTGCCCTATGGCCCGGGAAGTTATATCCCTCATTCCATTTATTGCAATGTGGGCCGATGCCTTACCGGAGAAGCGGTTTACCGGGAACAGGAAATCCTATGCGATATCGCCGGAGGGATACCGGCCACCTTCCCCCACGAGAAGGACTTCACCAATCCCGAAACCAAGGATCTGCTGTTGAAATACACCCAGCGTAACCCGAACATGCCGGTGGAAGACCAGGCCCAGTTCTGGCGGTACCTCGGGGATATTCTGTGCTCAGCCTCAGGAGGCATTACAAACATCGGGAACTTTCATGGCGGCGGATCACCCATCATGGAACAGATCGCCATCACAAGCCAGTATGACATCGAAAGCCGAAAAGAGCTGGTTCGGTTTCTTGCAGGCATGACCACCAAAAACAAGAAATAAAAAAAATAAAAGGCCTGAAAGGGGAGGGCGGTTTAACCGCTCTCCCCTTTTTTTATTGACCGTTGACATGAAATGCCCGGGTTGATATGGATTTCAATTTCCAAAGTCAATATTCAAAATCCAAATCAGAGGTGGAATAATGATCGATAAAAATACATTTGAAGAAATTGCGCCCAATTTCAGGAACGCTCTGTTGAACAAAGGCCATATAAACCACCGATTCTGGCAACTTATAGGCATGGAGCTGACGGATGTGAAAAAAGGCTGGGCCAGCGTTCGCCTGCCCTTTGATCCAAAACTGACCCAGGCAGACGGTCTTGCCCATGGAGGGGCCATTTTTTCCGCAGCCGATGCCGCAGTGGCCATGGCCCTGATCGGCATGATCGACAGGAATTCCACCATGGTGACCCTTGAAATGAAAATCAACTATATCAAGCCCTTCACCCAAGGAGAAATTCTGGCTGAGGCAGCCATTGTAAACAAAGGTTCAAGAACCGCAGTGGGCGAGGTGGACGTTACCAACCAAGAGGGCCAACTCATCGCCAAATGCATTGCAACCTACATGATTATCAGCAAATAATTGGCCCAAGGTTTCCATATTCTTATTCCAACTTCAACCCCTATTTCTTTCAAAAGAGGAGAATCCATTTAATGGCCTTTGAAAAACCATTGACCGGCATCCGCGTGCTTGACTTGACAAGAGTTCTGGCCGGACCCTATTGCACCATGATTTTGCGCAATTTAGGCGCAGAAATTATCAAAATTGAAGCACCATCCGGAGATGATTCCAGGGGATTCGGCCCCTTTATTGATGGAGATTTACAGAAATCCGCCTATTTTTACAGTATCAATTGCGGAAAAAAATCATTGGCCATGGATTTAAAGCAGGATCAAGGCAAGCAAGTTCTTGCGGATCTGATCAAGGCCTCCCATGTGCTGGTGGATAATTTCCGGCCCGGCACCATGGCCCGACTGGGTTTTACCGATGAACGAATCAAGCAAATCAATCCCGAAATCATCTATGCCACGGCCAGCGGATTCGGATACAGCGGCCCGGACCAGGAAAAAGCAGCCTATGATTCCATTATCCAAGCCTTATCCGGTCTCATTTCCATAACCGGAACGGAAAGCGGAGAAACCGTGCGGGTTGGCACCTCCATCTCCGATATTATCACGGGTTGCTTTACGGCCATTGGAATTGTTTCAGCCCTGTTCCGAGGAGAAATTTACGGGAAAGGGGCGCGAATCGACATCTCCATGCTGGATTGCGCTGTATCGGTTCTTGAAAACGCCATTGCAAGATTCCAGGTCAGCGGTGAGGCACCCAAACCCCTTGGCTCCAGACATCCGTCCATTACGCCTTTTGAAACCTTCAAAGCCAAGGACGCAGATATCATGATCGCTGCTGGAAATGACAAATTGTTTGTCGCATTATGCGACACCTTGGGAAGGGCCGAACTTGCTTCAGACCCGCATTTTTCAGACAATCTTTCCCGCACGGAAAACTGCCGGATTTTAAGGGATATATTAAACAAAGAATTGGGAACTCAAACCGTAGCGGTTTGGTTGGACCGCCTGAATCAGGCAAAAATACCCTGCGCAAAAATAAACACGGTGGAAGACCTGTTCCAGTCCGAGCAGCTGAAATCGCGGAATATGCTCATCCCCATTGAAGGCGAAGACCATTTTAAAATTGCCGGCAACCCCATAAAATTCATAGATATCCCGGAAGCGGGAAACGCCGGCAAACCGCCGGTCCTTGGGGAACATACTCGGGAAGTCCTTACAGATATTTTGGGATATTCATCCGATGTCATTGAGAAACTTTATGGGTCACAAGTCCTGAAATAGAACGATGTGAGAGTGGAGACGAAGAAAGTAACCTTAATCAATCATGGCTTTAAAATCCATTAAAAATCCATCAACAGCCTCCTCCTGTGTAGCCCAGGAGGTCACCAAACGGATGGCGGAGGATTCATGGCCCATCTTTTTCCAGACATGGAAGCCGTATAATTCCTGCAACCGCATTATCATGGCATTGGGCAGAATGGGAAAAATCTGGTTGGTAGAGGGCGTCGTAAGGAAAGAAAAACCCCATTTGCCCAGGTGTGCTGAAATTTTATCTGCCATGGCATTGGCGTGACGGGCCAAAGAAAAATAAAGGTCGTTCTGGAAAAGGCCCGCAAACTGTGCCCCAAGAAACCTGCTTTTAGCTACCAGGGCGCCCCTTTGTTTCAGATGATATCGAAAATCCCGAGCAAGCTCCGAGTTGTTAATCACGATGGCTTCGCCCATCAATGCACCATTTTTAGTGCCGCCGATATAATAAATGTCTACCCATCGGTTCAGGTCGGAAAAAGACAGATCCGATGCTTGGCTCATCAGAGCTGAGCCAAGTCTGGCCCCATCCATATAAAGAAAAAGACCATGGGATTTGCATACCTTTGAAATATTTTCCAGCTCGTTTATGGTGTATACCGTTCCCAGTTCTGTGGAATTGGAAATAAAAACGACTCGGGGCTTCACCATATGTTCATCCGTGTGGGTTTCCATGATGAAACGGATTTGATCCGGGAGAATTTTGCCATTTTCCGATGAAATGGTATTGATTTTGTGGCCCGTGGTTTCAATGGCTCCGGCCTCATGCGTATGGATATGGGCTGATTCAGCGGCCATGAGGGATTCGTGGGGTTTCAACATGGAGGCCAGCACAACCAGGTTAGCCTGGGTTCCTCCTGAAACAAAATGGATATGGGCTTTTGGATTTCCAACGGACTGCCGGATCAGATCCCTTGCTTTCATGGAAACACGGTCGTTTCCATACCCTTCCTCCTGGGATAGATTGGATTCAGTTATGAATTCCAGCAGGGCAGGGTGAGCGCCTTCGGAATAGTCATTAAAAAAATGGTATTTCAACATGGACCGAAATTCCTTCCGGGTTAAGGGGTTAGAGGAAAACTTTTAACATAAAAAGCTTCCTATTGCATGAATTATGTCATGAATTCCTGTTGCTCCTTTTTCCATGTCGTGGTAAGCATCCCATACTTTTTCAAGGATTGAATCCTTTTATAAGGAAAACATAAAGCGAAGAACATTATATAATGAAGGAGAAACAGGGATATGGCCTCAAAAACAGTTAAACTCAAAATAGTTAGAAAAAGAAAACAGAAATCCAACAAAACCAATCAAAAAGTCCGTCAGAGAATCATCGACAGGAACAATGATATTGCCAATAAGGATTAAACTGTTTTACCTGCTTGCTGCGGCGGCTTTTGCATAAGAATAAAGCCGCCGCCTGAATTTCTTCGCGATTTTCACCCTGCCTTTTCAGCATTTCAAAGACACGCCTCATCATGCCCTTGCTTCAACGACAAACGGGAATTCCCGGAAAAGATTCTTGATGAATGAATTTACAGGCAACGTCGATTTCAAAAATAAACGGATTGCGGCAAACATAGCTGAATATGCAGGGACAAGCCATGGCCTGAATTTTATGACCCCTGAGAAGGCCATGGCCGCTGATTTGCTGCGGGAAAATCTTATCAAGGGAATCGGCCAAAAACTTCAATGGGCGTATTCCCGGACCAAGCCGTTTTTAAGAGATTTGTCGCCGGGCTGCCGAATTTGCGGAAGTGGGGCATGGTCCTGCCTGTTCATCAATGGAAAATGCAATTGCCGGTGTTTCTACTGTCCAACATCCCAGGACGAGATCAGTATCCCCACCACCAACCGGCTTTTATTTGAAAAATCCACAGACTATTCGGATTATGTGCGGAATTTTGATTTTCAAGGGATAAGTATCAGCGGCGGAGAGCCCCTGATGACTTTTGACCGAACTCTGGAATACATCACCAAGGCAAGAAAAAAGGGTCCTGAAAACCTGCATATCTGGATGTATACCAACGGTAGCCTTTTGACCGTTGACCATCTCTTGAAGTTAAAGGATGCCGGATTGAACGAAATCCGTTTTGACATCGGAGCAACCGGTTATGATTTGAAAAAGCTATTCATGGCCGTGGGCAAGATTCCCGTGGTTACGGTGGAGATTCCGGCTGTCCCCGAGGATGTGGAAAAACTTTCGGAGTTGATTCCCATCATGACGGATGCCGGGGTGAATTACCTCAATCTTCACCAGCTTCGAATGACCCCTCACAACAGCCAATTCATGAGCAGCCGTCCCAATAACTACACTTTTCTGCATGGAGATAAAGTCACTGTTCTGGAATCAGAGCTTGCGGTTCTTTCTCTCCTTGCCAGGGCCATTGAAAAAGGCTGGAATCTTCCCATCCATTATTGTTCTTTTACCTATAAAAACCAGTTTCAGAAGGCAGGTACCCGGAAACGCTTTGCAGGTTTTGTCATCAAGCCTTTTGAATCCGTCACCGAAAGCGGGTTTATTCGGTCCATCTGCCTAAAAGGGGAGAGTGATATTATCCAGTTTCTCTGTCAACAGTTGAAACATCAAAATATTTCCCCGGATTTATACCAGATCAGCGGGAACAAAACCCGGATGACCGTTCACGAAAGTCTCTGGTCGATCTTTGAAAAATCCCGTCTGGATATTCAATTGAATTATCATGAGGCTGTGCTCAGCCAGGGGTTGTCCTACCACCATGCATTTAAGGAAATCCGACTGGACGGCGGCATGAATCTTTTCGTGGAAAAGCAGCCCCGGCTCATGGGGTCAAAGCTTACCCCTGGTGAAATCCGCGGCTTTGAAAACCGTGTCCTTCAGAAAAACCACCTCCCGGACTCCCACGGACCTGTTTATCCATGGGAGGAATATGAAAGGATACAAGAAGGCCTTCAGGGATATTATTGATCCTTTACTGCTGGCTGGGTGATCCGGAAGGAACAGGCCCTATGAAGACATCCGCCAGTTTTGCCCTGTGATATCGGCCATCCCCGTACAACACCTGGCTGTGGATCTGACGTTTGAAATACAGCTGAACAAAGCATTCCCAGGTGAACCCCATTCCCCCGTGGTATTGAACGGACCGGCCGGAGCAGAACCCCGCCATATCGCTTGCCGAAGCTTTGGCCATTCTGGCAAATACGGGTGCCTGGTCCGGTTCATGGTCCAGAGCGCAAGCTGCGTTAAACATGTGGGAACGGGCGCAATCGATCATGATCATCATGTTCACGATGGGATGTTTGACGGCCTGGAAAAAGCCGATGGGTCGATCAAATTGAACCCTGGTTCTGGCGTATTCTGCCGTGGTCTGGAGCTGCCATTCCCCCGCGCCGCACATGTCCGCAGACAGCATGGTGAGGATGGCAGGCATTGCACCATCCAGCACCATATCTCCTTTGCCGGGTTCAGCAAGAATGGCTTCTTTTGTGATTTTCACGTCCTTAAAAAGGATATGGGCCTGATCACGGGTCAGGTCCAGAATGGAATCCGGCACAATCGTTACGCCCGGTGCATCGGCCAATACCGCATACAACCCCGGGCCTTTTTCAGTGCTTGCGGATACGATGAAGAAATCAGACTTTCCGGGATCCTGAACATACCAAGCTGACCCGTTTAATATTGCATCCTGACCGGAGAAAACCGCGGTAACATCCGTATCTTTGGATTCCCAGGATCCTTTCCGGTTGGTGACAGCCAGGGTTGCGGTTTGATTTTCGGCGATTTTCTTTAGAAATTCCATGGCTCGGGGCGTTTTACAGGCGCAAAGCACATAGGTTGAATTCACCGTTGATAGCAACGGAGAAGGCAACCCGGCTCTTCCGGCTTCTTCCATCAAAGCAGCCACAGTAACTGCCTGCATGCCCTCACCACCAGCCTCTCTCGGGACAGCCAAGGTGGACCACCCCAGTTCCGTCATCTTTTTCCAGGTGTTCCTATCCCACAGGCATTCGGGTTTTCTGTGGGGGTCCGGGTTTGAACCCACCAGTTCCATGAGCTTGAGTTCATCATTGTATTTTTTGAAGAATTTCTTCGCCTCGGTTACCAGAAGCTGTTCTTCCATACCATATCCGAAATCTTTGGGTTGGGCCATGTTTTTGCCTCCTCTTTACTTAGACTTGGGCATTCCCAGCACACGTTCGCCCAGAATGTTACGAAGCACCTCACTGGTCCCGGCGGCAATGGTCATACCATAGGAATTGAGATAGCCCAAGGGCCATTGCCCTGCATCCGGTGCATGATCGTCTGCCACAAAAAGGGTGCTTGCGGCCCCTTCAATTTCCAAACCAAGGGCTGAAATTTCCTGCATGAGCTCGGTCATGAGGAGCTTTCCCTGCTGGGGAATCCGCATGGGATGATCCATCAAACCCTTTACCCGGGCACGCCGGGCGGATTGGGCATACCCCATCTGACGGATGATACAATCCATAATCCGGTCCCGGATTACCGGATCATCTGCCGCGGTTTTGCCCATGCGAAATGATTTTTTGGCGAGACCGATCAAAGCCATGGCATTGCCGGATATATTGGCAGTTTCGGAGGTTCGTCCTCCCGAAGCCGGTGTTACCAAAGGACCTGCTCCCCTTTCATGGAGCAGGGTGGTCATGGCCACTTTCCACCCATTGCCCACTTCATCCAGTCTGTAGGAATCGGGTATTTCAAGGTTGGTGAAGAACACTTCATTGAACCCAGCCTCTCCGGTCATCTTGATCAGGGGCCTCACATCCACCCCTTTTCCGAAGGCAGCCTTCATGGGAACCACGAAATACGTAAGACCGCCGTGCTTATGGCTACGTTCATGGCGACAGAGGATGATCATCCAGGAGGCGAACTGGGCAAGAGATGTCCATATTTTCTGACCATTGATGACCCAGGAATCCCCTTTTTTTTCTGCGAAGGTCTGAACATTGGCCAGATCTGAACCGGCATCGGGCTCGCTGAATCCCTGGCACCAGATTTCCTCCCCGCTGAATATTTTTGGGATGAATTGTCTTTTAAGTTCTTCCGAAGCATGGTGATAGAGGGTGGGCGCAGCCATTCCAAGAGCGATGATATTGGGGAAATAGGGCTTGCCAGTCTTTTGCATCTCCTCATTGGCAATCCGCTGGCAATCGTTTCTACCGCCACCGCCATATTCCACGGGATAGTCGCACCCCACAAGGCCACCGTCGTAGGCCATCTTCTGCCAGGAACAGAGATATTCAAGCTGTTCGGTGGTGGTGAGTTCAATGGCAGATTGGGGCAGCCGAACCGGTGAAGGCCCGGGGTCATTTCGGGAGAGCCAGTCCCTGCAATATTCCCTGTATTCCGCTTGTTCGGGAGAGTCTTTTCTTTCTTTTTCAGTCATATGCATTGCCTCCTTGATGGTTTTTGGTGTAAAGGGAAAGCAAAGATGAATTGAAATCCATATCCTTTTCTGTTTTGCGAGAGAAATAATCCAGGTATTCTTGATGTGCGTGACTTGTGACAGGTAAAAAAACCTTAGCAGGAATAAAATTTTGGTGTCAAACGAAAAAAACAGGCGGATGAACTTACAGCCATGATATCAGAGTTTTTTATGAAAACCATCTATCCGTTGGAAAATACAATTCAGGAATATGCCTGGGGATCAACTTCTGCGCTTTCAAATTTAACAGGAAAACCCAACAAGGAGAACAAACCCCAGGCGGAATTGTGGATGGGCGCGCACCCCAAAGCCCCTTCAAAGGCTTTATGCGATGGCCAGTGGTTTTCTCTCATGGAATTGATTGAAAAATATCCAGAGGAGATGCTGGGGAATAAAACCGCTACCCTCTTTGGCCGTCAACTCCCTTTTCTCTTTAAAGTGCTGGCTGCAGGGAAACCCTTATCCATCCAAGCTCACCCCAGCCCTCAACAGGCAAGAGAGGGTTTTGAAAGGGAGAACAGGCTCAATATCCCCATGGATGCCTATAATCGAAACTACAAGGACGAGAGCCATAAGCCTGAATGCATTTGCGCTTTAAGCCCATTCTGGGCACTGAATGGTTTCAGGCCGATTGCCGGAATTTTAAACTACTTTAAAGCCCTGTGCCCCCATCTTCTCACTCAAGAGCGTAGAATACTCAAAACCAAACCCGACCCACAGGGATTGCGGGAATTTTTCAAAGCCTTGTTGACCCTTTCGCCTGGTCAAATAAAAGACGTTATCGAGATGGCGGTGAAACATGCAAAAGAACTAAGGGACAGGGACCCGGTTTATGAATGGATATTAAAATTATACGAGGAATACCATCTGGACGTGGGGGTATTGTCACCAGCCGTGCTGAATCTGGTTTGCCTGAAACCCGGACAAGCCATGTATCTTCCCGCCGGCAGACTCCATGCCTATCTGGAAGGCTTGGGGATTGAGCTCATGGCCAATTCAGACAATGTATTAAGGGGAGGCTGCACACCCAAGCATATGGATGTGCCCGAACTTCTCAAGGTGGTGGATTTTGGATCGAATGATGTTGGAATTTTGACTCCGACTCATGGAACTTCTGGGTCCGAGTCCGAGGGTTTTTACTTCACACCGGCTGCGGAATTCGTGCTTTCCGTCATCACAGTCTCCCAAAACATATCCCATGATTCGGCCCTGGAAAGAAGTCTTGAAATCCTATTCTGTACCCGGGGAAGGGCCAAAATAGATCAATTCATTGATAATCACACCCTCCTGATTTCAAAGGGAGAGTCCGTGGTGATACCGGCAGCCGCAATCCCCTATCGAATAGAGGGGAACGCGGTATTCTACAAAGCCTCAGTTCCTTTAAAATCCGATTAAAAAAGATACTTAAAACCAAAGGAAAAAACGGATGCGTTTAATCCGACGTTTTTCCCGGACGCAGTTCCATCCTCAAAAATTACATCGAAACTGGGTTCTGAAAAAATGGTTTTCAGGTCCACAAAAAGGGCATAATTTTTCTTAATTCGCATTTCAGCACCCACGTTCAGTGCCCAGATGATGCAATCGTCCATCTGTTTTGTTTCCAGATTCACAGCAAAAAAATCGTCCAAGTCCGAATGGTTCACCTGTTTAAAATCATTGAATGCATATCCAACCCCTGCGCCCAGGTAAATATCGGCATTGCTTTTGCGGATGGGGAATTGAAAGCGTCCTGTAAGCAAAATCGGGGTCTGGTCCAGTTCTCCCAGTTTTGCGTTCTTGTCGTCAAAAGACAGGCTCATATCCGTGGTATATTTTGTGGTCCACAATTCGATGGAATATCGGGGCGTAAAATGATAGCTCACAGCCCCTCCAAAAACCATGGCCGTTTCAAAAGAGGCGTCCACATCATTGAAATTGGATGAGGAGGTGTTGTAATAGCCTGCAAATAGGCCAGCACTGTATTTTATTTGTTCATCAGCGAAAACAGGCTGAAGAAAGTTTATTGCCAGAACAGCCATCAATCCGATAAGAAGATTTATCTTTTTCATTTTCCATTCCATTGTTATTATTCAGTATAATCCGGGACGATGTAGTAGCAGGGCCCTTCAGTTTCCTCATCGCCGTCCGCCAGTTGATCTCCACCAATATAAAACGGCAGGATGGTTTCATCCGTGTCGTTACAGTCGATCCATCCGCCTGTAACCACTGCGTCGTAGCCGTGAATGTTGATCTCGCCCTCAACCCCGTAATTGGCATAGCCGGGAGATCCCACAAAGTGGTCTCCATCCTGGTCAAATCCATAGGGATCTATCAGAAGGAAATTGGTAATTTCCAGGTCATAGGCCGGGTAGGTTTTACGGTCAAAATCATTCACATAGGTGGCCTCCAAATCAAAACCAATGCCAGCGTCTTGAATTTTATTCATAAATAAAAAGCTGATGCACGCATAACCTGTGTGCCCCGGATGGTACCCGTCATGGCTGAAAAAACCGCCTCCCATGGTTTTGTCCAAATACAGGTCCAGATTCAGCTCTTCGGCCAGATCTTCGTCAATAATATTGTCGTCCTTGGGACGGAAGGATGAAATATTCAGGCCAAAATTTCCCTCACTATCCTCATCATCCAGTTTCTGGTAAATTTCAGTATCCACATCCACCAGATAAATATTATCATCCGGGTCGGCATTGGCCAGGGATTTGATATGGTTGTTGATTGCGTCAATCCTATCATTGATAAGATTCTTTTCGTTTTCGCTCAACCAATTCCCATCTTCCGATTTCACCTGGGCAATTCTGTTGTTCAGGGTGTCGTTATCATCATTCAAGGCCATGGAAATGCTGGTGTCCGGATCCGGGTGGGCAAAATCCCCGATGAACGGTTGATAGCCTATGAATTCATTGGCCCCCATAGCGGTGATATTCGCTCCATCAAATCGGGCCATTCTTTCAATATCATTTTTGCCGAACATCATACCCAGGGTTTCCACATGGGGCAGAGTAGCTATGAAGACCTGACCATATTCAACACCTTTCTCTTCAGGATTGCTCAATTGATTCACAATAGATGTAATATTGTTTATGACTGCATCACATTCCTCTGGCGTGGGGATATTGGCGGCGGTTAAACCAGCACCTGAATCTTTAAAGACTTTGCCAAAAATGTCTTCCATCCCGATCCATAATGTGAAAATCTTGAGCACATTTTTGTTTTCATCCAGATTGGCCACATATAACGCGGCATCCAACTGTGACATTTCTTTGCGTTCCACTTCTTCCGTGGCCGGATCATCGCCCACCAACTCGGGAATGGGCCGCAGCAACTCATCCAATGGATTGAATTCAGTGCCCGAAGTTTTTTCGTTGATCAAGGATGCTGTTGTTGCTCCCGGCACCCCCACATTATAGGGGACCAGATATTTGTCGGCTTCAGATTCAGTTTCTTGATCCCCGTCTATGGCTCTGAAATATCTCCTGTTAAAATTATTGGCCAGATTGTATTCCTCAGAATTAACATTCAACAGGGGATTCTGCCAGAAAAAATAATAGGTTAATGCAGATAGCTGATAGGTAAGGCCGGTCGTGAACCCATTATTTTGGGTGCCTGCATAGGTGTTGTAGAATCCGCTTTCGGCTCCGGTGGTGAGGCTGTCCCCCAAATTGATCATAATGGCCGGTGTGGACAATCGTTTGGCCAGGCTCTTGAAAAAATGTTTGTTCGCAGTGATTTTATTTACCAGCCCGGAAATGCCAGCCGCATCCAGCAGATCCTCCATGTGGTCTTGATTTGAAAACTCCTCATCAGTTAAATCAAATTGAATCTGAATTCCTGTTGCTTGAATGGCATCCCTTGTCACCTTGGAAATTCGAATGCCATTATCCGGGTTACCGTCTTCATCCAGGGTTTGAAGAAACCGGCATATATTCGAGACCGTGTGGTGAAGCACAAATGAATTGGGTTCATCCACCAGATCGATGGGGGTGGTCATGGGTTTTGCTTCGGAGGTTTCGCCGATTTTAACCCCTCCAACATAAAAACCAACCGTTTCCGTTTTCCGGTAATAGAATTTACCTTCGCTATCGGTATATCCCACCCGATCTCCGGCTCGAAATTCCAGACCTTCCACCACATCATCCACAAAAATTCCTGAAAGTAGCGGCTCTTCCTTATAGGTACTGCCGCAGCCAACAAGAAAGAACGCCATCAAGATTGCACCGATAATTCCGGTTGCAGCGATGATGGGCAAGGCTTTTATTAGCAAACTTCTGTTTTTCATCAGAACGTGTATCTCCTTTCAGGATCTTCGGACGGCTTACGCACTTTTCCTGATGGAATGGGTGGTATTGTCGTCTGGGCAAACAAACAGGCATATGGAATAATGAGGATGAATGACATGATTAAAGTTTAGTGGCCGGGTGGGGCAATTCATACTTTGATGAGTCCTGAACATAGGATTCAAAGTCGTTATCCACCAAGAAGCTTGAAATCATACGGCTCACAAGATCGGCTGAATCGATTCGATAATATCCCTTGCTGTTGCGCCCCGTCATTTTTTTTGCGGTATCAACGATGGTTTCAAGGGCTTGGCCGGATATCTCAATATTGGTATTAATGATAACGGAATTTCTTTCCACCATGGAATACTCAATCGATCTTTTATGATTATTAACAAAAAGCAACCCCGCTATATCAGTTCCCATGGAACGGGTCAACAAGCAATGATCACAAAGGAATAGAACCTTGTTCATTTAGATGAAACCTTTGTACAGATAACCTGAGGGATGACTCAAGACCTTCCATGGCCTTTCGAGGGAGGGCCCGGTGTTTTAAAGATTTCCCACTGATTTCCGTGCAATCAACACCGAGCATGGTGCTTTGTTTACAATACTTTTTGCAACGCTTCCGAAAAAGACCAGTTCAACTCCGGATAACCCGTAGGAGCCCACTACCACCATATCGGTATGGTCATCTTCAAGAAATTTGACAATTTCTGTGGATACATGGCCATCCAAAACCACGATGTTCAGGGGAGTTTGATTCGGAACAGAGGCGGCGAATTTGTCATGCATTCTTTGTTCAAGCTTGGAAACCAGGCCTTCACGGTTTTCTTCGGGCATGGGCCATTCCGATTCCGTTAAAAGCGGATTCACCAACGGCGGTACGACGTGGATAAGGGAAAGAGATGCCCCGTATTTTGCGGCCATTTCAACGGCCATATGAAATGCGGCTTCGGCATTTTCTGAAAAGTCGGTACAACAAGCGATTTTTTTGATGGTCATGGTGACTCCTTTTGTGGAAGATTGATGCCCATGGGCTTTGGAACAAAATTGAAGTATTGAACATTTAACATTTTTATAAGAAATTTTCCAAACATTTAATGACGTTGATCCTTTTTCCTGAATCCCGACAATATCATTGCCCTTGATGTTCATATTTGTTAATAAACACCAGATGTTTCAATTTTATTTCCATACCTGATAAACAATCCATGTACCCCATAAAACGATAGAAAATATGAAAACTCAAAAGCTATCCACCAAGGAAATTTTAATTCAAAAAGGCGTGATCATTCCAGAGCCACAAAGTGTTGAAATCGGTGATGAAGTGATTCCCGAAAGAATATCCGGAGACCATGTGATTATCCATGCGGGTAGCAAGATATCGGGTTCTTCCACCTTGATTCTTCAAGGGGCTCGGATCGGTTCAGAAGGACCGGCAACCCTTGAAAACTGCTATGTTGGGCCCCAGACGACACTGGCCGGAGGATTTTTCAAACAATCGGTTTTTCTTAAAAAGGCACAGGTTGGTTCAGGTGCCCATATTCGTGAGGGAACGCTTCTGGAAGAAATGGCGAGCATCGCCCATACCGTGGGATTGAAACAGACCATCCTTTTTCCCTATGTAACCCTTGGAAGCCTGATTAATTTCTGCGATTGCCTCATGTCAGGAGGCACAAGTCGAAAGAATCACAGCGAAGTGGGCAGTTCCTATATCCATTTTAATTACACCCCGAATCAGGACAAGGCCACGCCTTCGCTCCTGGGAGATGTTCCCCAAGGAGTCATGCTCAGTGAAAATCCTATTTTCCTGGGGGGGCAGGGTGGGCTCGTGGGGCCTTGTCGAATCGCCTTTGGAACGGTCATTGCCGCAGGCTCCATTTATCGAAAAGACGCGCTGATTCCGGATAAAATGATCCTTGCGGGGCAGCCCAAGGATATGATGACCCATTATACGGCTGGCCTGTATCGAAGTGTAAAAAGAATTATTCAAAACAACCTTATATATATCGGCAATCTTGTCGCCTTATCCCAATGGTATGCCCATGTGCGGGTTTTGTTCACCTCTACTGAGTCCCCGGATCTTCTTCTTCAGGGATGCATTGAAACCTTAAACCTAAATATCATGGAACGCATTACAAGACTCGGTTTATTTTGTGATAAACTGCCTGCATCAGCAAAGCTCTATCAGGATCTCACCGGGAATAAAAACCATCCTCTTATCGTTCAAAAATTTGAGATTCATCAGAAATGGCCGGAGATCCAAGGCTTTCTTCAGGACTTTTCTAAAATAAGAGGAAATCAAGAAACTCAGGACCGGTTTCTTTCAGAAATCACGGACGCAAAAAAGAAAAAGGGTGACGATTACCTAACCGTCATTCGAGATCTGGAGGAGCATCAGAGGAAAACCGGAACCCGATGGCTCCAGGGCATTGTGGATGAAGTGGTGGATAGTAGCATAAAGCATATTCCATCCATGGGGGACTTGCGTTAAACTGGACATAAAATTGAAAAAATGAAAGATTTCCGAGGTGGATGTTCCTATGGGAAAATTGTTCGGCACAGATGGCATTCGAGGGGTGGCAAATGAAGACCCCATCACGGTGGAAACCGCCGTGGCAGTGGGCAAAGCCGTGGCGTATTTATTTAAGAATACAGGAAAAAACAATTCCATTGTGATTGGAAAAGATCCAAGGATTTCAGGGGATATGCTGGCCCATGCGTGCGCTTCAGGAATTTGTGCCATGGGGGTGGATGCCTGTGTCCTGGACACCTTTCCGACAGCAGGGGTCGCCTTTCTGGTGAAAAGCTCCGGGTCCATGGCAGGCATCATGATTTCCGCCTCTCACAACCCCTATGAAGACAATGGCATAAAAATATTCGATTCGGAAGGATTCAAGCTTTCCCTTGAAAAGGAAAATGAAATCGAGGCCCTGCTTTTTAATGAAAAACTAAAAAACATGGCTTCAGGTATCCGTAATACCGGAAACGTTACCCGTTTAAACGGCTATGAAAGACGGTATGTTTCTTTTTTAAAGAAGGCTCTGCCCCGTGATTTTTCATTAAAAGGCATGGCTCTTGTTCTGGACTGCTCAAATGGCGCTACCCATAAGGTAGCACCAAAATTGTTTATGGAACTTGGAGCAAAGGTTACCTCCCTATTTGTTCATCCGGACGGTACCAATATCAATGATCATTGCGGGTCTCAGCATCCTGAGACCCTACGGAAGAAAGTCCTTGAAACCGGGGCTCACATGGGTCTTGCTTTTGATGGCGATGGAGACCGTTTGATTGCCGTGGATGAAAAAGGAACCATTCTCACTGGTGATCAAATCCTGTTTGTTTGCGCTAAAGCCCTTAAAAAACAAAGGCTGCTGAACAATAATTTAGTGGTGAGCACGGTCATGAGCAACCTGGGTTTAAAGGAAGGTCTGGCTGAAGCCGGCATAACCATTGTGGCTGCTGATGTGGGCGACCGTCACGTCATGGAAAAAATGAAGGCCATGGGCGCAGTTCTGGGAGGTGAAGACTCGGGGCATACCATATTCCTCAAACACCACACCACCGGGGATGGAATTCTGACCGCCTTGAAACTCATTGAATCCGTATTGTCGGGAAAAGAGCCCCTTTCCGTATTGGCAGAGGAGATGAAAATCTTTCCGCAGATCCTCATCAATGTGAATGTCAAAACAAAGCCGGATCTTAAGTTGGTTCCGGAAATTCAGAAAGCCATATCCTCTATAGAAGCCCAATTGAGGCAAAAGGGAAGGGTACTTGTAAGATATTCTGGTACACAGGCCATGTGCCGTGTTATGGTGGAGGGACCAACCCGCGATAAAACAAGTGCTTACGCCAGTGAAATTGCGGAAGCCGTTCGGAAAGCCATCGGTTGAAAAACAATACAAAAACCTATCCGTCAGAACCCGGAAGCAATTTTCTATATTCCGGATTCTGACGGTAGAATCGTTATCTTCTGTCTCCTAAAATTCTCAGCAACATCAAAAAGAGGTTGATAAAATCAAGGTACAGGGTCAAGGCCCCCAATATGGCGCCTTTCCTTACGACGGCCCCATCCAGTCCATCGGGCTGGCTCATGGCCATGGTTTTAAGCTTCTGGGTGTCATAGGCGGTTAGGCCCACAAATACAAAAACCCCGATATAGCTTATAATCATGTGCAGGCCGGAGCTTTTCAGGAAAAGATTAACGACCGAGGCAATGATGATCCCTATCAGGCCCATGGAAAGAAACCCGCCAAAGGACGTCAGATCCTTTTTGGTGACCATTCCATAAACACTGCAAGCAACGAACATGGCCGAGCAGATGAAAAACGTTGAGGTAATGGATGTTCCTGAATAAACAATGAATATGCAGGAAAGAGTCACGCCGTTCAAGGCCGCATACCCGGTAAAAAGAGCCGTGGCCGTTGAAGCGGAAAGCTTCTGAATCCTGGCGCTCAGATAAAACACCATGCCCAGCTCCGCGATAATTAAGCCAAAAAAGACCAGTTTGTTTCCGAAAATCAATTGAAGCATGGCTTGGCTCTGGCTCACATAATAGGCCATGAAACCTGTCAAGGCCAAACCAACGGTCATCCAGTTGTAAACACTCCGAATAAATTCATTGACTTGAACCTGAACCCTGGTTTGTGGTATGGCTGTTTGCATCATAAAAAAACCTCCCTATTGAAAAAGTTCAACGTTGTATTAAAACAACCAATAATATAACAGTAAAAGACCTATTTACAAGTGCTAAAAGAATTTTGTGCGAAAAGAATTTGCTTCTAATGATGAACCGGAGCGTGATGCATGAAACCCGAGCAGATCTACAAAGAATTGATTAATCTGGCTGAAAAACTCGATATTACCGTAAAGGAGGAAAATTTAAGGAAGGCGGGAATTCATGTTAACAGCGGTCTTTGTAAAATTAAAGGCCGGGATTTTTTCATCATGGACAAACACAAAAAACTCAAGGAAAAAATTGAGATTCTTTCAGAGTGTTTGTCTGAACAAAAACACGAAACCGTTTTTGTGGTACCCGCCATTCGTGAACTTCTAAATACCCCTTTGCCCACTTCCGATGAATTGCATGAAAAAGGGTAAAAGAGAGAGGGGACCTTATTTGTTTCTTGGTTTTCCCACTTTGCCTGTTATTAGTTTACATAATACACCTTATCAGACACTGCAACGATAAAGCACCCCAAGAGTGTTCATCAAGGACGTCCACTCCATAAAAAAGGATTTAATTGAATCCACACCCCAACTGTGCTATTTCCGTTTCATGGTTAAAACCACACCTTCAACTCTTTCATCCCTTGAAAGACGTATATATACCGTTTCTGAGCTGACCACTTCCATCAAGGTCCTGCTTGAATCCGAATTCCCGTTTATCTGGATCTCCGGCGAAGTGTCCAATTTCAGAAAACCCTCGTCAGGCCATTATTATTTTACTTTGAAGGATGAAAATGCCCAGATCGCTTCAGTGATGTTTCGCAATCAGAATCGAGGGGTCCATTTTGAACTTGAGGATGGCCTGCACATTATGGGACTGGGCCGGATCAGTGTCTATGAACCCAGGGGGACCTACCAGATCATCCTTGAATATTTAGAACCCAAGGGCATAGGCGCTCTACAGATCGCCTATGAACAGTTAAGGGATCGCCTGAAAAAGGATGGTTTATTCGACCAGAATCATAAAACAATCATCCCATATTTACCGAGAAAAATTAGCCTCGTAACTTCACCCACCGGAGCCGTGGTTCATGATATTATCACCATTGTCCAGAGGAGGTTTCCCAATATGCCCATGGAAATCCTTCCGGTTAAGGTCCAGGGGCAAGGCGCTGTTTCGGAGATTGTAGAAGCGTTTCGGATTTTAAACGCAAGGAGGGATTCCGATCTTATTATTCTGGCCAGAGGCGGCGGTTCTCTGGAAGATTTGCAGCCCTTTAATTCAGAGGAAGTGGCGCGATCCATTTATCACTCGCAGATTCCTGTCATATCCGCCGTGGGACATGAAACGGATTTCACCATTGCAGACTTTGTTGCAGACCTCAGAGCTCCTACTCCGTCTGCGGCGGCTGAACTGGCCGTACCGGTTCGAAACGAACTGACTCTTCAGATTTCAAGCCTTCAAAATCAGTTGAACCGGCAGATGCTCGGTTATATTCGAGATTGCAGAAACCATCTGAAACAGGTTTCAAATCGTTTGCCAAAGCCCCGCAAAACCATTCAGGATTTAATCTTAAGAGTGGATGATTACCAAAATAGAATTGCCTTGTGCATGGTAAGATTTATCAAAGGCAATAAGGAAAAATTGAAATGGATCTCCGAATCCCTGGTGTCACACAACCCGGTTAAAGGCACGATAAAAGTTAAATTTAAGCTTGAGCAATTAAACAATAAGCTTCAAGTATTCATCATTAAATTGAATACTCAAAACAAAAACCACCTGGATCAACTTCATGCCCAACTTCATGCCTTGAATCCCAAAGCCATTCTCCAAAGGGGTTACACCATAACCCGTGCTCTTCCGGAAGGCAATATTGTTCGCTCTCCTGATGACGTGGCTCTTCATGGGCAGGTTGATGTTATGCTGGCAAGGGGAAGCATGATTTGTCGTGTTGAAAGGAAAATATCAAATGGCCAAGAAAACCTTTGAGCAGTCTCTTAAACAATTGGAAAAGATTGTGGCGGAATTGGAGTCCGGGGACATCCCCATTGAATCAGCCATGAAAAAATTTGAAGAAGGCGTGGAATTGTCCAAATGTTGTTCACAAATCCTGGATGAAACTGAAAAGAAAGTCACCCTTCTCATGAAAAACAATGACAATAAAATCATCGAAACCCCCTTTTCTGATGATGAACTTGATTCCTCCGCCGGAGATTTATGAAACCCAAGCGATTCCGGATAAAAGTGCCATGCTGAATGTAAATGACTATCTTCATTCAAAACAGAATGTTATAAACAACACTCTCAAGAATATTTTTTCCGAGCCCCCCCATGGGACATCGAATCGTTTGATTCAGGCCATGTACTATTCACTGCTTGCCGGCGGAAAAAGAATAAGGCCCATCCTCTGTCTTGCGTCTCTGGAAGCCCTTGGTGTGACTGCAAACCCCACGATTTTGAAATTCGCCTCCAGCCTTGAGCTGATTCATACCTATTCCCTGATTCATGATGATCTCCCTGCCATGGACAATGATACACTAAGAAGAGGAAAACCCACCTGCCATGTTCAATTTGATGAGGCCACCGCCATCCTGGCGGGCGATGCACTTTTGACCCATGCTTTTGGGCTTCTCGCGGAAATCGGGGTCGGGGAACCGGAATATGCGCAAGCTTGTATGAGGATCATTCATTTGATTTCAGAGGCATCAGGATATGAGGGAATGGTCATGGGCCAGATGCATGACCTGGCAAATGAGGGAAAGATTGTCTCTCTGGAAGCCCTTGAGGAAACTCACCGCCTTAAGACAGGAGCTTTGATTCGCGCGGCTGTGGTCTCAGGCGGCATTCTGGGGCATGCGGATCAAAACCAAATGGGCGCCCTTAAAAAATATGCCGATCACATCGGCTTGGCCTTTCAAGTCATGGATGATCTGCTGAACATTGAAGGTGACCCGGATTTATTGGGCAAAGCTGTTGGAAGCGACCTTGAGCGGAAAAAATGCACCTACCCTTCCCTCCTGGGTATTGAGCGCTCAAAAACCTACGCCTATGAACTTGTGAATAACGCATTGCATGCCCTTGCGCAATTTGATACTAAAGCCGATCCTTTGAGAGAAATTGCGCTCTATATCATCCATCGGAATAAATAAAGGGATTTCAGATAAATTGGGGATCATCGACCGCGTCAACAACCCTCGAGACCTTAAGACTCTTTCAAGAAAAGAACTGGTCAAGCTGGCCAGTGAAATCAGAGACCTGATCGTCAATGTGGTTTCAAAAACAGGCGGGCATTTGGCCTCCAGCCTCGGGGCGGTTGAGCTGGCCATCGCCCTTCATTATGTTTTTGATTCCCCCAAGGATAAAATCATCTGGGATGTAGGACATCAGTCCTATGCCCATAAAATCATCACAGGACGCCGGGATCAGTTTCATTCCCTCAGACAACACGGGGGGATCTCCGGGTTCACAAAAATGAGTGAAAACCCCCATGATGCCTTTACCACAGGCCACAGCAGCACTTCCATTTCAGCGGGTCTTGGCATGGCGAGTGCCATGCGCATGCAAAATACGGATGCAAAAGCTGTTGTGGTGATCGGTGACGGGTCCATGACCGCCGGACTTGCCTATGAGGGCTTGAATCAAACCGGCGATATTCACAAGGACTTGATCGTAATTTTAAACGACAACGATATGTCCATTTCAGCCAATGTTGGCGCCCTATCCTCTTTTTTAAGCCGTACGCTTTCCGCAAAATCCCTTCAGAATTTCAGGAAGAATTTCGGTGATTTTTTAAAATCCCTTCCGGGTATCGGAACCGATGTTTATCAACTGGCCAAACGTTCCGAAGAATCCTTCAAGGCTTTCATCACCCCGGGCATGTTGTTTGAAGCTTTTGATTTTGAATATTTTGGACCCATCAACGGTCACAATATCGATCATTTGATCGATATTCTAATCAATATCAAAGAATTGAAGGAGCCTGTTCTACTTCATGTGAGAACCCGAAAAGGGAAAGGCTACCCCCCGGCAGAAAAAAATCCAGTCTACTTTCACGGAGTCGGAGCTTTTGAAATCACCACTGGAAACTCCTGTGGAAATAAAAGCGCCATTCCAACC